>Ga0210059_1015488_pt1 | contig 11125 bp, 17 predicted proteins | sample Ectturendosymbi2_FD_188042 | JGI IMG/M metagenome (GOLD analysis project Ga0210059, IMG submission 188042) | Ecteinascidia turbinata endosymbiont from Florida, USA - Sample 2 (SPAdes) (version 2) | ecosystem: Host-associated > Tunicates > Ascidians > Unclassified | place: Key West, Florida... | reverse complement strand
AGCCGGAGGTGTGGTGTGTAGTTTGGTTCTATTTGTGTTCGTGAGAGTTTATTGTCTTTACTTGTTTTCAGACCATGCCGCTGTTTTAGTAAGATAAAACTAATGAATAGTAAACTGTGTACCTCCTAGTTTGTCACAGTCAGTGCCGGTGATTGGTTCGTAACTGTGATATTCGTATTCTTCGATCGATTGATCAATTTCAGGTTTTTTAGTAATGTTATGAATATCCATTTATTATAGGTAGCGATTTTTGTTTTCACTTTAAAAATCAGGTGTTTCACTTAGTTTATAACTCAATACCCTGTTGAAATATTTGAGTTCATCTATTTCTCTTTTTAGTTCATTGATATTGTTTTTGAGGGCTTCAAGCTTTTCAAAAACATCCTTGATTTGTTCAGAATTGTTCATTTATAATATGTATTATTTATTCAACCGCCTGACAAGGTCTTTTTTTTCCAAAATCTTAATATTTTTCCAAATCTTAATATTTTCTTTTTCCAAAATCTTTTTTTTTCCAAAATCTTAATATTTTTCCAAAATCTTCATACATTGATTGGTCACCTAATCGTTCTGAGCAAAAATCATTCTGAATTTTGTTCTTGGTTTTGATATATTCAGCGACAAGTTTGTCACGTTTTGATGGGTTTTTTTATTTTTAGAAATGACATTTATTATATCTTTAAATTTTGGATAGGATCCAAATTCGTTTTCGACCGGGTCCAAATTAACCTCGATAGATGAATACTTTTCTATACAGCTTTGGATAAAGGTTCATAACTTTTTGCAATTCTTTACATTGTACCGGTGTGCGTCTATCATTCAGAAACGCAGTGACTGTTGAGATTTTGATTCCAAGATTTTTATCCATTTATATCAAAGTTTAATTAATTCTTTGTTGTTCACCCAAGAATTGAAACTTTCTGGATAGCTCTTCCATTTCACCAACGATTTCGCTTTGCCTTTCTTCACAACTTTCTCAATTCTGAAAACTTCTTGGGTTGTTTTCTGCATCTCTTTTTCATAGAATGTGCCCTGAACCTCTTCATCGTTGTAGTCTGTTATTTTAAAAGTAATCGGATTGGTTCTTTGAATTTTGGAAACGATAAAGACTTCTTTTGTCCAGTTTGGGGTGAAGCTCTTTTCAAAAACCTCATTCTTCTTTTGAATTCGGACTTCATCTCCAATCTTAAATTTTGCTCTCATGGGTCGTCTTGTTAAGTCTGGATAGAGATTTCTGTAAACAATTATAGCATTTGTCTTTTTGCTCGCCTCAACAGGTGTCATTTTGATTGATGAATGCCTCGTGTTGTTGTATCTCTCAACAACGCCGTCAAGAACATCAATACATATGTTGGTATTGTTTGCCGGGAAATACTTGAACATTTTTTCTTACATCGTTTGGTTCCAGCGTTCGACCACCGACAATTTCTCTGCATTCTCAGTTGAGTAATGTTCAACGCTCAACGCATTCACATGCTTATTATAAAATTATTTTTCTTTATATGTCCAAAGCTTTTCCGGTTTTCTATGTTTGAAAATCTCTTTCAATGCGTATGCGACTAAAACTCCAGTTTTGTCTTTCAACGAGAGCATCCAGCCAAACTTTGAAAATACATCAATCACAGTCAGAAGATACCGGACTCCACGGTTGAATTTTGAAAAGGATTGCATATCCACAAGGTCAGCGGCCCAAATGTTATGGATTCCGTTGACATACACTTTTCGTTTCGGAAAATTTTTGATGATCGGTTTGTGAAGTTCATCAGCTAATTGTTAACTCCAATTGGCGCTCTCGCTGCGCTCGTTTTTTTTTAACGCCCATCCGAAGCGCTTTTTCGTTCCGATTATCGTAGAAACAACACCTCTCTCCTTCCTTTCTCGAAGTGTGGGGTTATAAATACCATTAAGCTCTATCAACTTATTTTTATCACAAATTTCGTTGCGAGTTATTGTGTTTTTGTTTTTAACATAACAAATGTCATGATGATAAGCTGCCTGGTCGAGTCTGTTGATAGGTTTTGACCATGCGTTTGGAGTCATATCCTCATTTAGTTGTTTGTTCAATTTCGTGCCTGGTCCTGTGAAGTTGTGACCCGGCATGTGAATTTCAAATGGTAAAGAATTAATTGTAACCTTTTTCCACTTGCGCTTATAAATTTTTACTTTTTCGTTCCGCAAACAGCACAGATGCCTTGAAGCATTTGACGGTTATTTTTTGTTGTTTTCTGTTGCACGTCTCTCGTTTTTGTAAATTTACGACATTTGACACAATATATTTGATTCATTTATCAAATGCTTTTATAAAATAAATGGAAATTAAAAAGTTTTCATGGAATGAACACATAGCAAATAAAAACAATCAACCTCTTTTACCGAAGAGTCTGCGGGGTTTGATTGTGGGCAAATCAGGCTGTGGTAAGACTACTTTGTTGCTGAATCTTCTTCAGCCAGGTTGGTTGGACTATTCAAATTTGTCAGTTTTTGGTAAGAGTTTGTTTCCAGCAGAGTATAAAATTTTGAGAAAAGGTTTTGAAGAACAACTTCCAAAGGTGATGAACATGGATATCTTTGAAAAACATGATGAAATACTGTGAGAACAAATTTCACCAACCGAGCTGATTCATGAGTTGGCAATAAATCGAAAGACTCGTTCCAATGAACTGAATGAGTGCAATTTTTATGAGTCAGCTGATGATGTTCCAGACCCAAAAGAAATCTCCCCTGAGCATAAAAATCTGATGATATTTGATGAGCTCTTGCTTCAGAAGCAAAACAAGTGTGAAACCTATTACGTTCGTGGAAGGCATTCAAATTGTCATTGCTTGTATTTAAGTCAAAATTACTTCAAGCTTCCCCGCCAGACAATTCAAGAAAATGCAAATTTCTTTTGTCTGTTTCCTCAAGACCAGAAAAATATTGATCACATTTTTAACGAACACGTCTCTCAAGACATGACAAAAGAACAGTTCAAAAAGCTGTGTAAGACTGCGTGGTCGAAACCACACAATTTTGTAGTGATTGATTTGACCTCGCCAAAGAACTATCGGAAATACTGATCTGGATTTGACAATTTTTACATTATTGAATAAATGACCGACACTGAACTTCTTGAAAAAATTGAGAGAAATACTTCTCCGAAATATTCAACTCAGATTGTGGTTTCAGAGAATTCGACAAAAATAAAGATGACTTTTAACCCAGCACTCGAGTTGGATCGAACTCGAAAGTATGAGATGGCTTTAGTCAATCTCGAGTCGTATTATGCATTTCCAAGCATCTATTCAAGTATTAATATCTTCCGGTATTCTCTCGGGTTTGTAGAAGTTGGGAGAGGCGTCAGAGATGACGGTGAAGATGTTTCACGACAAAGACAGTGGGTTGATATTCGTATTCCGGAAGGCTCCTATGATGTGATTGACATTGCAAAAACAATAAAAATTGCAATGAAACGAAATGGCATGGTGATGACGCTGTGAAGATTTCAGCAAACACAAACACCTTGAAAAGCATCTTGGAAATTTCAAACGACTTTATCATTGAGTTCCTGATGCGAGATTCAATTGCAAGTGTTCTCGGTTTTGCACAACAAACTTACAAAGAAGGCATTCACGAATCGCAAAATGTCGTCAACATCTTATCAATAAATTCAATTCTCGTGAATGTTGATGTGATCTGAGGGTCTTATGTGAACGGGAGAACGCAAAACACAATTTACAGTTTCTTTCCAAACGTATCACCTGGTTACAAAATTGTTGAAAATCCGAGAAACCTTGTGTATCTTCCGATAATTTTAGACAAAATCAGTAAAATGGAAACAGTTGTCACGGACCAGAATGGAAAGCAGCTGAATCTTCCTGGAGAAAACTTGACTATCAGATACCACTTGAGAGAAATATAATTACATATAATAAATGAGTTATAGTTATACTAATGTGCATGTAAACATTTCTGATTTTCAGAAGCGAAATTTGAAGCATGCTTTGGAATATGGAGAGCCTGCGTCAATTCGCCTCGGTTATATTGATCTTTGTGGTGATGATATTCTTACCCTGACTAATGCGCAGATTAACAGAATGACAAAAGCTTATGAGAATAGACGGGGCATCACGATAAAAATGAGCAGATATCAGGTTGAACACAACAAAACCATTGAGGACAGGTTCCTTTCGTTGTTGGCTGGTTTAGCCGCAAAGGCTTTACCATTTTTGGCAAAGACTGTCTTACAAACATTGGCAACTGGGACTCTTTCATGGGTTGGGCCGGCTTTGGCCCAAAAAGCAACAAACAAGGCCATGGGGAATGGTTTATATTTGAAAAAAGGTTCAAACATTGCAAGAGTTGAAACAGATGGTCAAGGACTGCATTTGAAACCATAAAAGGTTTCGGCCTTTCCAAAGTTGGAGATGGTTTGTATTTGAAACAGGGGGGTCAAGTTATTAGCGGCCATGGCCTTCTTCTTGGTCCAAATTCTCCGTTGAAGAATATTCCAGTTCTTGGTTGGCTTTTGTAAGATGTGGATTTGTATTTTTTATTCCATTGAATAAAAAATGAACCCCAATTTATACAGACTACATGAAATTCATAAAATTGAAAGAGAGCTGAACGAAGAAAAACTCAAACACTCTGCAATGATAAAAAAATATCATTGTTTGCTGAACTTTTGCACTGGCTGCCTTTTGATTTTTCAGTTTTGTATGTTTCTTTTGAACGTTGGGTTTTTGTCAAATTTTGAAGAAATCATCGGAACTATTTCTGGGAAGGTTTTACATGGATTGAACTTATTTTTGTAAATGCTTCAATATTCCTGAAAGTAATTGAAAAATTCCTTTTCAAGAAAATACAGAGACATGAGAAACAAAAAACTTTGATTGAGATACAGCTCAACTCAATTCGTAACATGATTTCGAAGGCGTTGACTGACAACGGAATTTCTGAAGTCGAGTTTGAAAAAATAACTTCTCAAATGACAAAATTGGGTGAAACATATAGAAAGTTTGAAAGTGTGGAATATGACAATTTGGAAATTGATAAGCAAATGCCTAAGATGTTGCCAAAGAAATCGGAAAGTTTTGTTTAGAGTAAATGATTTAAGTTGAAAATATTGTTCTTCCAAACAAACCTTTCAGCAACTTTGAAATCGAAGATGCAGTGGAAAAATTGGTTTGAAAAACCAATGGACGCAGTGAGGAAGAAATATGTCAATGAAAAATTTTTCAAAAGAGGTAATCCGATCGATATGGATCAAAAGGCAATAAAAAACGTATTGCTTCCAACCAAAGAAGGTGATGCGGCAAATAAGTCTTACGTAGATTCAAAAAGTGCCGGTGGAAGTGATTTTGATATGGGGGGTCATTTAGTGAAAAACGTGAGATGGCCAGAAGAAGATCATGACTTGGTGAATCGAGCATATGTTTATTTTGTAGCAGGCAAAAGGTTACCAATTGAAGGGGGCACTATGCAGGAGCAAATTGATATGGGAGAGCATTCAATAAGAAATATAAACCCAAATCCACAAAATGAAGACGAATTGGTTCCGAAACAGTGGATTGAAGAAAATTTTTTGAATCGTTATAACCCTGCGTCGACTATGGCAGTAGATTTAAATATGGATGGTCGTCACGTCTCATACCTGAGAGAACCAGAACAAAATCACCACGCGGTGACAAAAGGATACGCAGATACTAAGCCAGTGATTCCCAAACGCCGTGCCGCGAAGACTCCCCTACCGTGCCACGAAGTGACAGTGCTGCATGACAGAAAATATAAAGCGAAAATTTATTTTTGGTGTTGCCGAGCATCGATCTGCTGGCCGAAGATGAGCGGACTATCATATTTTGCGATCCAGATCCAGTCCTGATTTTTTAGAACTCAGTCCAAGTCCAACCACAGTCTAAAAAATTTTCAAGTCCAAATGAATCCAGAAAATTGGAAAAATGCCCCATTTCTTTTCCATTAACTCAGTCCAAATCCTGTCCGGATCCTAAATTTTGAAGTGCTTTACACTCCGGATCTAATCCAAATTCAACAAAATTTGCTATAGTCCTGATCCAGTCCAGTCCATCTCTGCTGCGGACCCACACTTGCACGCCGCATAGTTCAAAAAACTTGATAGTGACAAAAGTGAGTCTTCGGAAAATAAACAACTATCAAGATCATAATCGATTTCAGTTGGAAAAAAACGAAGTTTCACTGGTTGTACTGCAATGATTAGTTAGAATTTGGATTTCACTGGACTGGAGATGAACAGATGCCTAGACCGCGATGTTTGTTTGCGGTCAGAAGTTGCCCAATGAAGCAATGGTTCCAACTAAATTGAGAAGACACGTCATTACCAATCACTCTATCCTTCAAACTAAAACGATGGTTTATTTTCAAAGATTGTTGCAAGCTAATTCAAGGCAAAGAAAACTATTTCAGAAAGCAATGACTGTGTCACAAAGAGCTCAATTAGCTTCATATGAGGTGGCAGAAATTGTTGCACTTAAATCAAGTCTCATGTCCTTGTGGAATCAGCGATTCTTCCAGTGTTACGATCCGAAATGCAGAGTGGCATGTGGGCAAAGCTTGGCACCATGGCAGAAAGCAACAATAGAGTTCATGTGCCGCAATCTCTCTTACTATATTGAAAGTTTGAAAAAGACTCCAATGGTTTGTAGTGTTTCATATTTCTATTTGGGGGTCTTGGCACTTTGTTTGGGGGGCTGAGCCCCCGTGGCGATGGAACTGCAACGGGGGTGCCGCAAAGATTTTACAGCCTTGAAACTGTGCCACCATGTAAAAAAGTTTGGGAACCACTGTACTAAGCTGTCGCTTTCAGGTGGGGACATGCAGGGCGACATTGGGATGGCTGGAAACAGGATTTCACATTTGGACGAGCCTGTTCAGAGCAATGACGCAGTCAGATTGAGTTATGCAAACGAATTCTATCTGAGACGTGATGGAAGTAATTGGATGCAAAACGATTTATCTGTGGGTGGTCATAGCGTGACCGGAATGGCAAACCCTAAGAAAGACCAACACGGTGTGAATAAAAGAATACTTGATGATATGATACAAGCCCAATAGTTGCTATTTGAAGAACATTTCGTTCCTGTTGATGCCGTTTCTCTATTAAAAGGGCCGGTTAGTTTCAATAGTCAAAAAATATTGTATCTCGGACATCCGATAGACGATGACGATGCGGTAAATGTGAGGACTGTCAAGATTGAAATTTCACAAAACAATATGATGGAATTACCAAAGTATCTGAGACTTGATGGCTCCTCAGAACCCACAAACGATCTGACAATGTCGGATAATCGAATAACAAATCTTGCAAATCCTACAAGTCCAAAAGGTGCGGCAACGAAACAATATGTCGATGACTTAATAACCAATCCAGTTCGCTCCGCACCAGCAGTTGTCAGTGCTGATCTGGATGTCAACAATTTCAAAATCACTAACTTGAAAAATCCGACTGATGGCCAAGATGGTACCAATCGAAGATTCGTTGAAATAAATTTCGTCAAAAAAGATCAGGACATAAATATGAGAGATCATAAAATCACGGGTTTGCACCCACTAGACGTTACTAAAAGTGATCAGTCAGATGCAGCCCCAAAGGATTATGTTGACAGGGAAATTTTCCGACAAATTGATGATATTAATCAAGTGGAAGCAGTCAAATTCTTGAAAGTTGACGGCACTTCTCTTCCAGAAGCTGATCATGTTTCAGTGGCCAGAAAATAAAAAATCTCGGCCATCCAGTTGATCTTAACGATGCCACAACAGGAAATTTCGTTGATTACCGGATACGGTAAAGAACATTTCATGTTAACCCTGAAGGCGCCCAAGAGAAACTAAAGATGAATAATAATGTGATTTCCGGACTTGCGAATCCAACCGAACGAAACGACGTAGTCCATAAACACTATGCAAAAACATCCATAAACACTATCGATTCTCAAATCGAATATCTTCAGGGTTTAGTTACCAACCGCACTCACCAGTTAGGAGGTCTTCAACCCCGTGGCGGCGACTTGAAAAATTAGCGTTCAGAGAATGAGAAAATTTTTCAGAGTTATAATAAATGTTCTTTTGCTCATTACCTGATAATATTGGAGATAAAAAGTATTGCACCCCTTGGAAGCAAAAAGTTTTGACTTATGACTTTCAAAATTACTCTTCGCTTGGAAAAGAAAAAACATTGAACAAAATCGCAAATGCTTTCAATGTTTGGCAAAATGTTTGCAATTTGAAATTTGAAAGAGTTTTTGATGGGAGTCAAGTTATGAATATTGCATTTTTGACAGATGATGAAAAGCAAAATGTGGAAATTAATTGCCCTTATAAACTGAATAATAAAAAATCTGGCACTTTGGCACATGGGTTTTACCCTAGAAATTCAGCATTGTCTGGCGACCTTCATTTTGACAATGAGAGATGGTCAGACCAGGAAACAGTTTTAGGAGATGAGAAAATCAATTTGTTTTCAGCTGTTGTTCATGAAATTGGTCATTGCATCGGACTCTTTCACACTACTGAAGACAAACACAATGTTATGCAACCAATTTATAAACCAGGATTTAGTGTCGAAAACAAGAACAAGACACTTTCTGAATCTGACATTAATACAGTGCAAGAAATATATGGTGCGGCAAAAAATGTAATTGTTATGGCAATTTTAACTCTAACAAAGCAAAAGTCATGATCAGAAAAATTGAAAAAGACTCAAAGACAAAAAGGCTTAAAATTATTTACACTTTGAAACCAAAACACTTCAGCGAAGATTCAGATATTTATGAAGAATCATTTAAAAATTTCTTTTTAAAAATTGGCTGACATAAATCATACTGAATTTGTGGCTGAGAATTTTGGGGATAATGATTAAATTAAGTTTTAAAAAATTTATCATAGTATAAATGATTTCAAGACCTACAATGATTTGTGTATTGAAAGAAAATACCAAAGGATTAACTCACATGAACAAAAAACAACTGTGCAAAATCATTGAAGAAAAAGGGTTGTCTGACAAAACTTTTGAACTTGAAAAGAATCACAAGAGAAAACGAATACCAAGGTCAATCGAGGTTGTTGACTTTGAAACAAATGAAAAAATGTTTTTCCAAAAGGTGGCAGACGCTGCAGAATATTATAACAAAAGTTATGTTTCTTTCATATACAACAATGGAAAAGAGTGGAAAAATAAAAAAATTAATGTGATTGGCTATTAACCATTTTCAGAAAGAATAACAATTTTTTGTTATTTTTGTGAAAATAATGGTAAATTTCATTTGAAGAAAATTTTACCCTGTAATAAATGAAAGAAATAACGTTGCAAAAGTTGATAAAACTTCTCCATGATGGATTTTTGAGAGAACTTCTCAGGAAAGAGAAAACTCTCAAACAATTAAGAGCCGAGGTGCGACTTCGAGGCTTCAATGACATTTCAAAACTCAAGAAAGTCCAATTGAAAGATTTGATTTCAAAACCACAAGATTTGGATCAATTGAGAAAACGAAATCTGTTGGTGAAAGCAAAGAAACTTGGAATCGGAAATGTCACAAAGCTCAAAAAATCACAACTTATCAACGAAATTGATGATAACGTTATGAAATTAACGGAGGCAAAACAGTTTTCCTTCAAGGGTTTCACAAATCAATTCACACTTGAACCGAGCGGCAATGTGACATATGAACCAGAATTATTTTTGACTGCTGTGAAACGAAAGGCACTCGCAAAAATTCAGACGCAAACCAAAATGAAAATAATTTTGAGATCAAAGATGAAAAAAACAGATCTCCAGACTTGCCAAAGCCTTGTTGAAGAACATCAATTTAGATCAAAAAATGAAATTGTTCTTGAATCAACAAACAAGAATGAATTGTGGAGTCTCTTGGCAGAACAAGTCCTCGAGGACCTTGCAAAATTTCAGTTGAATGGGTGTGGGTGGACATTTCACTCAATTGTGGCACTTGATATTCACACTTTTGGATATGAGCCATTGAACAGAAGTTCTTGGGCTCCTCTTCCGAAATTTCTAGCGCGCAGAAAGGCGATAATCAACATGAAGTACACTGATAACCAATGCTTCAAATGGTGCACTGCAAGAGCTTTGAATCCAGCAAAAAGGGAAATTGAAATAAACCCAGATCGGATCACAAAACACTTGAGAAAATAAGCAGAGTCTAGCAATTTCAAAGGAATTGAGTTTCCAATGAGTTTGCAAGCAATTGACAAGTTTGAGAGACTCAATCCAGAGATATCTGTGAATGATTGGGATTTGATAACATCTCAGAAGTTTATTCTTTGAGAATATCAAAATTCAAAAGACAAAAAGAAATTGATTTGATGCTTCTTGAGAACAAGCATTATTGTCTTGTCAATAATTTGTCAAGACTAATGTCAATGCAAACCTCAAAACATAAATGCGCGATAAAACTTTGTCGTAGATGTCTCAATCATTTTCTAAACGAGAAAGCTTTAGAAAAGCATGAAGAAAATCGTCAGAATCGTGATGCAATCAAGATTGTTCTTCCAGAAAGGGGTTCAATCTTAGAGTTAAAAAATCACAAGCATTCGATGAGAGTGCCAATCGTGGTTTATGCCGACTTTGAGTCATTCACAAAACCGATTGACTCATGTCAGCCGGATCCTGACAGAAGCTTCACGAAAGCTTACCAGAAACATGAACCGTCTGGATTATGCTTTCACGTGAAGTGTCTTGGCAAATCTTCAGAACCAATCTTGTTTACAAAAACAAGAGAGGAAGAATATGTTGTTGACATTTTCGTGGACATGCTTGAGAAGCAAATTGACCGAGTTTGGTCGTCTGAAGTGAAAGAGATGATTTTTTCCGGAGATGACCAGGCAAAGTTTGAAAAAGCAAGAGAGTGCTGGATTTTCCAGAAACCATTTGAAGGTGGTGATGATCAAGTGAGAGATCATTGTCACTTTTCCGGGCAATTCAGAGGAGCAGCTCAGAATAAAAGTAACCTGCTTTTCAGAAAACCGAAACATGTGCCAGTGATATTTCATAACCTTTCAGGTTACGACTCACATCTCTTCATCAAGAATCTTGGGAAAACACAAGGTCAGATTGACTGTATCCCGAACAATGAGGAGAAATATATAAGTTTCTCGAAAA
>Ga0210059_1015487_pt1 | contig 11126 bp, 10 predicted proteins | sample Ectturendosymbi2_FD_188042 | JGI IMG/M metagenome (GOLD analysis project Ga0210059, IMG submission 188042) | Ecteinascidia turbinata endosymbiont from Florida, USA - Sample 2 (SPAdes) (version 2) | ecosystem: Host-associated > Tunicates > Ascidians > Unclassified | place: Key West, Florida... | reverse complement strand
TCTGCGTTCATTCGTTTTTCTGTTTTCTTTTCATTATGCCTATTTGATCTGCAACTGTTGTTTCTCAATCACTTGACAAAAAGTGATAAACGGGGTTGGTTGACCAGATGACCGCCACGGTCTTTCTCCAATCCTATGTGACACAGCGCCCCTCTTTGTTTACACTGATCAGCTATTGTGCCATTGTATTCTCATTTGCTCTAATGTTCGCTAATGGTTGGTTTACTACATGCGATGGCTTTTATGGTGCTTCTGCTTATTGGCTGAGTCATATGAAACAATAAACCATTACCATTACCATTTGAGGAATTTATAGCCTGAAACATGAAGCCCAATTTTTGAGTTCAGGAAAATAGAATTTAAGCAGACATTTTAATAACAACGAAATTTATTTGACAAAAAGAACAGGAAGTTAAAATTGAAAGGAATAGGAAATCAATTTGAAAAGGAAACACACACAAAGAAAAAGGTAAAATCAAATGTCCCAAAATTTGACGATAGCAGGTTCAGTTTCAATGAAACGACCGTCAGAGAGTTCCAGGTCTCCACGAAGTCGCAATCAATCCCAAGCGACATGAGCACGAAGCGGATGTAGATTCGATTGTGATACCGCTGCTCTCTTCCAGTAAACCATACGAGACGGAATGACGCATTGTCAGGTGGAAGTCACGCTCCACTATATTCAAAGATCTCCTCTGGTTGTCGCAAGGCAGAAATAGGATCAAACCGTCGACCCTGAAGGGCCAGAATTGTCTCAATACGCAGAACTTCTATAAACATTGACGATGGTAATTGCATGCTCCAACTTCAAAAACTTCGTTAGGACCTGACCAAGTTCGAATGTCATATCATGCCCAACATGCTTTGTTTATATAGTCAACACGGGTGGAATTCCCCGGATGATGCAATATTGCACCACCTCCCATTAAAAGGAAACTTCGATCAAGACTTAGAATACAAAAAGGGAGGATGTTGCCTTAGATTTCTTGAATACTAGAATTCCGATGGTTGCTATTGGCTTGGAAAACAACTAGGCAAACAGAAATTTAATGTAGTTTTTGCCCACAATGATTTTCTGACTTAACCCTTTTCATAGGTTCTCTGATAATCACTCTAGTAATTGAAATTTTTAACAATACCCTTATGCTGTAGAACATTTGTAATCAACAAGTTCACAGACGAATAAGGAGTAAAATAAAGTTTTTATATTGTATTTTCAGTGACACTTAGGTAAACCTTTATATTAGAATCATTTAAAGATGTTCAAATTGTTATGTGTACATTTCATCTTACATTTACGATTGGTAAAAACTGACAGTTCGCATCAACTAAGAAATTGTAATAATGAATTGGAACATTTGCTTAATTTGGTTTCTGATCAAGGGAAGAAAGTTGTGTTAATACCTGAAGAAGATCAGATATCTTTGGAACATAAAACCCCACACTTTGATGTGGAACCGTGTGATTTACATAAATATAGAAAAAATTTAAATGAACAAAACCACCATCATGGAAGAGTATCGGCAAAACATTTACAAGTAACACCCTTCCATATCGATCCAGCATGTGGCTGTAACTTTATCAAACGCCAAGAATGGCATCCTGACAACTGGTCGATGCTAGTTGAACAAAATGAGAAACAACATATTCAAGGCTACGAAATGATATACTTATTTTGGCCACGTAAAACATATCATATTTCACATATAGATCCATCTAGACAAGAAATTCAAGTCATGGATCTTTATTACTGTATAGACATACTTATGTTATTTCCCTATGTATTAACCTCCTTTGAGAAATACCAATGGATTTCATGGAAAATTTTCTTTGATGATCGATCTTATCATAAACAAGAAACTAATCCCTGTTACATATTGCTAAAGGATATTCCAACCATTCGATCCATAGAAGTAAATCATAACATTGGTAGTGATGTAAATGCATCTACTCTAGAAGAATGCATCTTTCGAAAGAAAGTACAAATCATCACTTTATCAGATTCGGAAGTTCAAATTCGAATTCCAGCGAGACGAATTCGAGATATTGGACCCGACATACACAACGAAAACCATCATTATGATCGCTTGTATTTTCAATGGCATTTGAGTTCACCACGCAGACCACATAACTGGATAGTGATACACCTCAGACACGGTCCGTTACGAAGACGAGAGACCACTATTTGGTGGATACTTGACCAAGCAAGGACATTTATAACTTATCATAAACTCTAGTTTATGCGCCCATCCTTACGACCACAAAATTCCGTATTTTCATATTGGCAATCACACACACATTGTGAAAACAATCAGTGGACTTTGAGAGCATCCAACGGACGTAACTTGGAGAGCACTATCACTTTAGAACCAAGAACTTCTACTCAATGTTGGCCATATCATATCATCCCAGCACAATGTTCAGATCATGAAAACCAAACTTACTGCACACCCACTTTGGGCAGATTGAAAAAAGTGTTTTCACAATCGTCTACGGACATTACGAATTGGGAAGCTCATTTGCAATATGAACCATTTCGCAAGGCATATTTCCAAAAGTTAGAACCCCGACATGACATATTTCGATATTATAAGAAGCTTATTCAGGCAAGCCAATTTTCTGACCTCTTTAGTATCAAATGGTTCTCTTTGCATTCAACACATTCAACTAATGGGAATACTACCCATACACTGACACAGTTCAATTGTTCTGCTCTGGAAAATCAAATACAGCAGATGTTGATACATTTTGACCAACAGTATAATTTCTCTATGGAGATGGTGAAGAATAATGAATATTATTAAATGCAAGTGCGACATTTTGACTCATTACTTTTGCGTTCGGTGGACCAATTGGAATTAATTACAGACACAGATGATCGCCTACGTTTGTCTCAAACAATGACCGCACTGAGCAAGAAAGCTAGTACAGCTGAAAGAAGTCAGTTATGGATACGAACTATCATAAAAAGTCATGTTCAGACATTGAAAAGTAACTTGGAACGTTACTTTGTTTTAAGAACTATTCAACAATCCCTTTTGGCTTTGAATAAAATTACCGATTTGCACCGAGACATTATTTATCAACATCAGTTTCGAAATGGAAAAATCATTAGTTTTCCTAAATATCGGATTGTTGATCCCATGACCACCAAAGAGGAGCTATCGACCACAATGCCCTCAAGTACATTTGCGGATGTAACTACCAGTAGTACTCCAACAGTGATTACCATTCAAATCACAACACAGACTATTTTAACTACCACAAAGGAACCAACTATGGATACTAGCAAAGAAGAAACAATTGAAGTAGCGACAACAACGGTTTCCACTACTACTCAACCCGACATTGATTGGGAAAAAGTAAATGAACTAGATGAACAGGAAGCTAAAAAGTATACAGGAATTTCTACACCTATATTCTCATGTATCGTTAATACTTTGATTGCCATCGGCTCAACTATAGTTTATAGAGTTTATCAGCTATGTATACCTTCTAATACTACTATAAATAGTAATGTCACTTCTGTAATTCCCTAAGCAACGTATTTTGTGTTTACGCTTATTTTGTAGATGTGCCTTTACTTATTTTTGTAATGTTTCAATTCTAATAGGATTTATTAAAATCTAATATTAATCAAATAGCGACATAATGAGTAAAAATGATAGTGAAAAGAAAACTGCTTTAGAAAAACTTTTCAGGAAAAAGGAAAAGAAACATCCACCTACTTCTGGAGAAATTAAAAGTAGTAAAAGCACAGAAAGACAGTGCTACGAATATATGAAAATTAGTACATAAGGTCCAAGATCATCAACAGAATACCGCTGTTGGCACTCATGACCTTTTATCAGAGGTAAGAAATCTCAAAAATATTGAAAAGAAAGGTCAAAAACTGACAAATGAATATATAGAATAACAGAAATGTGATATTTCCTTACCATCTTTAAAAGCTCAACTATTTCTGGAAGAAGCCTCATTGCCTTCGTATTCACAAGTAACTACCGATGAAGAAATGACTGAAAGACAAAAGAATTCTCCCATAGCACCCCTGTATCCAGAATTGAAGGAAACAATTGAGAAAGCTATGCCTGTCAGTGATATATCTGAAAGAAGTGAACCCGCCACTATGGAACCTTCATATATATCATGCATAGATCGCAAATACAATAAAATTGCACGACAATGGGGATTTGATGATAAAAAAACTAAAGAGGAAAACATCAACATTATCCAACAAAAAGTAACTGTTCTCGAAGAACGATTAAACGAACAATGATTTCCTAGAGATGAAGAAGAGATTGAATGAGAAGCAGGAAAAAACTGATGAAAATCCTTCCCACTATAATCACATCCTTAATGCCAATAAAAATAGAAAAGGACCCTCAGCAGGAAAACCGTCCTTTGAAGATCTTCCTTCAACTTCACAATCTTCCTGCCAAATATATAATCCTGTGACTCCTACATCTAGTCTTGATTTTGAAAAACTTTGGCAAAAAGCCATCAAAAGATTTGGATTCTCAAAAGAGAAACCAGGAAATAATGAGAAACTTGCAAAACGCATTTGGGAAATCAATCAATCTCGATTGGATTATTATCTCGAACAGCATGACGATTTTATGATTCATGCCTATCGAAGTGAGTTAGAAATATTAAAAATGATTGGGAACAAGTTAGTACAAACCCAAACCAATTTATTTGACGAAAAATCCACTATATCGCAAGAAGGGTACAAATCTAAAGTAAAAATTTTGCCTTTCGAGGATGAAAATGAATTTTACCAATGTGCAGAGTCTTGGGGAATAAAACGGGATGATTCTCTACAAATGAAAGAAGCTACATTGATTGTGGCAGAGAGAAACGCTCGAGAAAGACTCAATGACATTTTCATACAAACAACCCGTGACTGCAAGGATCTTGAAAAATTCCATCATGATTTAGTAGAAATTGATAAATTAAAATGGTACATGGACGAAGGTTCTTTGCAACCATCCGAAATTTCCATGAATACCAGCCAAAAGAAAACTATTCCTAAGACCTTGGTTACATCCTTGTTAGGAGGTCACGAAATTGAATGGGCAGAGATTACTGAGGATACCTTGAAAGAATTCTCTGATTTATCAGATAGACTAAAAATGCAAGGGCTCATTCAGTTCATGGAAAAACATCCCATAGCTAGAGAAGAAGCACTAGCTCAACTCCATAGAAAAGCAAAGGATCCGACCCATGAAGCCTCAACAAACTTCTTTGATTGGCTTAAAAACTCATACAACCTAACTGATCGACATAAGTACAAAACGTTAGAACACACTATGTCTTAACAACAGTTTGACTGGAAACATAGCCCTGCTAATGATTTGAGAAGAGCGTTGCAACAAGCTCAATTATCTCTGGAAGAAATAAGTGAAAATGAATTTCTGGATAGCTCATTACGAGACCTGTTAAAGCATGGGATTGCACCTGCTTATTTATGCAAATTTATCAAACTCCTACTCGAAAAATACCCATTCAACTCAATGAATTATGAAAACATACTGCTTTACCTACGAAACATGCACATAGTGAGACTGGAAAAGCCCTCAAGTTCTAAATGTCAACAATGTTAAGCAAACTTCAGATATCAATGACTTGAATGAAGACCGTAAACAACCACTTTGGAATCAGTGGAGATTCCAACAAATTACACAGCAACGGCAAGAAGTTTCTGGGGAATCACAAAAAGTTAAAGATAATGTATCCACAAACGTTCAAGCAGGAAGTATAGTCATTAAGCCCAGTATGAATTTTACTCGGGACTTTTCTCAGATAAGATGTTATAAATGTAATGATTTGGGGCATATTGCCAAATTTTGTAGAAGAAATAACCAGACTTCTTATAGAGAAAATTTTGATCCGCCCTTTAGAGGAAGAAGACGAGGACGTGATTACAATAGAGATCGTCAAAAGTTCCAACAAAATCAATATCCACTTAACGAAAACTTTCGAGAAGGAAGTCAATTTGGAACAGATCAATTTGGCAAAGATCAATCAGCACAATATGTTGACGCTGAGTTTGACATGGACCTAAATGAAAATCACAGATGGGACAATGACAGTAAAAGAGACGCTTATCTTAATGACGATGATATTGAGGACATAAATAATATACAGTCAGATTCTTCCGAGGAAGTTGCTGCCGGAGACCCCCTTTAATTACGTTCTTTTTCAGATGAACGTTCGACACACCTAAAAGATCGTCGTAAATTTCATGAAGCAAGTTGAGCAGACTCAAGCAATTACCAACTTCATATTGATTCCCAATGATTATAATGACCAAACTTTTCTTTAAGATATTGGATTTAATGAAAACCTAATCAAATTTCTTCCTTGTTTCATGTTTTGTGATAGAACGTTTGGAGCTCTATTTTTCTGTAATATAGAGGGAGTGAGAAATGTATTCACATTTCAAATATTAAAAACAATGATTGTCATGTTATTTTCGTATGATTTCTATAGTTTAGACTCTGCGATATTAAAGGGTAAAATTGAAACACCTAAAGTAGAATTGTTGACGTTGAGTTGCATTGTTTGCATGAAAACCTTGTTATCATCTTTTTTTGAAGTGCAGAATCCAGTTGGATAGCGATCTGGAGACCGGATCATGTTCAAAACTGCGTTATGGGCAAAGGTGGATACGGTTCGAATTGCAAAATAGTCTCAGTAGAGCTTTTATCATTAATGGCGAAATTACACTGTCATTTAGCAAATCTGTAAAAAAATCGGATCACAAATAAAATTTTTGATACGTTCAGAATAATAACATTAAAACAAAAAATATTTTCTCAGTCCGATCCAGTCCTGTCCGCCAATTTTCAAAAAAATTGCCGTCCAGTCTTGATCTGGCCAAAATTGGCTTCAGTCCTGATCCAGTCCGATCCAGTCCTGATCCATCTCTGGCAGGCAGTGACGAATTTACCCATAGGCCAAATAGACCATGGCCTAGGCCCCGCGCTTTCGGAGGTCCCGCGCAACTTTTTCCTATGACGACTCAATATTAACTAAAAATTTGCAAAAGTGCACAGAGGCATAACTTCACAATTTAACTTGAAACCAGCGGATATGCAAATCTTTCGTTTGAGCGAGTTCTTATTTTATCCACTGCTTGGCCGCGCTAGATTTCGGGGCAGGTGTTGAGCAGCCATTTGGTTGTCTCATCGTCCAGAACCGTCAGGACGTGTAGTCCGTGGGGAGGTCGATGGATTGGACATTGGAGGACAACTGGGTCGACGGTTTGTTTTTCTGCGCTACACTCACAGACTGCAGAGGAGGCCATACCCCATTTGTGCAAGCAGGAACGGAAACGTCCGACGCCGTTGTGGAGGCAGTTAAGCCGGACCCAGGCTCTTCTTGGGAGGATCATTTCGGGGAGGTGGGTACCGGCGTCTGCATATGCAAATGTCTGTTCTAGACTCTTATCAGTACAGTAATAACACGATAATGTTGTGTATCTGGGCGTGAAAGAGATGCAGGCCATCTGTATGAAAGCGGTTACAAATAAGACTGAAAAAGAAAAAAAGGTACTTAAGTACAATTTTTTACTGAAAAAAAGCTCGCAACAACGCAAGACCGCCAGACGCTACAAAACTCCGATGAAAAGTAATATTGTCACTATTGGATTCTATCTTTGGTTGTTTTTACTAGATTTCATGCAAACAGAGATTGCTTATTGAAGCTCTATATCAGGGTCTCCAAACGTTTTGTTCCGACGGCCACATAAGCTATTGCACAACAATCTGAGGGCCGGGCAACTTACGTAATGTGATTGTTTCGGCATATGTTACATTTTGCCAAATCAAGAAATTCTTCATAAATACGTTATTTTTTCATTATTGGAAAAATCTCTTCGCGGACCTGATGAAATGGCGTTGCGGGCCGGATATGGCTCGCGGGCCGTAGTTTTGAGATCCCTGATCTAAGATAATCATAGTACCAAAGTCGGCACAACAAAAGATAGATTTTTGAGGGGCACTACACACACGAGGGGAGGGCACACTTTCACGCTTCTCAGACAAACAGCCAAATAATTCTCACCTGCGTGGGGCCCAAAAAACTAAGATGGCGTAGGGCCCCGTGCTGCCTAAATCCGTCCCTGGAAGCAGGGCACGGCGTGATAGGGAATTTGAAACCACTTCATGCGTAGCAGACAAAGCATACAATCTTTGCACGAGGCTTCGCCAGAGCGCTCACGGAGCTCGGCTTCCGCCTTAAGTAGAGATAAGAGGAGTGATGCAGTGGCGTGGCAGCTGCTACAAACAGCCTGGTAGGAATAACATCCCCGGTGACATGAAAGTCACTGGAATCTCCTTTGATCAAGTGCTACGGTGTACAGGCGCAGCGCCCCATGCTCTTACTCATTTCCTATAGTGTTGAGGTTGCTTTTGTGCTTTTTATCTTTGTACGTCACACTTTTCATTGTTGTTGTTATTCGTAAATTGCGTGTTATGTGGTTAATATTTACAGCAACAAGTTTTCAACCCACAGGCTGCATGCGACCCAGTTGAAGCTGTTGTGCCGCCCAGTTTAGGTTTTCGCGGTAGTAGGGGTCAGTGATGTGCCCGAGTCATTTTTGTCAAGTCAGAGTCATCTAAAATTTTCTCGAGTCGAGTCAGAGTCGAGTCATGACTTTCTCGAGTCAGAGTCGAGCCACAAGAACTGTCGAGTCACTACGAATCGTTGGTTTGCAAGTTCCAGTTAATGTCGAGTCAAATGAAATTTCACATTTTTCCTTTGCGATGTAATGGTGCCCAGCATGCTATAAAATGGCACTCGATAATTTAGATAATGGTTCCCAACATGCTGTTAAATGGTGCCCGCTAGGTTAGAAAATGGTGCGCAATGTTGTTTAAGCAAGTTTGATTGCAGGTTATTTATACCTAAGTTTTTTTGTGAAAGCAGTTTGCATTGCATACTTGTCTCTTTAACTTAGTCATTTCAACAAGTCTACCCGAACCTTGCAGCAAGTGTTGCAACCTCTTGGCTGGCGTTGCGTTGAATGTGCGATTCACCAAGATTGGGATGTGCGTGAAGAAAAACACCCATATCTATGTGGTACGAACAAGCAATAATAGAGGATCTTGTCGGGTGATCTCTATTGTTGCTTGCTGCCACCGTGTGAAGCTTAGCACACTTGCTGCTCGGGATTCCCGATCGCAACACAAGAAATATAGGCCTAGCCTACTTCCTTGTCTTTCGCTTACCCAATAAATGAAAATGACCAGAGATGAACAGATAAGCCTACTTGGTTTTGGATTTGAATCTTGCGACATTAAAAATATATTGATGGATTTGGATGTTATCATTTTTGCTACCAGATTTAGATTGAATTGATGATATTATTTTTATTTCTTCGCAACTTTCAGTTCAGTTTTGAGACTGCAGGTTACTGTTTTGATAAGAGTTTCTCAAATCCGTTGAGACTGTTTATTGTGTTTGTTTAAATGTTGAGCCTTGTCCAGTGGCGTGCAGAGGTCTGGTGATAGCCGGGGCGCTTGCTTGATTGGATGCCCCCTACCAACGCCTAATATTGAGCAGTGGCGTATGGTGGTGATTGTTACTGGATATACGCGGTTTGTGACGTCACAATATTAAGTCATGTTCAGGTTTGCAACCAACGTTTTGGCGAAGTTTGTTGACACAGCATGCGTATTTAGGGACGCCGGGGCAGCGGTAGGGCAGGGGCAGCAGTAAAACAGTTGAGAGCAATAGGAACTTTAAAAAAACAAAAAAATCGTTATCAATTATGTTTGTTTCTGTTCATCAACAATGTTGACCTCAAAAATAATAACAGAAATTATAGAAAATCATTCTGATATTTCTAGGTGCCCGAAAAGCTGCAAAAAATTTGTTTCAAGGCGATCTTGATAAACTACGAAATTGCCTATGATGCTGTTATGAAAAGCAGTGGTGTTGGAGATGGGGGTGAAAGCGCACTCCCAAACGTTTTGATTTGCTGAAAATCTGGGCAAAATCCCTGAAAATCCGGGTAAAAATGGCACCAAACGTTGCTTGACTTCAAAAACGGAGCCCAAGGTTTGCAGAAAAACACATGAAGACCGTTTTTGGAGGTCACACCAAAAAAAGGTTTTGATGATCTTTGCGGGGGAAACATTGCAGGTAAAAGTTGCACAAATAACTTTTCGGGCAAGTTTGGGGACATGCGGGCAAAAAATCGCACCCCCAAAATGTGCCTGCTCCTACACCTTTTATGAAAAGGCACCTTCGTCCCCGTTGCCCCCCTTTTTGAAAGGACAGGAGGGGAAGGGCCCCGCCATGCCTCCATTCTCCGGCGTCCCTGTGCATATTATTCTATACGCACTCTCTTTACTCGTTGTTGTAAGCTGCAAAGTGTCACTGTAATGAACGTAAATTATAGTATCAGCGGTATCCTAAGACAGAGCAGTTCATAACTGCAAAAAAACGCGTTAAAACAGGGGGGTAGAACACACTCAGTGCTACGTCAGCGCAGTCCGCAACTGCAAAAATACAAGGCTACGCGAATGTCTTGTCGAATATCAGTCGTTCAGAAGGTATGTGGCTGGGATGGCGGACACCCGGGGTTGACAGTTTGAAATTTGCAAACCACAGATGATTTGAGAATGCGCATAAAGTAAGCAAGAAAAATTTTCGTTTTTTATTATGTGGCTGTTATGTGTACAGTTACTAAGACGAAAGAATAGATACGGGCTCATGTGAGCAAGGGCGTACGCAAGGGGGGGTTGGGGTTAAAAAAAACCCTTGAGCTTGATATTTTACGAAAATTTTATTACCTGCGTAAACGAGATTAACTGTTTTCGCATACTTTTTGCTTGTTAATTTGTCGACTTATTGCAAATACTGTACCATAAAATAAATTTGCATGCAAATTTCGAGGAACATTGTAAATGGGCTAAAAAGTAATAATTAGGTTTTGGTGGGAATTCGGGCTATCGTCTGCGTCCAAAAACCACCTCACCTCTTTTTGCAAACCCTCCATCCACTACGCATGTTTAAGATTGTGTTCCGCGATAGTTCACTTTATCCGAAACAATTGTCTTTATTTTGTCTGCTAAGGCTGATCAGCGCAAGCGCTGACCGCATTGGCTACATTAGCA
>Ga0210059_1015486_pt1 | contig 11127 bp, 5 predicted proteins | sample Ectturendosymbi2_FD_188042 | JGI IMG/M metagenome (GOLD analysis project Ga0210059, IMG submission 188042) | Ecteinascidia turbinata endosymbiont from Florida, USA - Sample 2 (SPAdes) (version 2) | ecosystem: Host-associated > Tunicates > Ascidians > Unclassified | place: Key West, Florida... | reverse complement strand
TCCTGGTGTCATAAGCTGGTCACGGGCCTGGGTGGCAAGACGGTATCCTGGGTTACAGTTGTCCTGTGTGGCAATTTTTCTAGGTGGCAGTTGTCCATGTGGCAGTTGTCCGGGTGGCAGTTGTCCTAGAACCCTCTGAATTTTTAAAATGACAACAATACCTTTTGTAAACTTTTCTTGTTGAAATTACATTTGCTATGATTACAAATGTCAAGTGTACCGTTGAACAAAGGAGGCAAACCTTCTACAAAACCCGCTGTGCTTATCGGCTTGCACTGATTTGCACTACATGCAGTTCAGGCCTACAATCTGAGCTGTAATTTACTCACGTAAAGAAACCACACTGCACTATCACTAGAAGCCCTGATAATGTTAAAGTGTACTGTTGAACAAAGGAGTGAAACCTGCGAAACCCACATTGCCGGTCAGCCGGCACTAATTCACTTTACTTGCATTTCAAGCATGCAATCTGAACTCAGAATTACCCACGCACATACACAACTGCACTATCTCACTTCAAACGCCATTTTCCGTCTTTCAGAAAAACATCGGTTTTGTTCAAACTGAGCACTTCTTTACTTTTTCAGAGTTTTGCACATCACCCACCAATATTTGATGTTGATAAGCCCGCCAAGCGACCAGGTCAGGATTTCCCACATTGACTTATGAGGCTGTACCTTAGGTAGGGCCAGGGTGGGAGAAGTTTCCGGGGAGGCACTCCAGCTTAGATATCTTGTCGAGCACATAAACCGTTCACAAGCATATGCACCTCAATAATATAATCAATAAACGTTAAAATTCGAAGGAGCGAAACAACTGATGAGGGGTCTGACCTTGCTATGAATACGAGGTTGAGCCGGCACATCAATCTCCACTTGAAATAAAATCTATATATATATGAGCGTAATATTTCAAAAATTGAATAAGTGTGCCTTCGGAACTCACACGGCACGTACAAAATTTTTCTCTTGGGTTAAAAAGGTCGGTACAATTTTTATAGCCTACTGGCGGTCGACACTAGAAATCCGGCCCTGCAAATGACTGGGCTACTGTATATATAGCTTGTTGCGCTTGTTTTTTGAAGATCCCCCACTGAACTTAAACAATAGCATGACACGTGATGCGAAATATTTGTCGTCAATGCCGACCGGTGTCAGGCGATGTAATGATGTGTCGTTGGGACGTTGCTAAGGATCGAACGATGGAGAAAAGCAGTAGGTTAGCTTTGAATCACTCTGATTTCAAACAGAGCCATTTTAAATCAGATATTCACTTTTGGAAAATTTTAGCCTCATACTACCAGACCAATGATGTTTGCTAGCCAGCAGTCGAATGTAATCTCTTTCCTTTGTTCGAAAGTCTTTTGACTGGGATGGGAGGAAATGGTCTTGGCGGGTCAGGAAGATGCAGATATTGGGAGGCGTTTACCCCCATATAAGTATGTTAAAAAGCCCTGATTTCAAGACAAGCGCAAGGGAAGCTCAACACTTTGGAGTTGATACAAACTTTTGAGTAATAACTTCACCAATTTGCTCACTACACAACGATATTTCCTAGGTCTTTAGGCTGTTGATTCTAAGCATAAAAACTGAAAATAATTCAACTACTTGTAAGAATCAACTTTTATCAACAACTTGCCGCCCACCAGAAGGTGCTGCCCGGAGCCAGGAGACCCCAGAAGCCCCATCACTGCATGGCGTGAATGGGGCTCCATAGACGAGTTATGTAATGACGCAGATACTTAGTTTTTTTATGCTTAGAATAAACAGCCTAAAGACCTAGGAAATGTCATTGTGAAGTGAGCAAATTGGTGATTCCATGACTAGGAAAATGTGAATCATGCTCTAGCAACAAATCGACGAATTATGAAGAGCTTGAAATCTTTAAAGATATTTTCTAACTGAAAAGACGCTGCAGTGATTTCCGTCCATTGTGGAGCCCGATCGTGTTTGGCATATTTTCAACACACTATAGCTGTGATGAACGACAATGCAAACATTGTACTGTCGAAGATAAATTTGTTTCACTTCGTTCTTACTCTCGCTCGCGCTCCTTTTTGCTCTGGCTTTGCTTATAGTCTGTGCGAACCCTGGAAAGTAGTCCTATAGACCCGTCGTCTTCCACCTATTTCGTACCGCGACCCATGCCCTTAACCACCGGGGGGCATTGTCCCCCAAATTTTGTTGTGACAGAAATATTTGTTTTAAACACAAAACAAAAACAAAATCTTTCCCTCCTAAAAATTTATCTTGACCCCACAAACTTTAAAACTTGGCTACGGGCCTGCAGACGTTTGCAGCTCTTTCTTCTAAGTGACGCTGACAAGTCTTCCTAGATGCAAATGGATTCATAATTTGTGGTTTCTTTGACGACCATGGCACCCTTCCTTAAAAAGTAGGCCAACCCTAACTAATTCATTGCCAGCGCAATGAAAAGAATGCTCATTGTTTCAACTCAACCCTTTGCGCTGCACTGCGTCTCACTTGTTTTCTAAGGCCAAGCACTCGTTCTTCTGTTAAATGTTTTGTTGATGGCATGGTAAAAAAACATGAGTTCAACAAAAACAAAAAAATACATATTAGCGTACTTGACAAACTAAGCGGAACGCTGTACCGCCAAAAATTATTTTACTGGAACAGCGTTCCGGGCTGGGAAATGATTGCAACTTGTTGCTTTACCTAACACTTACGAAGTTTTTGGCGCTTTCAAAATGTTTTTGAAAATTTCGGGGATAGCAGCTGTCCGGTTGTCCTGGTTGCGGGAATGCTTTGTTGAACTGCAGGATTTATGTGCCGCAGTTATTTTGCCCAGACATTCTTCTGAGAAAACTTAAGTAATACTGCGGTGTTTGGGCGCGTTCATCATATGCTCAGAATCAGTTTCGTCGACACGAGGGGGTGCTTTTGTGGGCTTATCTAACCCAAACAAAGTTCCAATCCCCCAAATGAATTATGAAGCATTGTAAATAGGTGGAGTGTTTATCAAATTGCAGGATGTCAAGCCCCCCTGAACAAACGCAAAGCCACCCTATTGAAAAATTTCTGGCAACGGCTCTGCTTAGAATGCAGATATTTATTTTCGACACCCACTCACGAGACACGAGACGAAAGGCGAAACAACAAATCCTCGTGAAGACAATGTGAAGCGGCGCTCACCTTACAACAGAAGATAAAGCCAGTGAAACGATGAGACGATCCAATTTCACTAAGAATCAAGTTTCTACAAAGTATTGTTTGTTAAAATACATCGAACCAAAACTAAAGACAAGCGCCTTTATATTCGGTGAAAATAAACTTCCGCTTGCCCGACAAGAGATGTGTTAGCGCGGGGAGAAACTATTTCCACAAGCCTGGGTCTTTCCAACACTAATGGCAACAGAGTAAACTTGCTTCGATGTTCGAACCCCCAGTAGTCCGTTATAAAAGAATTATCTGTCCGCGAAACGTATGAAAACGTTGAATCAAGACTGCTTCTGCGTGCTGTGTTTCATTAGGATCACAATTCAAAATATTTACAACTGCGGTTTGATGCAAGTCAGTATATCCTGCCATCTGTTTTGCCCACAAGTTATTAAACAGACTGTGAACATAAAAACGTTTTCATTGGAATATACACGCATTAAATCACTTTCTATAACATTTCCTGATTAAGTTGGTGCACGTTATCGCGCTTTGATCTGAAACAGTGCAAAATAGAGGAACTGTTAAGGAAAAAGGTTCAAATGAAGATACAAAGTTACATCAAAAGTGTGAATGGCCAATTAGAACTGTAGTTTTACTATTATTGAAGAGCTTCATACTGCAATAAATGTAATGAAATGTGAAAGTGTTTTCATTTTTTCGTTTTGGAAAACCAAATTTAACCTATTATATTTGAGAGTACAGAGACACCTTTGGGGGTTCTGAACAATTTGAATAATATTGGAAAAGAAAACCTTCCAAATTGTGCACAGACGTTTGCATTAAACTTGAGAGCATACACTCTCATCTACCGAAATTATGTTAAACATTTAGTAGTAAATAATACTTTATATTGAGATTTTCGACTCTCTATGGGGCTTATCTAACCCAAACAAAGTTTGAACACTTTACACTTTCACTTTTTTGAACACTTTAAATTGATATTGCGTCGAAAGCACGTGTTTCGGAATTTCTTCCTCTGGCAGTGCCAACTACAATGCAAGCAAAGCTGTCAGAAGTTTGTACACTGCCATGTTCATGCAGAGCTGTTTTGCATTATTTTTCTTCATGGCGAGAGGACACAGTGTCCAATCGCGATCGTTTTGTTTTGCAGTTTCGGCCTAAACTTTATCTGCTGTTTACGTCTACTAGGTTACCACCTAATCAATTAAGTTCAGGCTTTGCTCAGCGTCACACCAAGTAATGCGAGTTCATTTCAGCTTAAGCTATATTTGTACGAGGAATTTCTCACAATTAAAGGCGGGGCAGCTAGCCTCAGAAACTGTGGTCGCATTATCTGAACAAAATATCAGTCAAGCGTTGTATTTCGAAAAGAGAAGTTTCTTTAGAATTGAGTAGTTGAAAATGTTGTTTTATGGGCAAAAATTCCTATATTTATTTCGAGTAAGTCACTTTCACATTAGGAACTAAAATCATCAAAGCAATTGCAACTCAGTCGTTATTCTCCGCAGTGATTTCGCAAGCATATTTATAACACTCCCATCTTTGATAGACAGCGTTCCACAGACCCAGTTGTGCAGTTGATTGTCAGCTTTGATTTTATAAGTGTACGTACGTGAGCCGTGTGGATAAACAGCTCTCACTGCTGTATGCAGTGATAGCAGGTTATTCTTCAAAAATTAGCAAGCAAATCTGAAAAACAAGCCGAAAATTGGTAATTTAATTGAAAAACAAGCCCAACATGCGTTCGGCAAGAAAATTCAACAAAATAAAAAGTCGGAAGAAAAATTGAACATTAAGACAGAGAGGCACATCCGAAAGAACAAGCCTGAAATAAGCATATTTTCACAAAAAATTCCCAAATTCCCTTTAGCGCTATATTAAAACAGAATAAGTGCCATAAAATTTGAAAGAAAAGCAACCCACAAAGCAGAAATCTGCCAAAAACAAGCAAATTTTAATTAAAAGAAGCTCAAAAACAAGCAACCCGCAAGTCTTAAAAAATGCGCAACTCCACAAAAAAAACAAGCCAAAATTCGTGGAAAAACTGGCAACACTGGCTGTCTGGCTGATATTTGCAGAATGTTCGACAAACTAAGTATCTTTTCAGCACCTTGTTCGTAGGAACAAACATCGATTGTGATGTAATAAATGCGCTGTGTCCAAAAACAGTGATAACTTGGGAATCTTTCCTTGTGTGTTTAGACAATGAGATTAATACCACTAGCTGTTCTAAGCAGTTAGTTGCACTAGGCTACTAGCCCTACTAATCACGTTTAATTGATTGGATTTTAGGAAGAGCTTAATCGACAAGGCTGTTTTGGGTCGATATCGATGTTATTTACTGTAATTGCCGATGACGAATGTCGATATTTTACAACACTTAAACCACAGTTGAAACAAAATACTTCAGTGTGATGAAGAAGTGTATAACAAGGAATTCTGTGCAAACCTGGGTGATTATAATAAAAAAACACGGCCTTGGTGATTATAATAAAACTCCTGTACAGAAGATGAAAGAAACCGCCGTGTTTTGGTCAAGTTATGTCACAATTAACCCTAAAATTCATTTTTTTCAGCTTTCACAAATACACTTCAAAAATCAGCAATTCCATGCTGTTGCTATCAAAATTCTTCACAATTAAAAAAATAAATATACTACACCGATTTCATTATGTCTATTTTCACAAATTGTTAGATTTGTTTTTCTCTATTCTAACATTGAAAGTTAAATATCTCATCTTTTTCAAAAATTTTCACCAAACAATGCTGGTTGCTGAAAAACGGTTAATAAAGTCTTTCATACAAATCCATGAGTCAAATACTTACGGCTCAGGACCTCAGACACGGGCTAACCCACATTATGCATCAAACCTGGACGGGTCAACCTCCCCTTTTATAGTGGTCTCAGCATTAATATTTCAACAATCCTGTCCCTGCATGATACACTTTTCAATCTTGTGGCGGCACAGTGACGATGTGGATTCCTGTTCTTAAAGAACTGATTACTAAGATCAGTGGCGTACAAGGCGGGGGGAAGGGGGGGAGGCTGCCCCCTCGCTTGAAAAATTCAGGGCAAACTCTGTTTTCAGAGCTAGCTCAAGTTGCTCAAAAATCTTGGAAGATGAAAAATATTTCAATACAGTAAAGAATTTCAGGACAAATTCTGTTTTTCAGGGCAAGCGCAGGTTGTTTAAAATTCTGAATGATAAAAAACATATATTCAATACAGTGAATTCAGGGCACACTCTCTTTTTCAGGGCACGCACAAGTTGCTCAAAAATCCTGAATTTAAAAACTATATTCAATACAGTGAAATATTTCAGGAAAAACTCTGTTTTGAGAGCAAGCTCAAGTTCCTCAAAAATCGTTATTTCAATGCCGTGAAAATTTTCAAGGCCAACTCTTTTTTCAGGCAAGCGCAAGTTGTTCAAAATTCTGAAGGATGAAAAATACATTCAATACAGTGAATTCAGGACACACTGTTTTTCAGGGCAAGCAAAAGTTGCTCAAACATCCTGAATGTAACAAGTATATTAATTACAATGAAAAATTTCATGACACACTCTGTTTTCAGTGCAAGCGCAACTTCCTCAAAAATCCTGAAAGATAAAAATAGTTCAATGCAGTGAAAAATTTCAGGGTAAACTCTATTTTTCAGGGCATGCGCAAGTTGGTCAAAATTCTGAATGATTAAATTGCTATATATATTCAATCCAGTGAATTCAGGGCACACTCTGTTTTTCAGGGCAATCCACAAGTGTCTCAGAAGTCCTGAAAGATGAAAACTATTTCATCACAGTGAAAAGTTTCAGGGTAACTCTGTTTTTCAGAGAAAGAAAGTTGTTCAAAAATCTGAATGATAAAAAATCAGTGACGGGCCGACAGGGGAGGCAAGGAGGAGAGTTCCTCCACTAGCATAATATATGAAATGTGCAAAACGAATCAGGGATCCAAAATAACAAATTGAATAAAAATTTGTCCTTTCACGTTGAAAAGGTGCCATTATTGTATGATTCTAATCATTTTCATAGTCAATACTGTACATCTGAATTTGAGTATTTCTTCTTCTCGTCAGGGGACAGTCACGAAGGAAGGCAACGACTGCTTGTGCCTCCTCTCAGAGGTGTGGCATTTGCATTGAGCAGTTTGTCACAAACTGTAGTGGTGAGCGCTTGCCGTGCAATCACCTTTATGTCAGCTCTGTAACCTTCATGTCAGTAACAGTGTAATGTTTGTATACACTTTTAATATATGTACTCCTTCTACTATATGCTCTAGAGGAGTTTCCGCAGAGACACTCCTTTGCTTCCCCTTTATGAAGCTAATCCATTAAGACAATGTTTTTTCATCGGCGATACTTCCTCGCGGGATGAAGTCCGTTTGCTCTCCACCTTTACGACTTGAGTTTTGTAGGCTCGACGTCCTGGAATGTTGCTTGCCAATACACGGTCGTGTTGGGGACCAGAATGGTCAGGTTAATTTCGATTGACGCTTGACAACGCAAGTCATTTTGTGTCGTTGATAATTCTATAACAAAAAGGTTTTAAATTTATTTCGCGTTCTCCAGGCTATGAACACTTAATTTTGTCAGTTTGCTTAGGGTCAAAATAAAATTTTGCGCATGGACAGTGTCCTGGTCAGCGCATGCTTTTCGCTTTTACAATCAGTGTGTCTACGGTATATTTTTGAGGTTAGTGGTTTATCAGAAGATCGACACCTTTTTAAGGAAGAATTTGGTAGGTAAGTTGCAGTGATCATTAACGCTTTTATCGTTACAAATGAATGAAAGAAAATTCAATTCGTTATTGGCGCTTTTAACGTCAACTAGTTGCAGTAGCTTTTCTTTCCTAGTAGTATCACTATAATTGCTTTCTAGCAGCGCCTATACCTCTTAACCAATAGTTTCCACTTGGTTTATCTAAATTTTCTATCTTACTAGAATATGTCCTTTTTAGGAGATGCGCTTTAGGTCATTCAATTTTAAAATATTGAATAGCGCTGACTATGGAAAAGTTTGTCAACATCGCTACGTGAAAGATATCGTAGTAATATTGCAATTTCTCCATCAGTCTTTCACTGATGAGTCGGACGCTTTCAAGAATGCAATACCGCATCTCCAATCCTTTAAATTGATCCAAACTTTTAAGTAAATATCCTAAACCTTCATCTCCAATTTTATCGTTGCCACTGAGGTCGAGAAGTTGAGTCTGTTTCAAAGCATGTTGTTGTTAATTGAGTCATAAACTCGTTAATGCAATGTTTAGTTACTGGGAACAAATAGGTATGACTTTTTAAAATGGTATCATTTAAAATTAAGGAGCAACGCGCGGTATTACAATTTCTACACTTAACCTTATTTACTTCATGTTTTGTTTCAGCCAATCGATGATCCAGCTTTTCCATCATGGGAAGAGTGATCCCGCGCCTCTCCAATGTTAGCTCATCGGAAACTCTTACAAGAATTTTTAAAAGACTCGAAAATTTTTTATAGCTTCAGCAGCCTGTTGTTTGAAAAATGCGCCTAATATATAGAAAGGACTGTGGATGCTTTCAATATGTTAAATCGATTTCCTGACAAAACAACTTGCTGGTTGTGGAGACCTATGGTTGGAATGTCGATACGTGAAAAACTGAATCATTACAAATTATGAAAGCAGAGCATGACAAGCAGGTTCCTCGAAAGATCAGCAGCTAACCGGGAGCCTTCGATTACGTTTTGCCCAAAAAGTAGATCTTCAAAAAATCTACACCTATGCAATTTCCGCTTTATTTGCACCAGAAAAAGTTAAACTGACAAGCATGTTTTAAGAAAAGATAAAAAATTAAATATAAAACCTTTTTCTAGGTTTGAAATTATTTTAGTCCGACAGAAAAATAGCTGGGGTCTCTATCCTTCCCTACCTGCATCCCCTCCTCAATCTATGAACGTCGTCGTGGTGCGCATGATTAAACTGCGAGATCATTTTCTTCTAACCACAGAGCCGGTAGGGGTGTAGCAAGATCTGCATTCGCTCCAGGCATACGGAAAGAGTGACAACCTCCACTTATGATATTTTCCGCGGTTTGAGCTTCTCCAGAACCACATGGACATAAAGGATCCGACGCCATCTTTCATCGGTGTAGTGATCCCTGAAGCGTCCGACTCGCGTTCTGAGGTGGTTCAGTTTACTCCACGCAGAGCGGTTGAGACCAAGGTCGGGGTTTCCTACTTTGGATGCTGGAAGGGAATGAGGTGGAACCTCTGACTTCTTCCACTCCTCGATCCACTGATATTGAGTCCAGTGTGCGATAGATTCATGCTCCGCAAGAGACTCCATCAGTTCAATCGCCGATTGCGCAAACAGGTCTTTGCGATTTGAGACGAGGTCTTGTTTTCAGGCATACTAAGTTATTATTGAAAACTTCCATCAGCGCGTATTTCAAGGCGAGTCGGAGGGTAGCGGCATTTCGTCGGACTGAAGCTGCAGCAATGTCTGCAAGGCTTGGCAAGTACTGCCTCGGTGTTGATTTTAGGCATGCAGTAATTGTTCGTAAAGCAGAATTTATAGCCACATCAACCTCCTTCGTATTCCTACTCCTTGACCATACTGGGGAGCAGTATTCAGCAGCGGGGTATACAAGAGCTAGGCTGCTGGTCCTGAGCGTGCTCATGGAGGCACCCCACCCTGTGCCGGCTAGCCGGTTTAACAGCGCGAAGCGTGACAAAACTTTATGCCGCACAGGTGTAAGATGCGGCTTGAAGGTGATCGAGCGGCTGACCAAGATACGTTGGGTTTGGTTCAAATTCGATGGTTTTGTCATCCACTGAAATGTTTAGTCGTCGTCCTACGCCACGTGTGTTAAGGTGGTACAAGGCATACACAGTTTTTCTTTGCTAAGTTGAAGCCGATTTTGATGGTAGTTGGTGTGGAGTGTTGACAGGTCCCTGTTCATGGCGTTCCCGACGTTTGCCCAGTCCGGCCAAGTGAAGGCGAGAGTTAAGTCATCAGCGTAATGCAGGTTGGTGGAGAATTTTTTCGGGATATCGCTGATATAGATGTTCAAAAGACAAGGAGCAGGGATTGGCACCTGGGCGACTCCATTCTTTAAGCGTCGTGCGCGACTTTCTTGTCCGTCGCTAGTTCGGAGGACAAATCTGCGGTTGCTTAGAGTCTCCATGATGTAGGCTACCAAATCTTTATCGGGTATTGTACGAAGCAGTTTCAACCGCAGACCTTGGTGCCATACTGTGTCATGGGCAGCTGGCAAATCAACTAGTGCAACAGCAGTTTCCTGTTTAAAGTCTCTATGCCGCCACACATGCTGTATAGGTGCAGTGTGTTTGTTTGTTTTTTTTGAACGCAGATAAGAAAAAACAGACGTGATTCTTAAATAAAACGTAGGCCATGTGTTTTGTCAAATATTTGAATTGTGTCGATTTTCGTTGGTTTGTTTGTGGCAGTTAATATTCCTATTCCCGCCAGTAGGATTTCAATAACTGCGTGCAATTTAACGCGTTTGCGACGAAGGCAGCAACAAACGGAGTGATCGTGGGCACTTCAATGATTGAGAACTTTTTAATGACCGTACGTTGAGAGCGACATTTTCGGATTTTCGCAAATTGATAAACGCTTTCCATTTTTTCCTCGCAACAATGGAAGGGGGGTGTCTCACAAGTGGATATGCCTAGGGCCTCGCATCAGTTAAATCCGGTCCTGCCCACTCTTTATGGATGAAGCTTGGTTGTTACTAGTGCCAGTTAGGAATGCAGTAGACCTGCAGCCATTGCAAACAAAGTATAAAGTGATTCAACTCGCATTGAGCAGGTCAAGACGAGTGTCTGTCGAATTAACCTTGATGGCAGTGCTGCCAACGTAACGTTGATCAGCTCTCGAAAGGTCTCTCTGTTTTGGGATGTTTTTGGTTTCCTGCGGCGGAGTTACAAGTCGGGATGGGCTTTTTGCGTCGGGACCGGTTCGGGATTAAGTTTGTCCAAATGTTTCGG
>Ga0210059_1015484_pt1 | contig 11128 bp, 11 predicted proteins | sample Ectturendosymbi2_FD_188042 | JGI IMG/M metagenome (GOLD analysis project Ga0210059, IMG submission 188042) | Ecteinascidia turbinata endosymbiont from Florida, USA - Sample 2 (SPAdes) (version 2) | ecosystem: Host-associated > Tunicates > Ascidians > Unclassified | place: Key West, Florida... | reverse complement strand
ATCTTATCAGTATGTGCCCACACGTTTCCCCGCTCACCAAAAAGTGCATGTCAACAAACGTCTGCTCACGTGTTCTCACGTGATGATGTCTAACGAACACAAAAAGCATTCCTTGGACGCACCTTGGATTCGTCCTTGGAAAGTCTTGCGCCGTGGCCCCAAACTTACACCATTGATTGGAAAGGCAAAGCCTACACAGTCAGCATAGATCGCTTACAGCCAGCTTATATGATGTCAGACTTTCACCAGTCTTGTCATGATGTTTCTCGCTCTGCAAGCCCCAACAACCACACCAGGCTTTCTGCTGCTCAAATGTCCCATGTTTCCCCCTCTTTTTCTCCGAGCGATGCAATTCGTCACCCATCTCCGTTGACGTCATCGCCGTCCCAACCACGTCATACTCGCACCCGTGTTGTGCGCAGACCGGACTGTTACACCCTGTAAACAGCGGCTGCCTTGTCTTGTACATACTCTGTTTGTGTTTTGTTTGTTTCACTGCTGTCTTTGTGTCATCTTTGCTTTTGTTTGATGCAACGTCCACTTTAGGTCCACGCCCAGCTCCGCCATGCAGCCACACATCATTCTGCATGTTTTCTCCAGCAATCTTTCACCGCATCCCTGTTTTTTTCTCCTGCTACCATCTCTAGCTGCATCCCGCAAACCATGATGTGCTCTTCTGCTACTTTTCTAACTCTACTTTCACTTCTGCCTTTCGACTCTGCTTTTTGTTCAACCACGCAACACTTGACCTACGGCCTTGCCTTCGTTTTTGTCTGCATTCCAGCCACAATCTCTTTTTCATCGTGCCTTTTCGCAGTCAACTGCCCTGCACGGCACCTCTAACGAACTTTTTCAATGACGTTTTGGATAACATCCTTTCCGCTGTCAACGACACAGATGCTCCTACCCTGTTGAGCGTGTCGTTTGGCATCTAACCACCCGCACGTTCTACGTGTTGTCGCTGAATTCCTTACTGCAAATTCTCCTCGACCGCGCAGTCGCTTCACTGCCACGTGGCATCTCACTCTTACCCAGTTGGCCTGACGGAAAGACCGTTCATTCTCTGGCGCACGGCTCGAAGTTTGATTTTCGACCTCTCTTCGCTTACCACGAGCCTACTCGCGGGCAAAATAACTCCAGTAGTTCTCTTGCCTTTGATGCCAAATAGACACTTGTCAAATTTTGGAAATGCCAAAAGCCTGTGCCCATTTTGCTTCAGGAGGCAAAAGCACTGCTGGAACTATTTTTCCTTCCCCTTTTGGCTTAAGGCATAGCTAGCTCCAGTAGTTATTTTGCCTCATGAGGCAAAATACATGATTTTACATTGGCGGATCAGGACTGGATCGGACTAATGATTTTCAAAAATTTTGCAGATCAGGATTGGACTCGGATTGAAAAATTTGTCAGTCCGCTCATCTGTGATGAGGGTTTTGTGTTTCTGTTAGTGTTTCAAATTAGGGTTTATAGTAAGCATTTAGAGTTAGGTTTCAGTGTTAGTGTTTCAGGTTAGGGTTTAGGATTAGTGTTTAATGTTGATGAGCACTTTGAGAGCCGGCTGGTTTTGTTTTTTTTCGGCAAAAAAACACCTAAACGCACGTGGTTTGCGCATGAATATCTCCGCTCCTGTTCGCTCTAGCGACTCGGCGAATGTCTCAAAAAACGCATACAGTCTAGTAGATTGCACTCGAAAAAAAATTTTTTTCTTGGGGGGTGCGGGTTGACTGTGAGTGACGTCATAAGTGGAGGACTTTTAGGCCACCTTGGCCCACTTTGCCTGCCTTGGGCCCCAACCGTTAGGTGGCAGTATTTCGCTGAAGTTTTTACTGGAAACTAGGCTACAATCCGAGTCTGTTAATACTTTGGATGACCTGCTGGGGTTTCGGGTTCAAAAGTTATGATGTTAGTTAGTAAAAATATTAGACTAATTTGCTAATTAGATAATTAATTAATTTGTTTATTTTAGATCATAACTTTTGAACCAGAAACGCTGGAAAGTCGATCAAGGCTCAAAAGACTCGGACTCGAGTCTAGATTCCAATGAAAACTTCAGCGAAACACTTTGGCCTAGCAGTTGGGCCCCAGGCCAGGTAACATGAGCCAAAATGACCCTAAAACTACTTCACTTATGACGTCAGTCACAAAAAATCCGCACCCCCCAACCAAAAAATTTTTGTTTCGAGTGTAATCTACTAGACTGGCCGATCTGTTTGAGCCATTGAACAGCTATCTAGTGCAATCGGTGGAGGAGCTAGGGCGTTGGTGAGGCAACCGAAAACTGCTGTTTTTTAGGCCGAAATCGAAGGACGAATATATCGTACGCCGGCTCTCAAAGTGTTGGTAAATGGTTGGGATATAGGGTAAAAAAATATGGCCACCTTTTTCCTTTATCTGAGAAGCAACTGACATGTTTTGCAGTGATCAGCAAATTCATTTGATACGTTTTTTTAGCCTTTTTAGTGCGAAAACCGGATACGGTGGTCTAGACATTGCCAAAAGTTTAGACAATTCACTTTGGAGTTTGAGCAGGAGTCCAAAACTTTAAAATGTGTCGGAGTGGAGTCAGAGTATATTCAGCCAAAGCAGGAGCGGAGTCGGAGTCAAAAATTTCAGACTCCGTACACCTCTGGTTCAGGCCACTGGTGCCACTCCTAGTCTTTTACCACTTGATCTAGTGTTTTTGCATCTCATCTTGTGTTCTATTGGTATTTTGTGGGTGTGTAGTGTTTTTTGATGAGTGGGCTGAATGTAATTAAAGTACATATTTTGTGTAATTGCAACTGTGATTGAGACGTTTTGATTTTGTACAATTGTAATTTGCTAAAAATTCTACCAAATACATCTTAAATTACACAAAAGCATGCAATATGTTTTGAGTTAAACCGCTATGAGTCGAGGTGACTGTGGTGATCTGCTAAAAGTTTCAGCGACCTGTACAGCCTACAAACAAACACAAGCGTTGTTGCTGAAGGTTGTGGCTATGTTGAAAGCCATGAAACTTAAGTGCCATTCACCCATTTGCCTAAATTTCACATTTCAGACCACAACGAATTTCTCAGAGAAATGGCGTGGAAGTGTGGTTGGTCTTTTCCTTGTGGTAATTTACCATGTTGTGTGAAGGTGTTGCACTTCACCAAGTCAGGTTGTAAGGCGTAAAAGAATAATTGTTTGCATGTGTTTGTGTGTTTGTGGGTGTTCTATGGTCTATCCCGTCTGAAACTAATAAACATACAATGTTCGAAACACATGCCTGCTCATAAATACAATACCAATTTTGTTGTAATCTGACAAATCTGTCATATATTTGTGATCTGGTGTTTTCTTTTTTTGTGAATCTACATTTTTCATCATGAAATCTAGTGCTTTTCCGTAACAACAGGGTAGCAACACTGGTTCAGACGTGTCGTGTCATCAAAGCTACCGATTTGGTGTGGTTTTCATTGCGCAATCCCTTTTCTGGACTCATGATTGCTGCACGTAACAGAACAGTAGTACCTACTGCTTAGTTACATTTAGCTTTAGCAGATTTCATCATATCATTATTGATTTATGTAGCCTAGTGCCAAAACTTTGCGTGTGCTTTTTGCCTGTAAAGCTTTGAATATGGTTACAGTTAGGCCGACAGGCTATGCAGTAATGAGGGCCCAACGTAGCTTGCTATTGAATGAAATATTTAAAATGCCAAAAACGGACAAACAAAAGAGATGTAGCCTTGGTTAATGTGAGTAGATCAAATGTCATTCACTGCATGCCTTTTCATTGAATTGTTTTTAGAGGTGTTGCATGTGTACATCAAAAACTTGGTTCTATTTTTGGTCATATGGTAATTTTTTCAAGGATATTCTAGTTTTGAGTGGTTAAAACTGACTCGTATGACTAACTGAGCATCTCAATGCATTGCTGCTAAAATTGATTGCTATTTATTTTGAAGTCTTTGAAGGGTCAACTATTGAAGGGTTTGAAGTCTTTGAAGGGTCAACTTTGAAGGGTCAACTATTCTTTGAAGGGTCAACTAGTGTTGTAAAACAAAGGTACAGCATAACCCCTTTCCGTCCCGCGTAAGCCCCAAATCTTGCAGAGCTTTGCAATCCTATAACTCGCCAGGCGATTGAGGTAGAGAGCTATCCAAACCATCCACGGATTCAGCAAGTCTTGTAGTCAAAAGCGAAAAAAAAAACGTTTTTCGTTTTCGGTGGGGGATATCTGGAGGTGACGTCACAAAGAAGGCATGTTTTGGAAATTTGGACCACCTTTGGCTGGCCCTGGGCCCCAACCCATTGATCCACTCTTTTGGCTCAAAGTTTTGTTGAAAACTAGGTCAAAATTCGCGTCTATAGATCCCTGGACTGACTTGCTAGCATATCTGTAGACAAAATTATGGGTCAAAAACTCAGTTTTTGGCCTAATTCAAAACTTTTCAAAAAAGGCTTAATTTGCCCTTTCAGGGCATATTTTGGCCAGCCATCACTCGGCAGCAGATTGATCTAGAGAGCTGTTCAAACCCCGTAAATTCTAGTGGCATTGTGTAGTTTAGAATAAAAAAACGTTTTTCAAAATTTGGTAGGGGGTTTTGGGCCAATGGGATCATGACAGGGGCATGCTTTTTGGTTAATTATATGACGTCATCATCCGATCCCACGCGCCAATATTTTGGCTCGCAGTATTTTTGGATTCTAGGGCAGAATACGCGTTTTTAGAGCCCTTGATTGAGTTTCTAGCGTTTCTGGTTCAAAAGTTAGGCCAAAAAGCAGCTAATTGGTAAGGGGTGTTGATTTTGTGATGTATTATATGAGGAAACAGAACAGGTAACGATGCGCACGTGTCTCGAACATCGGCAAGAAGAAGCATGAGGTCACAGTTACGCTCAAACGCACACAACACGTCACACATATATATACACACGGGTTCGAAACATCAGTGGGTGAAGGCATTTTCACGATGGCTTCAACTTTGGCAGGATCCGGTCTGACGCCTTGGTCGGATATCACATGGCCCATGAGCACCAGTTCTGTCTGTTTTAAAATGGCTTTGTCGTCGTTCAGAATGATGTTTTTCAGCTGACAGCGTTCGCACAAATTTTTCAAGTTCTCATCGTGATTGAGAATAGCTTCCTGGTAGGTATTTCCACACCCAAGGACAATAATGTCATCAGCAATCGCAAAAACACCGTTCAGGTTTGACAAAGCTGCGTGGAGTCGTTTTTGGAAGATTTCACTGCTCACTTTCAGACCAAATGGCAGGCGATTCCACCTGTAACGACCATACGGAGTTATCATTGTGGTCAGCTAGTTAGATTCGTCGTCTAGCTTAACATACCAAAATGCATGCTTTACATCAAGTTTGCTGAAAACTTGAGCTTTGCGTAGTTCAGGCAAAATGTCATCAAGCACAGGCAAACGATAGTGTTCTCTTTTTAGGGCTACGTTCAAAGGTTGAGAGTCAATACAGATACGCAGTTTTCCGTTGGGTTTTTCAACAACAGCCATTTGATTAACCCAATCAGTGGGCTCGTCCACGGGCGCTATAATGCCTTTGTCAACAAGAGCAGAAAGTTCGGTTTTAACTCTATCAGCCAAAGCAATAGGTATCCTACGACAAGGCAACACTCTGGGGGTAATACTGGGGTCGATTTTCAGTGAGGCACTGCCTAAGTCACCCAAGTCACTTGAATCACGGACACACGCAATGACACGGTCATTGTTTATATGAATTAAATTCATATCAATTAAACTTGTCCAACCAAGCAAACACGGGAAACCGCGTTGGACCACAATGAATTTAACACGGTGTACACTATAGTCTTTCAAACTGCATCTTGTATTGTATTGAGTAACGTCGTCACTCCCACACGCAAGTCGCTTGAATTTAAGCATGCATCGCAGTAACATGAAATATGCAAATACATGAAGGAAGACGAGGATACATACATCGCGGTAGTAGAGAGTATATGTTTGATGGCGCAAATACATTTACTTTGATGAAACACAAGCTTTTGAGATATACGTATGAATGCATACATCCAAAGTGGCTTCACCAAGTGGTTGGCTCTTCGAGCCATTCCACATCGTAAGGGTAATCTTAGTTGGGATAACTTGTTGTTTTCTGACAAAGTTACTGGTTATAATATTGACATCAGCGCCAGTGTCAAGTTGAAAACGAATATCACAGTCATTTACCTTCATGAGAGCAGTTCTCTGTCGTTCATGCTCACGTCCAACGTTGTGCAGGTAAACATTGTCTGCAGTACAGTTGCTGGATTCTGTTGGGGCCGTGGTCAGTTGGTGCATAGCGGGCTTCTTGCACTTTGCTTGGAAGTGGTTTCGTCCTTTGCAGTTGGCACAAACACGACCGTAAGCTGGGCAAAAAGTTCTGCCTTTTTTGTGGTATTTACCACAGAACAGACATTCTGATTGGGCAGTCGACGTGGAACAATTTCGTCCATGCTTTCGTGTTTGGTCAGAGAGGGGGGGGCGTGCACCTGGTGCTGTCCTGAAGCTTGTTGCAGCTCTAATGCGTTTTTTCCAGAAATTTCATATGTTCGACAGATATCGATAGTTTTTGCTAGATTAAGGTTTGGTTCACGTAACAAAACGTGCTGTAAGTGTTGCTCAACGCTGAAAACAATTTTGTCAAGGATCATGCGCTCTTTCTGCAACCCAAATCCACATGCTGCCGCTTGGTTGGTAAGCTCACTGAGGAATGCATCAAAGGGTTCGCACAGTTTTGTGTTCCAGAAGCGAAAAGCTTCGACGACCTGGTTAAGCTTTTTATTGCAATAATCCTCAAGTTTCTCGAGTAGCTTCATGGGTTTTTTCCTGTCATCAGCATTTGCATACTGAAATTGTTCTTCTTTCGGAATAAAATCCGGGCCTGAAGGGTGAAGAATAACTGCACACTGGACCTCAGCAGATTTATCAGAAGCTCCACTAGCTAGGAGATACACATTCAGTTCTTTCTTCCACTTGGTGAAAGCATGTGCCAAACATGGATCGTTAATATCCAGTCGCGCTGGAGGACGAAACCCGAAGTCCGCCATGAGGCAGCGCTCAACGCTGTCAATAACTGACTAGAACAAAGTAGGCTAGGCCTGGTAACAATCAATGGCTCTGCACAGCCGAACAAACCTATTCAGATTAACTGGCTGAACAGCAGCCGTCACGGCAACTATATATATTGTATCACCGCTGCCACCATGTTGATTTTGTGATGGCTTGTATTAATGAGGAAACAGAACAGGCAACGATGCGCACGTGTCTCGAACATCGTCAAGAAGAAGCATGAGGCCACAGTTACGCTCAAACGCACACAACACGTCACACATATATATACACACGGGTTCATGCACTAGTACCATGTACGAACATCATCAACAAGGAGCTTTTCTCAATACTTTTGGGGGATTTCCCAAATTAATTATAAGTTTTTTTGGCCCTAATCTTGGAATCAGGAATGCTAAAAACCCTTTCGGGCCCTTCAAAGTCCCGAATAATAACCGAAAAACAGCTAGCTCAAAAAAAATTTTATGTCATTTAAATGGCTCCTGGGGGTCTCAAAGGGAGGTCGAGCAAAAATGCTGACGTCAGCAAAAAAGAACATAAACATCCTATCATTATATAAGCATTAAAAAAAACAGACATCCTGAACTGAAACGTTTTTTTATTGCAAACTACATACATTCACGAGTCTTTAGAGGGTTTGAACAGCTCTCTAACTCAATCTGACGGCGAGTTATTGCCTGGGGTGAAACGCCCCCAAGAATGACTTTTGAAGGAGCAAAATTTTGGTCAAATTTTTGGTTTATGAGCCATAGTTTTCCCTCCCGATACACTAGAAAGTCAATCAAAGGCTCTATAGACGCGGATTTTGACCTAGTTTTCAACTAAAACTTTGGGTCTAAAAAATGGCCGGCGCCCAGGGCCAGACAGAGATGGTCAAAATAACGCAAAAACACCCCTACTTGTTACGTTCCCCCCAGAAAAGATCAAACCCAAAACGAAATTTTTTTTTTCGATTTTGACTACAAGACTTGCTGAATCCGTAGAGGGTTTGAACAGCTCTCTAGCTCAATCGCCTGGCGAGTTATAGGATTGCAAATCTCTGCAAGAAAAGTGGCACACGTGGGACAGAAACGGTTTTGAATTATAATGTAAATGTTTTTCTCGAATCATATTGAATTCGATCACATGTAGACTAATATAGTAGTGATGAGATTTCGGATTTAAACAGGATTTGGATTTTAAAACGGTTGATTTTCGGATTTGGATATGGATTTAAAAATAAAATGCCGGATTGGATTTGGATTTGAAAAACCTAAATCCGTTCATCTCTGCTTTGAAGTTTGAGCATTACAAGGTTGAAGTGGATAACACTAAACGGAGGGCTGGAGGACCGTGTTGCCAAATGAAAAACATGAATTTTCCGCAGACTGGAGAGCTGCACAGAAGGGTGGGCTAGCAGGCTGCACTACAGGACGGACCAGTGGGCTGCACATTAAGGCGGGCCGGCGTTCTGCACATAAAGCCGGGCTGCGAAAAGGGCGGGCCGGAGGCCTGCCCTTTTCTGCAGAAAAGAAGCACCCTTTTCCGCAGGCTGCCGGACCGCCTTTTTGTGCATCTCGCCCGGCCCGCCCTTCTGTCTTCTGTGCTGCCCGCCGACAGTTCACGTTTTTCATTTGGAAACACGGCTTTCCAGCCCGCAGGCAGAGATGAGCATTGGACCGGACTTGGATTGGACGTGATCCGGCCTATGCCGAATTTTGTTGAAACTGGATTGGGTCTGGACTAGAGATGGCACGGGCGGCTAACAGTCCAGTCTTAGGGCCGTCCGATAAGGTTTTGAAACAGTCCGCTAGCAATTTTTTTAGCGATGATGTCATTCCGGGCCGCTACGGGCCGCTGCAGTCTGCTCGTCAAAAATTTTTGTTATTTGCAAAGTTTCATAATCTAACAACGAATATTTTTTGCTGCTGTTCTCTCCATTTTACCGTTCTGCCAACGTTCCGTTTCACTTGTTTCCATGCAAATCAGTGAACCATGTTAGGAATCAATCAAAGCAACCAACATTTTCGAGGTTTAGGTTTAGGACAAGTATTCCCAAACTTTCTACGGCCATGTACCACTTCAGGATTTCGTTATATGAGCATGTTCCCTAAAATTTCTTATGACAAAAAGGCTGAGGAAACTAAAAAAATATATTTACTATACCAATAAGCATCTACTGATTTTGAAAACAATACTCACTGATGTTGACCTATGTATAAACGCGAGTATTTTGAAATGAATAATATGCAAAGATAATTTTTCTCTTCCGTTGCTAACCTCAAATGTGCCCTTTCAGATAGGAAAATCTACCCCTAGGGGTACATGCATCCCAGGTTGTGAACCCTTGGTTTGATATTATCTTAGGTTAGGGTTTAAGGCAGGAGTCACCAAAATCTTGCCTCAAACTCAGAGCTGCTTGTTGGTACAGATTCATGCGAAGGTCTACCAGTTTGATACACACACTTCTGAAAATAAAAATTTGCATGATTTCTCTTCATATGATGTTATCATTTAAAATAAAAATTAAAGATATTCATCATTGTAAAGAAACTGATCATGTTCATGCTATTGTCAGAACAGGCCACGGGCAACCCACATGGTCCATACCGGTGACCTGGTTCCGGCGGGCACCATCTTGGTGACCCCTGGTTGAGGCTTAATATGTTAGGCTACTAGCAAGTGTAGTGCAGCCTGGGGCACTCTTGTCATGTGTTAGTGTCATGTTACAGGCATTGGGCAAATAAGTTTTCAAAATTGATTAATGAAGGCCCCATGGCGAACCTATGTCATGTGTCTATTTTGCCGCCATCTTGACTATTTTGCCGCCAATATTACAGGCCAAGTCCGGGCCAGAAAATATGTTGTAGTTTGGCATAAACAGGCCGGGCCGGGCAGTTTCATGTTAGCTCCGGGCGGGCCGGGCTGCAAAACTGCTGGCCCGTGCCATATCTAGTCTGGACTATAAATCTCTTCAAAATTTAGGATCAGGACCAGATTTGGACTGTGTCAATGGAAAAGAAATGGGGCATTTTTGTTGTGAAAAGGCAGCATTTTTCAAACATTTTGGACTACAGTTAGACTTGGACTTTACATTTGAACAAATTTTTGGACTGATTTTAAAAGAATCAGGGCTGGATCTGGATCGCAAAATATGACAGTCCGCTCATCTCTCCCCGCCGGCCCACCAATTAGTGTTATCTGTTGAAGTTACTGCAGAGTGTCATTGTACAAGTGAAGAGAAACCTCTAAAACTAAAAGTAAAATCTTACCAAAAATACAAAACACTTCTAGTTCTACCAGTATATGATATAACATTATCATTCACACCACCCAGTGCAGCCATCTACCGATACAGTACGAGCACAGCAGCAGAGTTGAGCACGGATCAGGACTGAAGCCAATTTTGGCAGGATCAGGACTGGATCGGACTGCAATTTTTTTGAAAATTGGCCGATCAGGACCGGATCGGACTGAGAATATTTTTTTTGTTTAAATGCGATTATTCTGAAAATATCAAAAATTTCAGTTGTGATCCGATTCCACAGGTTTGCTAAATGGTAGTGTATATTTTGCCATAAATTGCAAAAACTCTCCTGCGACTATTTTGCAATTAGAACTGTATCCATTTTTGTTCACATATAACGTTGAGTTCTAGTAGCAACGTAGACATAGGAGTGGTTATGGCCTATGCCTGCTGTGTGATTGTTCGTTGACTCTGCTCTCACTATTTCCTTTGGGTTAGCTTGTAGAGGTTACACCTTTGATAGGAATGCTTTTAATGTGCATTTTCAAAAAGTTGAGGGTTTACTTTTTGGTTTAGGTTTACGGATTAGGTTTCGGGTTTAGGTTTAAGGTTCAACTTTTAGGTTTAGGTTTTTGAGTTTTGGTTTGAATTTGGGTTTAGTTTTAAATTTTGAGTTTAGATTTCGGGTTTAGGTTTTGGGTTTAGGTTGTAGGTTATGTTTTGGGTTAGGTTTTGATCTTGTGTTTAGGTTTTGGGTTTAGGTTTTGGGTTTAGGTTTTGGGTTTAGGTTTTGGGTTTAGGTTTTGGGTTTAGGTTTTGGGTTTAGGTTTTGGGTTTAGGTTTTGGG
>Ga0210059_1015483_pt1 | contig 11129 bp, 6 predicted proteins | sample Ectturendosymbi2_FD_188042 | JGI IMG/M metagenome (GOLD analysis project Ga0210059, IMG submission 188042) | Ecteinascidia turbinata endosymbiont from Florida, USA - Sample 2 (SPAdes) (version 2) | ecosystem: Host-associated > Tunicates > Ascidians > Unclassified | place: Key West, Florida... | reverse complement strand
ATGTGAGGCCGCGGCCTCACATAGCATGTACGGGGATCTCTCAACATAGAGGACTTTGTGAGTTATTCTTACTTATCAGTGAAAAGTGCAGTTTACAGTGCAAACTGCAGGCTTTCTTTGGCATAATCAAGACCGATCATTGTCACGCATACAATACTCTTAATAAACACTCTCAACAATGTGCCAATATCCAATATGTGCGTAACGACCTCACTTTCGGCTTCGTCAATTGTTTATCTCATATGCCATTAAAGGCAGGGCTGCGGAGCTGCGGTAAAAATGACACTGCTCCGGCTCCGGAGCTCTTCTTTTCATGAACATTGCTCCGTTTCCAGATCCGGAGCTCTTGGTTTTCATGAGTCTTTTTTCATAAAATTGCTCCGGCTCCAGTTTGTTTTAAAAATTAATATTTTCAGTTTTCTTGTGGTGCCTAAATGTAAATGGAAAATGAAATATATCAAGCAGACAAAATTTAAAGAATATACCAAACTTATTTGAGTAGGTTAATCTAGTAGATTTTTCTCAATTAGCGCTCTTACCATAAGAAAATCAGCGAAAAAACAACAACCGCGTGTTCAGACGATACGGGGAACCGTTAATAGCTGAAGCGTAACTCAAGGTAAAGGTAATATAAACAAATTCTGGAAAGGCAGCCGCTGGTTTTGCTGTTAAAACTCTTTAACGCCCGCGCCGGCCACTATTGTGGCCGGTAAATTTCTGGCAATAACTCCCCAGCCTCTAGAGCTAGAGAGTTGTACAAACCCTCAGCGGATTCGAGAAGTCTTCCAGTTTAGAGGGTTTGAACAGCTCTCTAGCCTATTCTAGCGGCGAGTTATGGCCATATACAAACGGGGTGTTTTCCACCCCATGTTAATGTTTGAAGGGGTACCAATTTTGACTAATTTTGGTTTTGTGGCCTAATTTGTGATCCAGATACGCTAGAAAGCCAATCAAGGGCTCTAAAACTCGTAGGATAGCTTAGTTTCGTAAAAATACTTGGGCCAAAATGTGGGCCCATTCGATGGGCGTCCAGGGCCGGGTAAAGTAGGCCATAAGAACGCTAAAACACCCCAATTTGTGACGACCCCCCAAAAAAAAAACAAATCCAAAACTGAAATTTTTTGTCTCGGAACTACTAGACTTGCTGAATCCGTAGAGCAGCGCTTTTCAAACTTTATTTAGTTACGGCACACTATAATAAATACTAGCCTTGGCCGCGGCACACCTACTTTATAAAAACCTACTCTTCACAAACTTTGCAATGGAAGTGACGTAACATACAGAAGGTTTTGTCAAAACATAAAACATTCGCAGCACACTTCAGCCTCATCAGCGGCACACTTCAGCCTCTTCAGCGGCACACAGTTTGGGAAACACTGCCGTAGAGGGTTTGAACACCTCTCTAGCTGCAGCAGCTGGCGAGATATGGCCTAAAAAGTTGCCAGCTATTATAGTGGCTGACGCGGGCGTTAAAGGGTTTTAAAGAAAACATTTTTCGTTTTGGGTTTGGGGTTTTCTGTGGGTGACATCACAATGGGGGCATGTATTCCCTTTTTTGGCCAAGCTCACCTGGCCCTGGGCGCCGACCTAACAAGCCATTTTTTGGCTCAACTTTTTTTTGAAACTCGGGTTTGAGCCATGTCTTTAGAGCCCTTGATTGCTTACTAGCATATCTGGAGCCAAAATTATGTCTCAAAAACCCAATTTTTGACAAAAAAAAAAGTTCCACGAAAGGTATGATTTGCCATCTCGGGGCAAATTTTGTCCAGCCATAACTCGGCAGCAGATTGAGCTAGACAGCTATTCAAACGCTCTAAAGACCCGTGAAGTCTTGCAGTTCATAATGAGAAAATAATTTTTAGTTTTGGGTTTGGCGTTTTTGATCGATGACGTAATGATTAGCGCATGTTTTGCAGTTTTTGATGACGTCATCGGCCGATCCAATGAGCCGATGTATTGAGCTCAAAGTTTTATTGGATTCTAGGTATGATACGAGTCTTTAGAGCCCTTGATCGACTTTCCAGCGTTTCTTATTTAAAAGCTATGCCAAAAAAATTCCAGATATTTCAGGAATTCCCTAAGGAATTTGCAAGGATTTCCCTAACTAACCAATATGCGGTATTTTGGCCATACTTCTGGAACCAGAAGTGCTAGAAAGTCAATCAAACCCTTCATAGTCTCACATTATAGCCTAGTTTCCAATAAAAACTCGAGTCAAAAAATGTTTCTTTGCGTTGGCGTCCAGGACCTGATGATGTTATTTAGATGTAAACAAAATATCCATAAACGTACTACCATCATACCAACATCAAGCAAAAATCCGACATGCAAATCTTAAATATTTTACAAGACTTTCCTCATCTTTAGAGGGTTTAGACAGCTGTCTAACTGAATCTGCTGGCGAGTTATGGCTTTTAGCCAAAATGGCGAAGGTTACCTTTTGTGGGACTTCAACATTAACCCATTGTTGGATTTAAAGCCTTAAATATGGCTCAAGATGTGCTAGAAAGCCAATCAAGGGCTCTAAAACTCGGATGATTTCCTAGTGTCCACAAAAAAATTGAGCCAAAAATGGCTCGTTGTGTTGGCGCTCAGGGCTAGGTAAACTTGGCCAAAAATGCGAAAGCATGCCCCCATTGTGACGTCACCCACAGTAAACAGCAAATGAACAACAAATTATTCAATCGAAACTAGAACACTTCCCGAATCTGTAGAGGGTTTGGACAGTGGTCTGGCTCTAACGGCTGGCGAGTTATGGCCAGAAATGTACCGTCGCGGGAAATAGTAATGCATCAGCGTGGGAAATATTAAAATGTACCGGCGCGGGAATTTTAAGGCCTGGTGACATTTCGTTATTTCTTCCACCGGAACCAAGAAAACGGCTGTTTGGAAGACGACATTTGTGTCCGAGTTTTTAGACAGAGTGCAGTCCCAATCGACCAAGTACTTCGCACTCTTTGCATGCTTTGTATAATCCAGTCTTGGCGATTCCAGTTAGTAGCCCTCCCCGCGCAAACCATGCAAAGAGCGCAAAACACATAGTCGATTATCTCTCTCATGTGTTTTTTCTAACCTGCTTACGTGTGCAACACAAATACTAAGATGTGTTTAAAAGCACTTTGAAGAAATAGTATGACTTCTAGCAAGAAATTCGCCTTTAGCTATATTAGAATAGCTGAAAACGTCTGACTTATCATCTTTTGCACTCATAATAAGCAGTGATGAATCGCAAAGTAAAGCACATTTTAACTTGTAAAGCTCAGGAGAAAGTAAGACTGGTTCCGTGCTGAAAACATAAAATATATTTTGAACAGATGGAAATCTAAAAAAAAATCCACGTTTGTTTACATTGCATTTTTACACCCACCTTAAAATGCACTGCCATGCAAAGCCATGCTAGTTCGCTACCAATTAGTTATCAGTTTAGTGTTATGTTGCTGCTCGTAAATGCAATGGTTCGTAGTGAGTTTTGCCAGTAATCTAACAAACCTAATCGTTTCTAATAACCTACTTTGCAATGGCGTGCCGTGCAGTGGTATCACATCTGAAGCATACTTGCTGCTAAAAACATGATTACGCAGTAACAAAAGCCTTTGGATATTACACAGAGTACCTACTGATATTATAGTTTAGTTCTTTTTAAATCGCTAAACTGCTACTACTACAGACCCGGTTTGATCATTCTGGCTAGACCAGTGGTTCTTAACTTTTTCTCTACCACGCCTCCCTTAAGTAATTGGCCTGTGTTTCAAGCTCTTCTGACTTTGAATAAGCAAGTCGGACGGAACAATTTCCCTTTGAAAAACTTTTCATTTTGTAGAGCGCCCAAGGACTTGCGCTCCTGGAAATTTATTGACACCCCCCTGGGGAGGCGCGGCCATGGTAAGAACAACTGGACTAGGAAGTAACATGTTGTGGTAGTTAACATTTTCCCTGCTTTTACAAGTACGTAATACCACGCCTGTCCAGCTACGATGCCACAGCCTAAACGACGGTTAAACCAAGGAAACATCAAACACTCGCAGATCCATTGTTGTAGTTTGAGGTCGTAACGCGTAGCAATCGTGTTTAGTGTGCTACAAAGAGCACTGTTTTAGGCAAAGTAAGTTTAGTTTTCAGTCAATTTGGCAAAACTACTAGTATCTAGAAAAGGACCCTTAGCCGGAGCAACCCTCAATTAGCAATAGCTCCATCTCCGGTACTGAATTTTAAAGTGAGCTCCTTCTGATTTTTAATCTGAGCTCCGGCTCCAGGCACATTGCCAAGCACCGGCGCTCCAGCTCCGGGCACCAGTTCCGGTTCCGCAGCCCTGATTTAAATCTAAGAACCCCACTGTTAACTTTGGAATTGCCGGTTGGTGACAGTTCGGTCAAAAAGACGCTTCGGGTTTAAAGTATCGCTTCTTCATCGGACAAAATGTTAAAAATTTCTGTAAGTATGCTGCTGATCACTACAACAACAATGGCAACAGTTATTACTGAAACGCTTGGATCATGTGTCTATCATCTGTCTCATTGGCCGATGTGTTCATCTTACTTGCGCTGCAAATGTGCTTAAGGTAAAGTTGCAGTTGATAACACGAAGATGTGAAAAGGAAGCTTTATTTGTTCCCGCTGAATCGACAGTGCAATCGGCTGATGCAATTGAATTTCCTGTTAAAACAGGTGAAAACTTGAAAAAAAGCAAACTAAAGATACGTGCAATAGTTGTTGCTTTAAATCAGCTATGTCCAACTCAAATGGCTTACTGGGCCAAAAGTATGTCACTATCTTGACCAGGGCCGCGCATTGAATGACATAGTATTGAGGATCGCATATTGAATGGCTCATTTTGATCTTACTAAATTTAGCTTAAACTAACATGCTGAAAATGTTTGAATCGAAACTGCAATAGTAGCAGACGTGATAGAGTGGCACTGACGACCACCTGCATCATAAATGTCAAATTCAAGATTATCAAAACAGGGACAGGTTGTCAGTATGTAGGATACCTCTGCCACTGCGAAAACCTAAACTGGCCGCACAAAACATTCCATGGGCCCCGTGCGGGCAGCGGGTTGGACATAGGTGCTTTAAATGAATGGATGCACTGTGCAGAGGTGAATAGCATTTTCGATCAATACACGCAAACGTTTTGAAAGCAACAGTAAATGTGTAGTCTGTTAGCAGTGTCTATTCAGATAAAACGTACCATTCGGGCATTTCTGGTCAGATACTGAAGATGATCCAACAATGGCTTGATTGAATGTGTAATAGGCGTTTCGAGATGGATCAAAGATTGTTGATCTACTGCAGTAGACTAAAATGAGACAAATGAGATTTTTTTCTACTTGTTTAGTATAAACCGCTAAAACTATTCCTAGTGTGTGGTACCACTATGAATCAAAAAGCTGTAGAATCATTTTAAAAACATTTGAAAGCATCACTTACTCGTAGAAACCTGTAGATGAAGGGACATTTTGAAACGTTTCGTTGACCAAAACTGCTTTTTGTAGGTTCAACCGGAATGTGTGTTCGTCTTGCACAAGGTCTTAAATCATGTGCGCTGTTAACTCTTTTTCGTCTCTCGCTAACTCTTTCGTTATTGCTCAGTATTCAACGCTTCATTCATTGCTTATTTCTGACAATAATAGCGGCAATCCTTAAAACATTCAAGATGATTTCTACTGATTTTTTTTCGAATATAATAGTACCCTGTGACAATTCAATGTTTCACTCTCTTTCAGGGTTACCGCAGCTATATTATGTTTTAATCAAGTCAAAATGCGTGTCTTAAACCTATTCTATCGTCACAATACGCACCTCAAAACATTGGTTCACCGTTACGCATTTTCAACAAACTGCATTCCAGGGTTAAGAAGATTTCACCACTTTGCATTGAAGATCTAATAATTTTTTTAAGTGCTAGAAGCCGTCAACGTTATGTATATGTTTACTCAAACATTTTACTTGTGCCAGAGTTGTCTTTGCTGGACGACAAATTGTACAAGCATTCGTAACCGGAGTTGCGAACAGCACAGGTTCGATCAGTTCCGCACGGGTTTGGCGTCAAAACAGTTGAATCTGTAAATATGGGCTTATGCATATTTGGCTGAACGATTGCTAGCTCTTTGCTGGTGTTGCAAGATGAAATCTTCAAGAACAACAGTTAGGTAACTGATCTTGGTTTACTGTGGACGCGAGTACCTATAACGAACAAGATTCGTTATTGTTACAATTTTTTAAGTTTTAATCTGTTCCGCAACTTGCCTTATTCGAAAAAGTACGCACCTGTTATTAATTATGACTGTTATTATGCGTCTAACTGCATCTTATTTGCTTTTCCAACGCGTGACTTGCCAAACAAATCTTAACCAACTGCGTTATCTTTTGTCCGCAATTCTTACGTGGGACGAAGTAAGCTCCATTATTTAATGATATATCAACAATATGCCAACGATATAGCAGAAATCCTTCACGAAGCAACACAGCTTTTGCCCATTCAAAGCGATGGGGCGTTCATCTTCTGCGTTACGCTCATAAGAAGCAAATGTAGTTAAGTTTAAATTTTCAAAACAAGACGAAAATTTCATCCAGTGGGAGGTTATATCACAAACGTGGTCTGACAAATGTTTCTGCGTAAGAACGTCAACGGAATATTCACGAAATATTTTACTGTATATTAAGATACGTTTTCGTTGGTATTCAGAAATGATACACACAAACAGTACATGAAGTAAGATGAAAAACATATTTGGAAAAAAGTTACAATGCTTGGTTTTCAAATGCAAAATAAAAAATGAAAAAACACAACTTATTGTGGACATTGATAGCGGTACTCAGAAAACTTGGTTTAAGTACTGTATAGTCACAACGTTGCACGATGAAATGTCAGAACCGTAGTGGGAATGACCAAAGAATTATTTATGTACAACAAAGAAAAGTGACGTATAAAGTAAAATTAATGAATGTTTTGCCCATAAAGCTCAGTCCAGCCAATGCTTCACCTATAGTTTCCCAAACAAAATACGTTTAATCTCTTTATAATGTCTGATAATCTTTTTTCTTTTCCATTTCGATAGTTTCTAGTGGCAACAAACTTTTACAGATATATATCAAAACCACTGAGGCGTTGGCGCGTCAGTCGTTTCTTGCAATCTAAGAAAACTTGCGAAAATTTTTTTCTCACCAAAAATGACGTTCCATATCAAGACGACATTCGTTTCCTTCCAGCTCACCGGACTGTCAGTTCTGACCACATCACCGACAAATCCCCAAACATATGAATCGATCACATTCCACACGAAAGTGTTTGGTTTGTTTGGTGTTGACGAAACCAAGCCGTTTATAGATATTGGTGTTTCCAAACGACATTGCTTGTACTCCACCATCAACCTCTTTCTACCGCTAGAATCGATGCTAGATCCAACTTGAGTAACACCGGTCAGAGTGAAGACGTGACCTGAATGATTAAATTCCGTAAATACGAAAGCTAGTATCTGATTGCGCACGAACGGATCTCACAATATTCTACCCCAACTTTTTGCACTAATCTGCAATTTACGGTCATTTGACGTCTTCATCGCTTGAGCCAGTTCTTGTAATCCACTGCTGGGTCGCACGTGGCGCTGGCAGGTGTTCAGCAGCAATTCGATTTTATTGTCTCGTCACCCAGAACCATTAGGTCATGCTCTACAAAAGGCAGGATTTAGGGGGGGCAAGGGCCCAGGCACCCCACCAACGTGGGCCCCCATCATGTGTTTAGGCATGTGTGTGACATGTGCATGCCACTTTGTAAGATATCGGTCTTTACATTACCCAGGCAAAATGCAGGAATATTGGCTGGAAAATAGAACAGGTACTCTTCGACATGGCGATGAAAAGTTAGTTTTTAATTCATGCTGTTCCATAACACTTAAAAGATACAAGAACGTCACGGAAATGTACCACAAGTTTTTGTTGTCGCCACAACCACAACGGCGAAATAGTTGACAGAATCTGGCTTTGTTTTTCTTCTTCACTAGGTTGTGTTTATTGTTTCCCTTGTAGACTGATGTGCGCGAATACGACTAAATGTGCGCATTTCCTTTGTTGAAAAGGGATTCTGCGACTGGAAGCACGCTCTTGAGCGCCTGAGGAGCCACGAGCTACCAATGGAATATGTAGATACCACGTTTAGGTTTGGTCGCAGACAGTGGCGTAGCAAGGTCGGCCCTGGTGTTTCCGGGCCCCGGGTGTCACCCTCTGGGGAGCGGAAAGTTGTTGATTTAAATAATTAAGTTTTTAAAGCAGTTTTAACTCTTTACCGTTTTATGTTTAGAAGCACTATACCGGCAACCTAAAACTAGGAAATTTGCTTGTGGAGTGAGCAAATTGATAAAATGTTTACCGTATTTTTCGGACCATAAGGCGCACTTAAAATCCTTAAATTTTCTCAAAAATCGAAAGTGCGCCTCATAATGCGGTGCGCCTAATGCATAGATCTGGTTGTGCTTTCTCATCAAGAATAAATTTTATGTGATAAAATTTACCAAAAAATTATTGCTAGCTGTTCTTTTTTCATACATAAGGCGCATCGGATTTTAAGGCGCATTTAATGAAGTAAAACTCAGATAACATACGAGTGAGTTTAATCGGACAGATTAAACTCCCTCGGATTACCACACATACGAGGGAATTTAACCTGTCACACATGCCTAATCCGTTAGACACAACTAGAATAAAATAAAATTTGTGCGAATGTTTGATTCCGTGTGCACCAATGTAGTCAGCAGCCTCATGGAGTAGTAGTAGTATGATCTGTGTTATGTGGTAGCTACTCTGCTCATTGCTTTTGTTGATGGTTTATTACGTAACACGATGGTCTGTTTACAATAAAATCGTGTTTAGCAATTCAATAAATAGCACCATTTACCACATCAAATTTATTCTTGATGAGAAACCACAACCAGATCTATACATTAGGCGCACCGCATTATAAGGCGCACTTTCGATTTTTTAGAAAATTTAAGGATTTTAAGTGCGCCTTATGGTCCGAAAATGCGGCATTTCAGCATAAAAAAGGCCACAAAGAGTCAAACGGCCAAACAAATTTTTTAAGTCCAGCCAACTTGAGATGAAGCCAAAACAAAGCCAAAAGTCAGCTAAGACTTTTTAGGCCAACCAACTTGAAAGGAGGCCAAGTTACTGAAATTGGGCTTGTATATGGCCAATCGGGTAACCCTGTTTCTGATTTCTGAGTGCAAAGCTATATTTGCTCTAGTGAGTTTTCATGATTCATCTGCTCTGTAAGCAGGGACATAACGAGGTGTAATGGCGCCGGGGCAAGAAGCAAGTTTGTACCCCTAGGTTCGAACCTGAGGTCTTTCGGAACAAAATTATGTATTGAGTATGGTACTTGTGACATTGTTGGGAATTTTCGGCGTCCCTGCAGTGATGCACCGCCCGGGGAATTATGCACACCTTGACCCCCTCGTTACGCCCCTGTCTCTAAGTTGTCCGATAGTCGCGCCAACATGCAGGTCTACTTCTCATAGCTGAAAATATTTTTGCGAGATTGTCTAACTTACTGGTTTACCCCCTGCTTAGAGAGATCGTTTAGAACTTTGCAAAGAGTGAAAACGTACTTCGGTAGGCTATGTCTGGTGAACGCTTGTCCGGTGTATGTGTGATGAACACAGTGAAAAAATCAGCAAAGACAAGCAAGGTTTTATTGAAAGGGTGGATGATCGCTTTGGACAAGATCTCAGACGCTTGCAGCTCTTGTACTGATTTATAAGTGACGGTGACAAGTCTTACGAAGTAACGTGAAGTCACAATTTGTGGTTGCATTACAACCATGGCAATACCTTTATGAAAGGAAGTAACTTGCTTGGATGAACGTCGGATAGTTTGCAAATTATCATAATATACCTGGCTATTGCTGCCAACGAAGGGCATTTTTTGACTGTTACCGAAGGGCCAAATATGCTATCTTTCTCAGGTGCTGCAACCTTCCATAGATTGGACACCTCATTAATGACGAGCCTTGTGGACCCGTAATCCCCGTCTTGTGTGACCCGTTCTTCAGGAATTGTGAAGCGATGGAATTTGCTGAGACCTGGCACAGCCGAGAGGAGTGTTCAAACCTGCCAGTAAGTTTGTTGATGGTGCTCCACGCCTTGAGCTTGGAGTATGAGAAGTCGATGGCAGTGAAAGTTTCTTCCCATCGGCCCTGCCGCTTCTGGTCAAACCGTGAAATGGGGATGAAGCGGTTCTGTCAGAGTCAAATCCCACTGGATCTCGGAGGAAAGAGCGATAGAGGGTCTCGCACTCTTTGTCCCAACATGGCACAAAGTTTATGCGGCGACGGCCACGTGGTATACAATGTTTAGTCTCAAATAACAGGCTCTTGCTAAGTTCCTCGTATGTCTTCTCCACGTTTGTTGTGTCCGGAGGTGGCAGTCTGTCAGAGGATTATCCTGTAAGAAGGCAAACGCGATTCCGACCAGCATTACGATAGTTCCAACACTTCACCGGGTCGCTGTAAGCAGGAATTTTGAGCCCCGATGGCATTTTGAGAAAATAGTGGTTTGTGATCGCGGGAACAATCTTGAATACGTCTGTCAGGTAGTCGGTTGTCATTGCCGACACTCGCGATGGTCAGATCCTGGTTGGTGCCGACGTTCCTTCCGCGAGATATGCTGGCTACTCCCTTTGTTGTGTAGCAGCTCAAGGTTGTTGGCTGTTGCCCAGGAGTCCAGGCTCTCGTCGTCAGTAGATGTTGTGCTATAACCTGTGTATACGTGCTGGCAGTTGAAGTCACCAGGATACAGACCGGGGTGTGGGAACGTCGGGATGACCGTTGGTATGAGTCGTGCTTGTCGAGGTTTATAGACGTTAAACATCTTATTCACGTCTGCAAACCTCCATCCGCACCCTCGTTATACCTAGTACGGCAAGGCCGTACTTTCTGCTTAGGACTGACCGAGCTAGAGAGAAAATGGCAATCACTAGCTTGTCTGCGGTAGTGCAATGGTGTCTCCTGATGGCGATGACTAGCGCCTTATTCTTGTAGGCCAGCTGCTCGATGACGCTGATCTTGTTTGTGGTGAGCCCGTCGGTTTTCACCTGCAGTATGCTGGGTCTTCGGTCATCTTCGGCAGCAGGGGG
>Ga0210059_1015480_pt1 | contig 11130 bp, 6 predicted proteins | sample Ectturendosymbi2_FD_188042 | JGI IMG/M metagenome (GOLD analysis project Ga0210059, IMG submission 188042) | Ecteinascidia turbinata endosymbiont from Florida, USA - Sample 2 (SPAdes) (version 2) | ecosystem: Host-associated > Tunicates > Ascidians > Unclassified | place: Key West, Florida... | reverse complement strand
GCCTTTGCAATTTGGTGTTTTGATTTGACCACCGAGTTCCAGCCAAGAATGTTAAATTTACCTTCATTCTTTTTAACTGTTGGTTTAATTGCAGAGGATGCAGCAGCAAGCAGAGCACTGGTCAGCTCTGCATACAAATTTTCTATTTCTTCCAGATGTTTCTCATCTGTACAATTAAAGTTTTGGCAGTGCCTAACGTCTGTGGGCACTTGCAGTTGATCAAGTAGGTTTTTGCTTTTATGGTAGTAGTCTTCTCTTTCCTGGGCCATAATCTTAAGCCAGTCAATTCGACTTGGCTGGGGCTCCATCACCTCGTCATCAAACTTTTAAGCGAATAACACTATTTTGTTTGAAAAAACGCCTCTCAAAGCACAAAATGACTTTATTTTCTAAAAATTTGGGGGGGCATTGCCCCTTTGGTCCCCCCCTGGCTACGCCTATGATCTTATGTCGTCTTCAACATCTGGTATATTTCTGGACTTCGTTTTAATATGGACAGAGTTGAAAATCCAGCCTAACAGAGGTTGGTGAAAACGAAAGGAAGCAGACAATGGCAGGGCAGCATACTTAGGTTTGCGTCATGTTTGCTGCATAGCACACCGGAACTGCGTCAGGGATTTTTCAAACAACAACCATGTGCTGAAGAATCATTTCGCAGTTCTAAAAACTCCTCTTGAAGTTGGTCAGGGAAACTCTCGATAGAAGAGTTATTCGAGAAAGAACTTCTTACAATAGGTGCCTCTCCATTCAGTTCAAAGAAGTATCATTGCATGATTTCAACAAGGGTTTCAAGGTGCTGAGAAATTTCGTCGTTCAGCAACTGATCTAGTGTACTTTCTGATTCGTCGATAATACTGCGCAATTTCTCAGACATGGCAACGTTCCCCAGGTGTACGTTTCTGTGCCAGTTCTGCAGTTGCATATGAAGCCTGAAGACAACCTTGAAATTTGAGCATCTCCTTTCCTTGCAGGTTCAGATTCAAGCTGAAATCTACCCGTGTTTTGTTTATGTACCACACAACGTTGATCAGCGCAGTTCTAAAAATTCCACCCTTCAACAAAACATTGAGGCAGTTGCTCGCGACACCGCAACTACTCCTCTGCGACCCACCGGTTGGGAACCTAAGCATGTCTAGGTTCCAAGTTTGTTTGTGGAACATCGCACGCTCACAAGCATACAAACGAGCACCAAATATTTTAAACAAGAGGCATCTTGTATATCGTTGATCTATTGGAGTTTTGTAGACAAGCACTTATACATAGTAAACCTTATATGTGCATGCAGTTCAGAAGGAATCAACCCCTACCAAAGCACATTGTGTTCTCGAACTTCTCGACATTTGATGACTTCGGTCACATCCAAGGAATTTGCTTTTTGTAGAAATTCGAATAACAAGAAAACATTATCTAGAAATCAATATTCCCAATAAGATCCTCAGTGTCAAATTTTTTGCCAAAAGTTTTGACAAGCACTTGCAATGTTCTTTGTGGAGCATCTGGCAACCCTGCGTGGGGTAACTACTTTAAACTTAGAGCCAGGCAGGGGATACCCAAAGCGATGTTCACTCCGGTTGTAGCACCACAGCCCAAGTGCTGGTCTAGTCACTTCTTGGTGAGGAACCTGAAGGACAATCAGATGTTGCTGGAAAGGCTGGTTATTCACAAACTACAGGGCTGCTGCCACCGCGACCCTCCCATTACGAATTGAGGGTTTAAAAACGAATCGAAAATCTTGTTGAAGTGATCAACAAACAGCGCACGTTTCACGCGGTAAACCTAAGCCGATAATTTGCAGACGATTTTAGAAATAGATTTTGTGGAAAGTCAGCGAATACAATGAAAAACTAGAACACCACTCAACGCTTTCGCCAACTCCATGGATTGCTCAAGCATAAGAATAAGCTTCTATCTCGCAGATCTGTTAGAAAGTTCTAAGGATGTTTGTTTTACCTGAAGATCCAGGGGTGAAGAACCTACAGCAAATTTTATTTGCAGATTTCCTGTCACTTTCAGCTTTATATGCAAATTGCTTCAGCACTGTGATCAAGCCGCAACGGCTTCCACCGCTAAAAACCTTGCGACTAGTTTTGCTTTTGCCAGCAACTGCGCTGTCTACACTTAACACAAATCAAACCACTGACGAACGATGAAACAATGGCCCACGGAAGTCATGAGACAAAGCTGCTTTTGGAGCTTAGCTTCCTTCCGGGTTACCTGCTAACTGTTCAGCCTCCAGGCACACGAGTGAAAGACATTTCCAATAGATATATATATAGACGTGCACGACCCGTGCAACAATCATCCCACTCCGCGCTTTGCCAGTCAGCAGGTGCGACACTGACCAAGAAGAACAAAAACAAAGTATGGTCAACAATCGCAGTCACGCCAAGATAAGACGAATATGAAAATAAACAAGCGTGCGACAGAACATAAATTGTTACGGCGACTGGCTAATGCACTGTTAGTTTGCATGTCGAAGCTGACACACGCACGGCGGCTACTGGGCCCGAGGACGCGGCGCTCAGCGCTGAGGATTTAATGCGGTCCCTTGCAGCCACTGTTTGCATTTGGGATGATCGCACTTTGCACCAAAGTGAGATTCAAGCCACAGCAACGACACATTCAGAGAGAGGCAAAGTGTGTCGCGCTCCTAGCAATTGGACTGAAACACCTTGTGAAACGTAGGAGAGAACAGAAAACGCAAGGATTTTTTACGATGAGAATAGCAATCGCCGATTTCTAATTCGGATACACATGAACATTTGTCAAAGTTCGGTCAAATCCATTTCACTGTTTTCCCATGTGCTCATTTTTTTCAGATCATTTTTAGTACAACCGACATGTGTGACTGCGTCTCAAACACGAAGCTACGCTCTGTTCAGAACTCCGAACAGATAAAAACAACATGCGTTTCAACATTGGAACCTTTTTCGGGTGTGCGTCACAGTTCTGGCGCTAATCATGTAAATGCGCAGCAACACAAGTCGAACAAAAACAAAAACTGCGTTCAGGCGCGATCGGCAACAATGATCACTCACTGCATCATACCCGATGAAAGAACAGGGCGAGCGATTTCGAGTCATTCGCTGTTGAAGACGCTGCGCATGTCAGACGTTTCTAACGAACAGCGAACGTCAGAAAATTGGGGAAAACAGAGGATTCCATCTGATCTACTGACGACTTGCAACAAAATGTATTTCGATTTCGAGCACGGATTTTTGATAACAACGAACAAAACTGTATTGCCAGTTAAGACAGCGCAACGCGATACAATCGAAAAAGCACAAATAGTGCAGTTTCAACAAAAAAATGTATTTCGAATTTTGATACGCGATTAACCCGTCAGTATCACACCAGGCTGCGACTCCCAGTGAGAATTCTGCGATTAAAATCCACGTATTCACACTTACCACTGCTAATAACTCTTGCCTATTCGAATATGGTAATGAGTATATCTTCACCAGCCAGGCCAGTAAACGCACGCGTTCGGAATAGTTTGACAGGACGTTAACCACCCACCTAACAAAGTCATCGTAGCATGAACCACCGTCGCAGGTTCTTGAAGCAAAGTGCTTCTTGGCAAGCAGGAACACCGCTTTCAAGATGCTTCGGTCTCCCCACGGTGACGTCACAGCGACATGCACGGTGAATTACCGGCAATGACGGCATACAGCACGTGACGTCGAGCATTGAACGGTCGCGAGGAAACATGAATTCATAGCATGTAGGCATCAATGGAATCGAGAAACAACTAACGCTGAGACGGTGTTTTAACAAATGCGCTCAAACACTGACCACGTTTGCCGCTAATATCAATGACTTGCCACCGTGTTATGCGTTCACAACTGGGCATGGCGCGAAGCGCATGTTGAGCTTTTTATGGTTTCTTAGTTGCATCTCACACATATCGCACAAGTAGATATCCGCTGCGGACAGGTCGACGAAGGTGAGGCGCAAACTAATCTGCAATAGCAACGCTTTTCTTCATTCCAGACATGTTGAAAACAGGATATATTTGAACCTGCACTTTTCGAATCGCTGTGAACTCTCCGAGCTCACGAAGTGACAAGAAATTGGTGAAATGTACCTGATAAAGACTAGAAGAAAACTAAATCGCTTTGAGTTTTATCGCAAGTATTTTGAAAATAATCCACCCGCTCCCCAAGGTCGTTTAACTGTTTCTAAAAAAAAGACAAAAAGGTAGAGAACGAAAATCGAAAAGCTTGCGTCTTTTACACAAGTAAACGAAAGTTCGCTCTCTTACTTCAAAGCAGGTTGCAGACTACATCGATTAAAGCAAAATAAAAAAAATAATCCAACTTAAAACAGAAGAAAAATAAGAGCTCTTTGTTCGCCGTATTCGTCGGGGCACAGCCCAACGCTGAAGCGACGCATAAATAAATAAAAAGAGCGATGATCGAACGACAAAACGTAGGTGTTAGCGTTGAAAGAACAGCACGTCTCGCTGAAAATGCAACGGCTAGCGTTGAATTGCAGGCTGCATTACATCAAATACCGATGTGCACGGACGCTTGACTTCCTTGCCGCCATCTGTCGGCACTTTAATCGCAAGGAAACACCGGTAGAGTGCGCCAGACAACAGCAGCAGTTTGACCATATTCTTGCGGCTGACAGAAATGTAATTGTGAATCCTTTCTTAAAAGCTTTGATTTTCATATTTAACGGAATCCGCACACTGCTAACTTTAAAATTACAACGTCAGCTTACACAAATACAACCAAAGACGTTGATTTTCGTTATTGGAAATCGTTAATGGCAGAAAACCGAGTGAAGGAAACCACTTCCGTAAGCGGAAAGGACAGTAGTATCTTCTCTTAACATTTACCGCAAACTTGACCGCGTCGGTTTCGCTGGAGAATTTTTCGTAAACAAAGCAGAAGGGATGATGCTGATGCTGAAATTTCATAATTTCGCCTTGTCGTGCCGCCAGTGTAAGCCTGGCATGAATTTATGACAAATATCACAACACGACGCAAGGCAGCGTTAAGCAGCGCTTCCAGCGGTAAGTCATGCAAAAGTAGCTAAAGGTGCGACACTGGGAAACTGAGTTGTGCAATTACCTAGCGGGTCTGGGACGATGCGCGTCATACGAAAGTCAGACGCCAGTGGGCGCTGCTGTGAGTGAGTCGTTTATTTCAGGTACGTTGTTTGTTATCGAATGCGTGTGAACAGATTAAGGACAGACGTTGACTCTTTAATGGACGGCGTCTTCGAAAAGACGTTCCAAAAGCGCAAGGTTTCGTCGCCGGCTCCGGTCACAATCGCCTCGCCATCCGGTGAAGTTGCCTGCGGAAATGACGCAACAAAAAGGAAGTGACAACTGACGTCAGTCCATCCAAGATCTTACTCAGGTCATATAGTACTCATTCTTTGCTTGGTCAAATGTGCGTCATGATATAAAACGAATTTGGCGATATGAGCTCACATCAAACTACAGTCTCTTCAGATTTTCACACACCAGCGTTAATACTGTATACAAGAAGTCGTACAATGGGTAAGTGGCAGCGGCTGCGAGTGACAGTTGGTTGAGCAGCTGGTAAGCTAAGTTTGATTCCCGGTCAGGTCATACCGAAGACTTGGAAAACGTTTAAATACGACCTGTACAGCCTTGTGATCAGTGTTAATGGATGTGGGTGCAAGGAAACGGTGACGCGCCATCAATGCAGCATTCACCGCGAAAGTAGTCGCGTGACCCACGACGCAAACAGGTGATTGGTGCAAAACTAATCACTGCTGATCACAATGAATGACCGAGATCAGCCGAAAGCTGGAAAAAGAGTTACTCTCCACTCTCCAACGATTAGTTACAAACATTTGAGAAAAAAGTTACTGGGTTCCAATAACAGCACGGAAACACCGTGGACGACATCGCTGGATGCCACAGGCGCGATGCACGCACAAGAGGGCGCAGAACTGCATATTTGCAAAACGCAAAATACATTTTACAAGGTGTAACTGCTTCGTGTGAAAAAAACCTGCTCACCAAGTAAAGGACGCGATAAGAGTGGCCGGTTAACTTGGCCACCTGCGTAAGCGAAGGATATTTCCACAGAAGAATTTGGTTCTGGCTGTAACCGTGGGTAGAGACCAATTCACTGGAGTGTTTGGACCAGGCAAGGTTGCACACCTGCGAACCGGTGTCAACACACTGGAGAGGTTGTTGCGTCAGTGTGTTCCAGAACCGTATCCGCCTGCCAAGAAGAGCAGAGTTAAGGAAACAAGCGCAAATCGATTCGTTCAATCGGCAATCAATTCGCTTCACTGATGATACAGTTAACGGCGGGGGAGGGGCAACCCGTTGCCATGGGGGCAGTTCCCCCCAACTTTTGTTGCTACAAAATTTCGTTTAAACATATAATAAAAACAAAAATATTTACCCCTAAGAAAGTGTTTTGCCCCACAAACCTTAAAACGTGGCTACGGTCTTGGGAAGGGGGTATCAGCAACAGAGATAAATTGAGCGCAGTGGTGGTCCTTGACATGATTTTGAAAACGCCGACACTACTTTAGAAATATACTCTTGCAAAGCAATGACTAAATATGACAACGACCACCGATGTTTTCTGTTTCTATCTGCCAAACAACTGTGGGTCGTGCGTGGGCAGGCTCTCCGCTTGTGCGTCGCACAAGCACGTCTGCAATGGGAGCAGTTGACGTCAGGTGCTTGAAGCAGCTGCAGTAAACAGGATATTTAACATGATTGGTTTTAAGAAACTGCTACGTGTATCTGTTTCCTACGAAACCGAAGCATGTTGTGCGTGTCGCTTGAGGAAGCGTAACGCCCATTCTTATTTACCCTAGGATCAGCGATAAAAAATTAATAAAAGCGCTGTGCACGTGGATGGGTAAAGCAAATATACAGCAACATCACACATCGACACATTGCACACAACAATGCTGCAAGTGCCGTCAAAGAGTGACTTTGACTGCAGTCTTAGCACAAAAATTTTATCATAACAATTAAGCACGTGCGGTCTGCTTGACACAATTACCGCGCGCTTCCCCCAACCGCGAACTTGCACATCATGCTATTCGCACAAACCTGTCCGCAGTCCCGCCTCCGGAAGCAAGCAGTCCGTGTTGGTGCGGAGACCAGGAGATTGCTTTGACTGCAGCCAGATGCTCGGAGTAAGTCTGCGCTGCTTGCTGCTGATAGGAAGAAGACGTGTTGGCGTTCCACACTAAGAGCTTGTTGTCGTTGCCGCCGGATGCCAAGTGCTGCCGGTCCGGCGACCATTTCAAGCCGCACACCTGTGCAAGTTAATCGCTTGAAATTTGGCAGAGATCGACTATGTACAGGTTAACAGTGGTTAGGTATCTGGCCACGGCTATATATACTGTACTTTCTGGGTGGCATGCAAGAAGCACACCTGCTGTTATTTCGTCGCAGCAAATAGTGGAGGAAGCAAGATGATCGTTTCAGGCGATGCACGAAGCAAAATGGCAACATTCCAGTCTTACGAATCAACTGAGCTCAGAAGCACATAGGTTCGATACATCACAGCAGCTACAGATCTTGGAAAAGTATATTACTTCATACTAACCGCCTTGCCCTAAATCACACTGAAATTCATCCTGCTGCACAAATCGAGAATGTAGCTCACGCAGTTGCGACACGTCCTACGCATAACCATCGCCTTTGATTAAATCCGATAAAAAAGAACTGTTGACAAGTTACCTCTTGTTTGTGTCCGGCCAGCTTTTTATCAGGGTTGCTGCCGGCCGAGGCCGACCGAACATCTCTTTGCAGAATTATTCGATCTCGACTCCCCGACGACAGCTGATCGCCGTTCCAAGCCAGTGCGCCCACCCTGGCCGAGTGGCCCTGGAGTTGGGTGATTTTTTTGCCAGCGCTCGTGTCCCAGACTTGCACAAAACCCTTGTGCGTCCCGACCGCCACCAGGTTGCCCTGAATAACAAAAACCATCCAGAAAACCGGATAAATGCAAATGGGGCGCGATGCTTCTTGTGCATGCAAAAATTGTAGCAAGACTTCACAGAAATGTGCCTGGATTTTGTCACGTAGCGTATGTTTGTCGATAAATCCCTGCACTGGCTTAGACCATCACAACAAAGTGAACCGCACCGCAAAGCGTGACGCATATGCGAAAATTAATCACACAAGCTGTTTACTACGTCTGGAAGCGACGCGATTTCAGTCATAAGCGGTCACGTGATTGCCTGCAGTAAATTCTGTTTATCATACACTTTGATGTACAGTCTCCATCCCATATCTGGCGACAGAAAGATACCGATATTTAAACGATACTATTTCAAACTGTCAAAAATCCTCCGTGTGGAACAATAAACGTGCAACACAGGAATCGCTTCACAGCTCTGATCAGTCCATCGTTTGGGTGTAAGACTGGTGGCAACAATCTGACTCTCCACGGAAATGAGGCATGCACACGAAGACAACAAAACAGCCGGTAAACTCACTACGCATTTCGCATTTACGGGAAATTTTTCAATTTTTTGACTTCAGTTTTTACGAGCTACTCACAGACAACCGGTAAGTTTACAAGCTATTCGCAGACAACCAGATTACGATGAGGCATGAAGACTTGCATAACCAGTTGCTCGGCCTTGATTAAATGAGGTGAAGTCTATATGGCATGTGTGCAACGTAGAAAGAACGGTTTGCGGGCAGTGACAGTCTCGCGTTCACAAGCAACGTCAAGTACGTCTCACCCGATCATTCCAGTTAACAGATGTAACGGAGTCGCCTTCCGAAACAAGATCGCACAAGCGCGTCACTTGGCTGGTGCAAGCGCTCCACAAATAAACGCATGCGCCCAGTCCAACACTGCCAGGAAAGAAAAACAATCGTTCAGCTCCGGAACGGTGAGCGTTTTATATTCACATGTTTGATCTAATCTAAACAAAATGGCAAACGCATTCAAGCGGCTAAAACTTAGCAAAAATATGTTCAGTTTTATATCTCAGAAAAGTAATACACATTCTACAGAGCAACATAGGATATGCCCGATTGATATCAAAACGTAGGCGGGTAGAGGCGCCCTATATAAATAGCCATTCGTGAAACAAAAGTACATGCAGTGCCATTCGCTTCATAATGCAACTAAGCACCAAACGAAGCATCCGACTGGTTAGACGTCAACTGATTATCGACTGGAGCGAAGTGGTGCAACACGAACATTACGAACCCCGTCGAGTAACAGTGCATGCCGAAGACCACGTTGACAGTTTCTACTCTTTACAAGGAATATTACAAGCGTTCGCACGAAACACCCCTTTCGACAACAGGGTGTGAAGATATTGGTGCTGACAGGAAACTCGGGCATTGTCCTAAATTTGCCAGCTACAGTAACTTGACCACAACGCACTTCGCTTGTCACAACGGCTATGCCGCTTACCACACTATTCGCATTTTACAGAAACAAGCGAATCAAACAGAAAAGTTTTTGCTTTGTTATATAAATTTATCGGTGGTAGTGCATTCAAACAGCGGCACAGCGGCAATGTGGTTAATGTTGAAAACTTTTTTTATGTCACAGTTATAATTTTGAACGAGTTGTTACAAAACAGTAGCTACAAACAAACTTTAGACTTGCAGCAAGCTTCTGAGGAATCTGCCTGCTTTCTGCTTTCATTCTTCTGCGACCATTAAAACTTGCAAGCGTATCTACTTTTCATAGTAATAGGCCACAAAGATAGCGGGGTTTGGACTAAAATGCTGGCAAAACTTTTTATGAAACGACAAAACGAGTGCGAACTACTTCCCTGTAAAACCAACAAGAAACGCTTGATCATATACATATTGTTTGTGCGACAAAATCCACATAGGACGGAAAACATCAGCAACTCAGGAGGCTCTAGATCTAGACTTTAGGGTTCGTAACAAGACTAACCTCAACACGTTGGTGGAGGACCAGTCAACAAGATTCAAATAGAAATCATCCTGTAGTTCGGGTGCATCCAACACTTTAAACGGAACCTTGGGAATTTTTCGCATAGGTTTTCGAGGAGAACGTAGAAGTTTTTGGCTGTCGAACAATGATCAGAAACTTTTTGAAATGAAAAATGTCAACAAAACAATGCATTGTTTCAGCTACTAGAACCGAAACATAAAAACCCAAAAGGTATATCACCGTAACTTACACCACAGCCAGAAACAAGCGGTACCAAGGAAATGGGAAATGTTCTACCTTCAAGACAACCTTGCTTCCCCTAGCACGATACGCACCACCGACTTCAGCTCAGCATCAGGTCACGATTGCTGCAAAGTTGTGCACGCGTTACGCGCAGGCGTCGCAACACTATAGTTTCGCAGCGGTAATTTACCAAACTGCGTTACAGGTGATATTTTCCTCTCGATGACGTTGTTGAGTGCTTTTTCCAACAAAAAATTTCACGTAAGCCAACAATTTATCCTGGTTTCAAGAAGCTTTTTTCCAACGGACAGGCACGCTTGAGCTTGATACTAGTATTGCTTGTATAGAAGTATGTAATCTGATCAAACACGCTAGCGCCAACATGTAATTTCTGGTTCAAAGAACGCAACTCTACCAACAAAATATGACGGCTAGTACCTTTTGCAACCGATTGGCGACAGTGAATAGGGAGATGTCGATTCGTTGCAATCAACGCGTTTCATTCTCAAAGAATACTGAAAATTCAAACACAGCAACGTTTTAAACCTTTAAACAACACGTTTTTCCACAATCGTAAATCGTTTTACTTTAATCCAAAATAACCGTGCATGAAAATATTTACAGTGCAACGCGTCTAACACACGATATTTAGAGAAACTGCACAATTTCCAAGCACCATATATATTATGTTTTATTAAACTGGTATACATTTTTGCATTTCAAAGATTTTTCACGGCTTTAAAATGCACAGCTAAAGCTTCGGAGGCAAAGCATAAGCTGCATTAGTCAACGCACAATTTAGAATATTACTCCAGTTTTTATCTATTCAAGTGACTCTCAACCACCGAATGAGTCAGTTACTTAGACCAGTGTTTTTCAACCTTTTTTGCATCACGGACCACTTTATGCAATAAAAAAATTTTGGGGAACACCAAACAAAATTTTATAATCACAATTATGATGTTTAGTTCTGTTTTGGCTCTTTTAATTTATT
>Ga0210059_1015479_pt1 | contig 11130 bp, 6 predicted proteins | sample Ectturendosymbi2_FD_188042 | JGI IMG/M metagenome (GOLD analysis project Ga0210059, IMG submission 188042) | Ecteinascidia turbinata endosymbiont from Florida, USA - Sample 2 (SPAdes) (version 2) | ecosystem: Host-associated > Tunicates > Ascidians > Unclassified | place: Key West, Florida... | reverse complement strand
TGACGAAGAACATCCTGCCGTTGTTTAGCAACGAAAAACAACTGACTCAAAAGGACTGATCCAGACCAGCAGGAATATGCCTTTTTCACTGTTGCCAAGCAACAAAAACAAATGATGCAAACTGTTTGAATTAACCAATCAAGAGTATACGAAATAACGTAATTTCTGAATCGTGACCACACGCCCCTAAATTGTTACTAAAAATAGAAAAGTCTTGTGACTAGCCGCATGACAATCCGCCTATAAAAGGGGCCGATTTTCGGCCTTTAGGCAGTTCGATTTTCTCTGAATTGAGGACTCTTTCACTGGTTTGCCCTGCCTTGAGCTTGTCATCCTTTGAAGTAAAACACCCGGTTGGCGAACTTGTGGGGTCTGGTGATCTAGTGATCCAGAATACGCTTGTAGCTAACTAAAAACACATTCAGACGGCGGAGCTCTGTCACTCTGAACCATACCTATGGTCAGACGGCGAAGCTCTATTACTCTGGATCGTCAAAACGTTCGGACGGCGGAGCTCTGTCACTCTGAATCGCAAAAACGGTCAGACGGCGAAGCTATGTTGTTCTGAACCGTAAAAACGTTCAGACGGCGAAGCTATGATACTCTGAACTATAAAATGATTAAAATAACAAAACATTGACACTCTGAGTCATGAAAAACAAGAAATGTCAAAATTATGTCACTGAGTTTCATACATTTAAGTCAAAAATTAAAAAGTTCTCATAGTAAGTCCATGCTGATAAAATAAAACATTAACCACTTGTTCTGATTTGCGAAATCAGAACAAAGTCGATTCTATGACGTCACAATGCAGAGTCGTGCTGCGAAACTTAGGAAACGTCACAGGAAGAAGTCTGACTTAGGAAAACGCACGGAACCTCTGGTCATGATTCAAAAACTGTTAGCAGCAGAACAATGAATATGGTTTATTTTCTTTGACAGAACTAGTGAAATGATTTGTTTAAACATCGATAGTTTTAGTCAGTCAAATATGTATGTCTGTATTGCTGTATTCGAAACCATTCTGAGAGTGAAAATCTGAAATCAAATAGCCTGGTGAGTACCATTGTGTGTTTCGTGTTTATTCTATAGTAAATCAAACGTAACCAATAAATATGAGTCTTTGTTTAATAAGTTATAGACAGAAGTCTTCTAGGGAGGTTAAGCGAACATAGCTTTCGTAAGTGCCGTCCTTGTTACGCCTATGAGCGAACCCATTAGATGAATGCAGGTGTAACTAAATGCAGTACAACCGGTGTTCATTGTTTAGAAGCTTATGTTTCTGAATAGTGAATACCGGGAAAAACTGTTACAGCGTTAAGACAAAAACGACAAGTTAAGCAGGTAACTGCGCAACGTGCACGAATGTAACAAAAAGCAATCGTAGGTCACTGAACCCTAGTCGATTTTTTAAGGCATTGTCTGAAGGCCAGTTGATGTCAAATATTTCTGGTCAGCGCCCCATTTTGCTAAACAGTTCGTGGTTCTGCGTGTGTTACAAAGTTTTGTCAGAATTTGAAACAATGTTATACTGTAAACCTCCTTTTCAATGCAGTAAAAGTTTATCAATTTTTGTAGTTTTTCCAAAAGTTAAGCAATGAAAGAAGTCAAAACTTATTCGGATCTTAAGTAAAATTATTGATATTTGGAATATTTGCGGTTATACCATTATTTAACACAGTCCCGTCACTACGTGGGGGCTTTGGTGGGCTTATCCTCCCAAAACAAAGCTCCAAGCCCTCCCAAATTGAAATATGAAACACTATAAATTAGTGGATGTTTTGTCAAATTTGAATGTCAAGCCCACCTGCACGAATGTAAAGCCCCCTCGTGACGACTTTCTGGTGACGGTTCTGGTTTAACACCAAGTCATTTTAGCCCAATTCAGGGATGTGCAATTAGCGGCCCGCGGGCCACATGTGGCCCGCTACAGCGTTTTCAGTGGCCCACGGAAGAATTCAGGAAAAATAATCAAATTTGAAATTTCCTCCAACCTATCACAGGAAATGTTAGAGCTAAGGCTAACTTGAACTGAGACTTGCGTCTATTTCTGCTAGACTAAAGCACAGACGTGGGTCGCGAAGATTTATTACAGTACGCAAAGATTTCATTGTAATATGTTTAAACATTCCTAAACTCGCCAACTGTGTCACTACTCATTGTTGCTCTCGATTTTCCGTTTCAGCAAGAGTTGTTTGCGGGTCTGCTCCCCGTAAATAATGAGTTGTTTGCGGGTCTGCTCCCAGGAAATAATGCGGCAAAAATTTTGCGCGTCTTCTCCCCGTAAATAAAAAAGTTTTGCGGGTCTGCTCCCCGTAAATAAAGAGTTGTGTGCGGGTCTGCTCCCCGTAAATAATGCGGCAAAGTGACACACCGAACGAAATATTACGGCGATCTACAGGGGATGGACATGTCCGAAACCAGATCAAGTTTTAGAAGAAAAAGTGCAATAAAAATGTAAAACTAAACGCACAAAAACATTTGATTAATACACGTTTTTACTTTTTGCTGAAAAAGTTAACAATTGGGGTGATAGGGTGTCTTGGGGTACTGACAACGATCACCCATGCTTACCTGAGGACCTACTCACAGGGCTGGACCTAACAGATGCGGAGCCCAATGCAAGACCTGGCCGCGGGGCCCCTTTGAGCAGTAATTTATGACGTCATCGTGTTCAGTCAACCGTGTTACAATCGTGGTGGAGCGCAAATATGCAGTACAGCACTAACACGAGAATTGAGCACGTTTGCTAACGTTCGAGCGGAAATTTGCTAGTTCCAACGAGAGCGTTCTTTGTTAACAATGAAATTTATATGGCGTTTCTACTGAATTCTCAAGCGCAAGGTGAATTTGGTAAAATGAATAATCTACCCAAACACCATGGCGCGGGGCCCAATGCAGCTGCATCGGCCTAAGGCCGGCCCAGCCTACTCACATTTGTACTATTAGAAAATAAGCTATAGAACCCCCGTAATAACCTGTTACTTACTAGGCACGTTCCATTTACAAAAGTTAATAATGATGCAAATACACAATGACCTATACTGAAGGTCAATTTTCAAAATTTTCATAAAATTTTCCAAAGAATGCCACAAAGTTTGCATTTTGGAATCATCATAAAGTTCGGTCCTATACGAAGCAACAACATAACAATCAGGAACAAAAAAATTGTAAGTAAAAATTAGCGACCAAATCATCGATATCCATATGGCCGTCTTGCTGATGGTAAAAATTTGTCGTAATCTCTTTAATTTTGCTTTGCTTCGGTTAAGGCGGAACATATCGTGACACAGAAAAATAATTTTCAAGCTCACTGTGTTAACATAAATCGCGCGTCAAGCTTGCGGTTATTCTTCGTCAAGCTGGTCATTCAATATTACTGATCGACTCCTATCGGAGTGTTTTGGTCTGCAGGAAGCCCATTATCATAGCAGAGAAGAAGCACGAGTTGACCCTGGTGAGGTTTCTTGTGCGTCAGGATCAGGAGCTCATCCAGGTGGCGCGATTGGGACAATCGCCCCCCTAAAAGCGACGAGAGTAAATTCATTCACCATGATTTTGTGCAATTCGCAAAACAGCATTCTCGATATAAGGCCATTTTCCCATTCATTATTTTGTCACAGCTTTGTTGTGAAAAATATTTCATCTCTCTTACAGTAGTTAACCGCAATGAGACTTAACTACCAAATATTACTGAATCACTCCCCGAACCTGCTGGCTGGATCCGCCCCTGGCCAGAGGCCGCATGTTGACACGTACAGTATACACTGCAAAAATAGCTAAGGGGGCAAGAGTCAGTTTGAATTGGTGCATCAGAGTGTGGTACACAAACAAGTTGAATAAAGATTAAGAAAACATTGCAGCACGCACGGTGAGTTAAGGGGATGAGATTAAACAGTGACCTACAAAACTCTGCGCTGTAACTAAGGTGATGCGTACTGTGTGTCAGTTTCAAAAAGCCATACAAACGGCAAACGCTAAAACGTTATCTTATTAGAGAAAAGAACGAAGCAAAGTAGCAGCATGAAGCATTGCAGTGAGCAGACTGCCACAAATGAACGACACAAAAAGCCAGCGCTTGTAAATTGTAGTTGACAGTCCGGGAGACAATTCATAGCCTCCCAACCCCTGACCACGCCTACGCCAGGTAATAGAAAGTGATGTTGCGTTTATTTCGCTGGATGTTCTAGGATTGTTGTCTAAAGGCGCAAGGTACGAAATTTATATTGAGATTTAATGGGTTGTGGTTGTATTTTTGTCAAACGACGCGTTTATTTGAATCTACTAAATGGTGCAGTGAGCTGAACACGCGCAACTGTAGCTGTGAGGTTGTGTTCGCTTTTGGTCGGGTCATGCCAAAGACTTGAAAAACTGCTCGCCTGTCCAGCGTCATGCTCGTGCTTAAATGGCCAAAATTTCGCCTTTTTACGCATAAAATATTGCACTACATAGTATTTTTGTTTTTTTCTTTGTACCTCATCAATCATCTATATATGCACTTTTGAGTTTTTTATTCCGCATATTTTGTTTAAACATTTTTTGACCACACCAATTTTCCTCAATTAAACTTGATCCACTCCATTGTGTACATAGGTATGTTCTCTTCACCTGTACATCTTATCACCGGTCTGTGTTTGACTGTTAGTGCGTTTTGCATTTTTCTGTGCTTATTTTATTTCCAACTTTTGTTTTTCAACACTTGTTAAAAAGTACTAAACGGGGTTGGTTGACTACATGACTGCCATGGTCCTTCACCAATCGCATGTGGCATAGCGACACCCTTTGTTTGCCTTGATCAGTTATTTTGCCATTGTGTTTTCATTTATTCTAATTTACACTGGCAGTTGGTTACTTTTTTGCATAATAACCCTTTTCATTGTTTATGTTTGTTAGCTGAGTCATGTAAAACAATCAATCAATCAGTCAACCAAGTGCAAGCTGCTCGCTATACCATTAACTTTCCACCAATGCAGCATTAACGACGAAAGAAACCGCGTGGCTCCGCGGCGCCAGCAAGCGGACATGGGCTTCGCTGACCACTGGTGATATTCTCCAGCGAGTACAAAGCGAAGCTTTAACTTTTATTGATTTTCTACAAGGATTTTTGTGGGGGTTTCAATTGTGGATTTTTCAGAGGTACGCAAAAGTTTGCTTAAGCGGGGCCAACTGTGGTGAAATTTCACCCACTCGAAATGAAACGAACAACCTTTTTTGCTATATTTTTACAGAGAAATATCAAATTTCACAATCCAGGCGTGCAAGGACTCCCCTGACCCCCTTCCGACGCTCATGGTTGTTTATTAGAAATTTTGCAAAATTCAAGTAAAATCGCAAGTTTTGGCGGACTTTTTCAAGTTTGGTGCAAAGAATTGGGCCAAAAAACTGCGTTTAAAAGAGTTTCAAAACACGTTTGCTGTTTGCGTTTGCATTTAGCAATTTTTTATGCTGCTTCAACTACATATAAGAAGACGAAGAGTCAAGAAAGAATCTATCAAATAATACTTAGTGTTGCCCTAGTGTTTTCTTGCCAGGTTTTCAGTTTCTAACATTTTCGTAAAATATCTCTTTGATGAACTTAAAAGCGACGAAGCAACACGCAGCATACTGGAAAAAACTGTCCTAACAGAAACGGAAGTAGACATCGCTAACGCACAAACGCCCAAGTTTTTATGCTTAGCTTACTGCAAATGGGCATTCGAACATCAGGACATCGTTTGCAAAACCTACAACGCAATGGTGTAGAGCAGGGGTCACCAGCGTGGTGTCCGCGGCCACCAGGTCGCCCGCAAGGATCAAGTAGGTCGCCCGCGCGCTTTTTCGAAAAATAACATTAGCCTGATCAATGTCTGCACATTAACAAATATAAATACTAATATAGTTGGAGGTAAATTGAGCAAAATTTTTATTTCAGAAGGGTGTATCAAATCAGTAGCCCTTTTTCGCATTTAATCGATACACAAGAAGTAGCTCGCAGTTTCATAAAGGTCGGTGACCTCTGATGTAGACTTTCACCTCTTTCCTGTCCATCGCCATGTGTTCATTGGAAACGTAAAACTATAATGACAAGTGCAATTTTTGATTAATTGTTTTTCTTTTCTATTTGATTTTGGTGACGGCAGTAAGCGACAGGCCGAAGCCTGAAATTTGCTTCTTGCCGGTGTCAAGCGAAATTTCTGACCTACTGGATTATTGTTTGTCAGTTTTTTGCTTCTCAGAATAAAAAAATAAAGCTTGGTGATTACTTTTTTGATAAGTGTTGCGTAAATAAAAACTTTTTGGTTAGATGTCAGACACCCACAACAAGCCACAGTACGGGAATAATTATGACCACTGAAATATATTGGACTTAGTCCTGGACCTCAATTAATTTTTTTTCTAACCCTAACTCAAACCTTAATCCGACCAGTGGCGTAGCAAGAGGGGGCCCTGGGACCCAGGCGGCACCTTCTGGGGGCGGCACTTCGTTGATAAAAATTGATTTTCGAAAGATTAAAATTTCTAACTCTTCTTTATTACTTTTAAATAAAGTTTTAAACGGTCTAACTCTTTTCAGTTTTTGTGTTAAGAATCTCTAGACTGGGTAGGCTAGCCTAAAAAACACATCTGGCTGTGGAGTGAGCAAACTTATGAAACGTTTGCTCAAAAATCTGGACCAAATCCATTGTGCTAAAGTACCCCGGTGTTTGCCTTGAAATCAGTTGTTTTTTGACACACTTGGGGAGCAATTGCGCCCCAGTTCTTACACCTCTCCGGACAAAACTGTTTCCCCCATCACAGTCAAAAGTCCTTAGATCAAAGGAAAGAGATGGCATTCGACCACAGATTAGCAAACAGTACTGATACTGGCATTTCGAGTTTTATATTGCCCCTCCTCTGAATATCTGATGAAAAGACCTTGCATGAAACCACGGCAAATAGTCAAGGATAGCTTAATCTTTTTTCTTCTATCATTGGTTTCTTAGTAACGCGCCAACGGCACGTCATAACAGCACCTAGGCATTGGCGTCGAACATTTCGTTGGAGCGGAGATGGCTAGTCTGCCTCTCAATCGGAAGGTTGCCTGTTCGATCCACGGCCACTGAGTGAATCGCCGTAGCGCTCTTTGGGAAGTGTTCACCTCAACTACCCCGGCAAGAAAAATAGTTCAGGCGTTGGCTTACCGCTGCTGCCGCCACCAAAACAGAAAAAACGTTGCTTGGCACATCTCATGCTATTTTGTAATGTTCAGCGAGATATTTTCAATAAGTGCCATAAGCTGCAGCCTGGTGATTAGGTGGTGTTATCAACATTTAATTTTGGCGGTTGAAGTAAAGAACTCTGCAAAGGATACATTGCCCAGCAGTTTCAATGCAACTGCTCTTTTTCCGCATGTCGCAATGCTGTGGAAAATGACGTACTTGAAGAGGGTAATAGAGTTTATGTGTTTGCGTGGCTAACGTAGAGCTCAGATTGTACGTTTGAACTGCAAGTAGGCTAAAGTAAATCACAGTCCACCGGTAGGCAGTGCGAGTTTCGTAGAAGTCCCCTTTGTTCAACGATATACCAACGGTTGCAGTCATAGAAAAAGTCATTTCAACAAGAAAAGTTTAGAAAAGCAGTTGCTCTCAGTTTGATGAATTTGCCACGGTTTGGTAATACGGGTTATGAAATAGATGCCTCTTGGTAACCAGTTGCGCCGCCAGAGGGGACTTTGGTGGGCTTCGTCCCCACCAAACAAATTTCCAAGGCCCCCAAATTGAACTCTGAAACACTATAAATCAGTGGATTTTTTGTCAAGACCCCCTGCACAAACGTAAAGCCTCCCTATTTAACACCTTCCGGCGACGGTTCCGTTGGTAACGAACGAAGGCAAGGAATAAAACTATGCACGTGTAACCGGAAGAAGCCCAGGTGCGCAGTGCTAAAAAAGAGGTGTGGAAACGCCGTTCCTCAACCAAATGAAAAGGAGTATTGCACCTAATAGTTCGAATAAAGTGTGCATTCGCCTGCAAAAATTTTCACACTGGATCTTCCTGCTTCGCTGTAGACTCTTGTCCAGCAGTGCGAATCTGCGTGTCACTGTCGCATGTGTGAGATCGTAACCATGTTTCAATGTAGTGCGCAGGGCCGGCCCTAGCAGATGCGGAGCCCATTGCAAGACTTAGGCGCGGGGCCCCTCTGAGCAGTGCTTTATGATGTCATCGTGCTCAGTCAACCTTTTGGAGAAAATGGCCGATATAAATATCAAAAAACAGGGCGAATTATTGGAATTCATCTGTATGTAGATGATATCACAAAGTATTATTTTCATTTGGAGGGGTGTAGGCATAGCTATTAGCTAATGCGTCCCCTAATTACGTACATGTTTATGACTAACATGCTGCTGTGGTGGATATTAGACAGTGTACCGCTACCACTCGTAATTAAGCGGAAAATTCTAAAGGAAGCTCTGGAATGGAGATCTGAGTGGCGAACACAAGTGTAAAGACACTTAGTTACGTCAATCAAACCGAACAAGTGATTTGAACCTACAATGCAATATACTTCATTCTTGTAAATGTGATGGCACTTTCGTTCGAAGAACCAGGCCCCTATCGGGGCATTCGAGGACAGAGCCTTCCAAATTTTTTTACCCCTTCCTAATTTTGTTGTGTCCAGAAAAATTTTTCTTAAACATATAACAAAAACAAAAATATTGTCTCCTAAAAATGTATTTTCCCCCCAAACCTTAAAACCTGACTACGTGTCTGCGAAGAATGACCGACTTGGAGAAAGTTGCTAACATAAACTGATTAACCTTTCTCACTTTCGGTTTCCACAAGCGCAGACGCAGTATTGCATAAAGGTAACGTCTGGGCGCACGATCAACTGTGCTCTGTATGACGCAATAGACGAAAAAAACACCCTTCACTAGAGAGCAAACTAAACATTCGACCAAAGTTCCTCAAAAGCCCAATTTTATAGTTATTCTTAATGCATGGACTCGGATAAAAATGCAAACTGTTCTTCATGAATTATAAATATTTCACAACTATCACGTCAAAGAATGTAGAAAAAACGTACCAAACGCAATATAAAATGTGCATGGTTGATTGATGAAATAGAAGCATATAGCAGGCCAATATGATAAGCAGGAACGAGTGTTCTGGATGACATTCACAATTTTTCCTTGCCTAGTTAAGCCGCACTGCAGCTTTCATTCAGTGGTGTAGGAGCTGGAGGTGTTCTTAACGTTGATGTACCTGGAATTTGAAGAAGAGTTTTTATTACCTATTTACACTCGCAAATAGCCAAACAATGAAAGTTAGGTGGAGCGGCAAATGATAAACGTGATGACTTGAATCCTGCAAGCAACCCTTCGTTAATCTTTGCTCAGTCTCCAACCATCCAACATCTACCTGTAAGTGACAACTGGACTTTTCATGTTCAGCTAAGCGCACACTACCACTGGGCAAAAAATGTTTTTGTGTGGAGAAAAAAGTCAGATAACTCAATAGTAAACAAAGGTGTCGAAACCTCCGTACCCGAATTTTCAGAAATCTCGACCGAAATTTCAACAAATAAAAACTTTTGGGGGTGCACTTGCCCCCTCAACTCTACACCACTGAATGGATAGCGCGACATAAATCTTGAAAAAAGTTTACAAAAAAGAAAAATATCAAATTTTTCCAGCTGAGTGCACCAGCCATTTCAGTTGCATCACCTCTCCACTGGATAATTTACGTTGTAAACAGCAATTTGAGAAAGTCCTGCCTGCTACATCTTTGAGAAATTCATAATTAAAATTTAACTTCTTTGGACTTTTCGCAATTGGAAAATCTCGCTTAGCTGTTGAAAGAGGTTTGGGTCAAGACGCAGGATCCCACAAATGTCGATAAAGCTAACATTAGGACCATCACAAATGAAAACGTTTGAGGGCACAGTGAAAAAAGTCTGGCGCACTAGACATTCATCCCAAAGCGAAGGCCCCGGCTTGCAATTTTTTTCAGAATAACGACCAACAACGTTTTGGCACAACTAGCATTTCATGCTACTCGACATATTTTGACCGATTGCACAGACAGGCTGACACAGTTCAGTGTCCAGTACAGACCAAGGAAAAGATGCAAAATATAACACTTTTTGCTGCTTTGGTTGAATGGCCAACTGTTGGAGTCTTCGCACTAGAATAGAAGGTCTGCGTTTACGGGCTTAACCTTTCATCTTTTGTGTCAATGTTCGTTCTAACGAGAGCATTTTTTCTTAACAATGAGATTTAATGAACAACTCTCCAAACACATGGTGCGGGGCCCCCAGAGGGGTGGGGCCCAACGCAGCCGCATCGGTTGCATTGGCTTAAGGCCGGCCCTGGTAGTGCGAAAAGGTGTCGGAACGCCGTTCCCACGAATTCCCACCCCACTACACCCCTGAAAAATTCCAACAGCTAGACCAAGGGTGCAGGTCACGATGAAGGCTGCAAGTCAGCATTTCTCACCCAGAGCCAGTTTTAAGCCTATTTGAACTATTTTATCAAAAAATGTCCCGCACCTATAGAGGGCCTCGCGTAAGTGCCGACAGAGTTAACGTTTTAAGCCTTTGGTATATTCTAAGAGAATTAAACCACTACTGAAATGTGAAGTGAACAATGAAACGTCCCTTGCATCATTGAAATCATATTATGAAATTAATATTATAGCTTGCTATATGCAGTATATATACTTTTTCATTTTAGACAAGGATAGTACATGAAATAACATACTTAAATGCTTACATCTGCAAAGTAGATATGCCGCCAACATATCCCTTAATTTTTTTGTTTGATCACCTGGATTGAGTAAACTATTGAAAAGTCAAGCGGTGGGTCTATCGGAGACTAAAAACCAACAGGGAAGAACATTTGACGAAACATGGTGGGTCCATATGCGCATAAGTAAAGAAAGCAAAAAAATTAGGAAAAGTAATAGTGAGGAAGGTGGCGACAAGCAGAAAAAAAGTAAGGCTTGTAATCGGCAATAAAAAACAAGATCCTTTTCAGTTTCTGAGCAGTGGCGGATCCAGGGGGAGAAGCAGGGCCGGATTAAGGGGGGGCAACAGGGGCAATTGCCCCGGGTCCCCCGCTGAAAGGGGGCCCCCCGTGATGAAATTTATTTGTTTCAAATAAACTACTCGTTT
>Ga0210059_1015478_pt1 | contig 11130 bp, 9 predicted proteins | sample Ectturendosymbi2_FD_188042 | JGI IMG/M metagenome (GOLD analysis project Ga0210059, IMG submission 188042) | Ecteinascidia turbinata endosymbiont from Florida, USA - Sample 2 (SPAdes) (version 2) | ecosystem: Host-associated > Tunicates > Ascidians > Unclassified | place: Key West, Florida... | reverse complement strand
TAACACGGCGCAGCAAAACGCTTCTTCAGCAAAACCAAGTCTTAACGAAGGCCAGCGTTGCAAGCATGGTCGAGACTGCACTTTCACCGAGCAAGCCTCTGAATGATCTGACGGGCAACACAGTAGTGATCCAATTATTTTTTTGACTCCACATTACCGGCAAAACACAGGTGCGGAGTTGATCCAAGCGCCTCAAAATCAGAAAAGGAAAATATTAAATTTCATAAACTCCGTCACAAATTTTAACTTTTTCCGTGATGGACGAATTCAAACAACAAACCATTCGCGAAACTGATCGAATTTTGCGCGAGGCGAGTTATCACCTTTCGCGGTGCTCGGCATCGACACATGCGAAGTGGGAGGATTGGGGAGTACGGGCAGTTTGGGGAGGCTGGCGATGGGAGGGAGGTCTTCAACTTCCTGACGCCGCTTCTCTTTCTTCGCTCGATGCTCTTTGGCTTGGACAGTACGCCACCCTCCCTCTGCAAGTAGACGACAGTCGAGCAGTTTTAACAAATGACAAAACAAAAGCAGCAAACTAAACGTTCACTTTAACCAACTATGAAGTCTCCATTGGGTAACAAGCTCGTATCAGGTCAGTTTTTCATTAAATTAATGATACAATCAATCGTGCTACTAGCATCATCAAACATCAGTGTGAAACAACTGCGTCAATGGATAGCGCTCAGCAAATATGAGCATATATGTGACAAAGAGTCACGGAATAACAGAAGAAATGAAGTCAAACATGGTTCCTAAACTGGACGGAAGATGCTTGATATCTTGGACCTGGGCCAAGTACGGCCAGCGGACCCCATACCTCCGATTGACTTTCCGAAAAGTCAACCGAAAAAAAGGAGTTGCCAGGGTTGCAGCAGTTGCTGAAATGTGCGAACTCGGAAAGGATGGAGGTAGACGATAAAAAAGGGACTACGAAGATTTGTCGATTGATAAGCTTCACCTTTTTGCTTCTCGTTTTTAATCTATCGAGCATGTTAAAGACCATGTTGTTGTCGGTGTGAACCCCTAACAGAAGTCATATTCCTCATGCGACCCCACCAACAAAATATATGCCCCCCTGGCCACTTCTCTAATTGGTCGAGGTAAGAGTGCGGTTGCTCACAAGTGTCGAGGAGAGCGACCGTTGTTTCAAGGACCCAGGTGTCGCTGTTCAGCATCTAACGCATTTTTTGCATAATCGTGTTCTCGCTTCCGTTGGAAAGAACGTGGCAGTAGTTCTGACACACAACAGGAAGAAACAAGTTGTTGCAATGGGACCCAGGATATTGTGTTTCTACAGCCACAAAAACCTACGCAAGCACTTTGTTCTATTTCCAAGCCATGCAACAAAGGCGGGGAATTGCACCAGACCACAAGAATAGAGAAAGCTATTACCTGCTTTTCATGAAAAGTAAAAGAATAACCCGAATGGTCATGACGGAGGCTCATTTTCTATAGGCGCGATTTTGTTTACCCTGGTACATTAGAGTTACTTCATACAATGAACACAAGCGTTGTAAACATTTCGCAAATATCGTGCAGCCTAAAGACCCAAACGTGAACGGAATGCTTTTAACCAAGTCAGGTGGGCGTCATTTCAGTCCGTTTTTGTTATGGCCAACTTGGTAACCGCCTGAACGTGACCTGACCGTAGTTCAGGGGATGCCCCTGATTGGATCAATCAGCAAAAGGTAAACTAACGGTTCAGTCATGCATGACCTGTTCGTCACAACGTAAGGCACCGCAGATGACAATCGACCGGTCTTCTTGTCTTTTTCACATGTTTTGCAAAATAAATGGTTTTGTTTTTATCGTTGTTCTGAATAAAATTTTACAATCATTCAAAACTCACGCAGTTTGTAGAATTATCTTTCCACATTCTTTTTTGTTGGTTCATTGATGTGACGTACACAATGCATAAAATATATTCTGTTGCTCTCTTTTGATGCTTATGTGAATGATTTCAGAAAAGAATGCTCAGCAATTATATATTTACTAGCACGTGGGGTTTACGCAACTTGAAATAGATCTTGCAATGTCAGCAAACTTTGAGTCATCTGCAAAGTTACACTTTCTTGCGACGCTGACCTGTGGGTTTAGAAGACAGCATCCCAAGAGCTAGTCAGATCAAAAATGGTCGTTATTCTCGGTTAAATGACAAAAGTTGAAAATTCAAACACAAAACAATAATTGGCACAAAATCCTGGCGAAACATGAAGACAATAGATTGCTCTCACTGAAAGACGAAGGTAGTAGAAGAACAAAAGGTTAAACCGAGTTTCACTCTACTTTGTAAAGTGATACCCTGCCACAGCTGAGCTGGTATGTCAGTGCTATGTGGGTGGCTTGATAAGGAAACCATTAAAACTGCAAAACAGGGTATGTCTACGAATTCAAGCATCAGTCATTCCGCATAAAGCTGCAACAGTCCAGAATTTAACACAAAGAACGTTCAGCTTTCCACACCAACATAATTATACAGATGCAAAACCCCGACCTTCATCTAAAACAGTGTGATGACCATTGATGTTGAAAGTATCATCCTCAACATGAGATCTCTTCTTTTTTAATTTGTTCTGTAAAAACGATGAAGGTTATTAATAAACTTTCAAAGATCGAACAAAATGATCAAGTGCAGAACTAACTCATATATACTTTTATTCATCTGAGGTAGTTACTTACAAGGTAATTGAATATGAAACCGCAAAAGCAGACTGCACTCACTTAATATATTATACTGCATGTGCCCAGCATGCATCAAATGTTGAACTTAAGAAACTCTTTTTTAACAATAGAAATACAAGCTTATGATCAACTTAAAACAATGTGTTTTTTGAAGTTCTCCATCAAAATACAAGCCCCACAAATTTTGTTCAAAAACGTTTATAGTTTCTACTTAAATAAGCATAAGTTTCATGAAGTATTTTAGGCACCTTAAAGAAAATTATACGAATTATTTTAATTTTAGGTATTACATTTAGTGACAAGTTTATCTTATGACAACATGCTACTTTTGCTGATGATCATTTGACCTTTGCTACAGTCGATCATGTGCAAAAGCTGTGAGTTCTACCCAAACAAAAGCCATCGCCCTCACTAAAATTATCCATATTGATTCTTGAATGTTTCTCATATCTTCAAAATGTATACCCTGTTGCAAAGAAAAATGTAGACTAATCAGCCACATTGATAGACTTGTGCATCATACCATCAGCATGCTGTATGCTACATTTGTACCTTTCTCTTTTCACTCTTTTTACTTGGTTTTATACCACCATTTTCTAAAGTCGGTGTTGAAGGCTTTGCTTTCATTCCTCGATGCTCTTCTTCGCGTTCAGTTTCTGACTGGGCATAAGCGACTTTCTGAAAAGTTAAAACATTCCTGTAAAAGCTTCACAGCTATTTTACAAATTGCAATTATCTTAACAAAATTATTTTTTTTAATCTTATACAAAAAACTTTACAATCAAATAATTTTACTTCATTTTAACTACAACAATTAAAAGGTCTGGAGGTCTGCTGAAAGCTTTCAAGTAATCAGCCGACTGGGCTCTGTTTTCTTCACTTTGCAATGATTCAGCCCATATCTGTATTTGACTAACTATTCTCCAGAAAGGCAACAAACTTGAATCAATCATCAAAAATTTTTAAATAGGAAATACACTTCATGTAACACTACTCATCCTCAGTCCTGAAATCTAGATTCTATTTGAATAAGATTTCGGATAGATTCTTGTGGAGACTAATTATTAGACTTAAGAAAAACAACTAACATTTTACCAAAACACAAGTTGCCAAACAAGCTTTTTTTCTTTCTAACATGAATAAACTGCCAACTTTCTTCACACAAGTCCATAGTTTTCTTGAAAAGCCATGAAAATCGTTTGATTTAAATCTCATTCAATGCCAGCTAAAGTGCAATTGCCTTATCCCACTTTACTGCAATACTTACTTTCGGAAAGTTCAATCATAACAACTTACAAAAATGTGATCATCCTCAGCAACAACCAAATTTGTCAGGCACACATAAAATAAAAGATCATTCAATAATATTGCATACAACTGAACTGCTTTTGCTAAAACTGACTTATTCAGATTTTGTTAGAATTTAAGTACACCAAAAATTTACAAAAAATGATTGACACAACACATGTTAAAAAGTCATTTAGAAGTCTGCTCCCACAATGAGAAATTGCTTCCTTTACATTTATAATATAAGTACATGACCAGAACACAATACAAAACATTAACTCACATGTACTACATGAATGTCATTCCTGTTTGAAAAACAGTTTTGGCAAAAAGATAATTTACAAATTTATATAAGGTTTAGAAAACATTAATGGTATGATGATATAACTGAAAAAACTGAGAGAAGGCCAAGTGCAAACAACATGCATTCAGTTAAAATTTATACAGGCAATACTAAAATCATGCTACCTGGGATTTTGTCTGTGAATTACAAAATCCGCATATTTATTCAACAGAAAAGTGCACCTAACACACACCTGATTTTCTGGTAAACCTGCAGGTCTGACTTTGCGCCCACGCTTCTTTTTGTGGCCAGCTTTCACAACACTGTTATGACCTTCAGCATAATATGCTTGTTTCGGAACTTTGCTAGAAAACCAGCTTTGGACAAGCTTTATCAAAATGAAGCATAATGCCACAAAAAACACCAAGGCAGCAATGGTTGGCAAGTTTTCATAAGCAGCAAAAGAACTTGACAGCATGATTACCTTTTACTTTCAACCTGAAATTGAAACCAAGATATATAAACTGCTGAAGTTTCATACCCGTACTGAAACTATAAAATCTTGACTGACAGTAAGTTTCACAAAAAGTGGTTAAATTTTCAAAACAGTCATTTCAGCAATGTCGAAGTCTGGTGCATCACTTTTCAACACATGTCTCCAAATCATTCAAACAATTGTTTGCCTCTAAGCCCAACAAACTTTAGGAAGAAACTTGTGTTTCACAGTAAGAACTTCTGAAATGTAGCAAAATATGTGCATGCAACAAAAAATTTACTGTAATTCCTTATACAATAAAAGATTTAAATGTATTTGTCAAAAGAAAAATCAATGTCAGATCGATTTTACGTTGCCCAAAAACTGCACGATGAACCATCATGCTGAGCTTGTTTTACAGGAAGCTAAAGCATGTCTGAGTAATGCTCTTCTACTAAGTTGAATTGAAAGTAGCATGCCAGCCGTATCTTTTACAGGATAACATCAACACACCAAGTGATGTCTCAAAAAAGCAAACAGGATGTACTGTGTCATGTAGCACTACTGCTGTCACTCAACCACTTCTCTTCAAAACACTTGCGAAAGAGCAATTAGCAGCAGTTGGTTAACCTTATGCTCAAATATTCTAACCAGCTAATGCATTACTATATACAACTAAAGGAAGAAATGGAGTTGCATTGCCAACAATAAACATAGCCAGTGACTAATTAAAAAGATCTGAGCTTAAATAAACATGACATGAGTCACAAATTATGAGGAAAATTAATTTTAATGTCAACAGTGCATGGGGTGCATTTTATGAGGACAAACAAAAACTTATTCCTGAAAATCAATCTAGTATTTGGAAATAGATCACCCATCTGAATAAATGAATAAGATCTCAAACTTCTACAATTAATTGTTTTAAACAAAACTGTGAAGAAGTTCTTATCCTGGTTTGAACAGTATTAAAAATTTTTTACCACTGGCAGCAGATTTTAAAGTATTTTGATATTGATTTGCATATTTCCTAGTTAAACAATGAAGTCTCTGATAGATTTTGAATCTGACTAGTCACACAGCTAAAGTTATTAAACACTTTGGAAACCTCAAGTCTCCACACTCCAACCAACACTACAATTTTAAGAAATAACAGTAACTTCTCTGAAATATTTAGTACACTTATTCTTTCAACACATGCTACCTCATGATTTCATACTGGCCCAGGCCCACTTTTATTATGTCTTGATCTCAAATATACCAAAAATGGGAAAACAGACTCCGCATAACAATGCAACTACTTTATCATCCAGAGTTATCCTGGAACTCCTCAGGAAATCAATTTCAAGGAAACAGAACACAAAACTTATGAAAACGTCAAATTTAATTAACTGTATTCTAGGATAAAATACAAATACAGAAGTGATCTCAACAGTGTTCTAAATTGCAGTGTTCCCCAACCTTCGTACGTAAGGGCTGTTTTTATGTAGGAATTATTTTCACTGACTAGTCTTCAAGGTGTGGCAAATAAATCCAGCAAACGCAAAATAATGAATTGTAGATATAAAGTCCTAAACCCTTTCTTATTGGCCACTGCTTTCACCAATGAGATCTCTTCTTTTCTGTATATAAACCAGTCCGGTAGTATCTCCATTTCATTCTGACGATATCCCCTGAAGAGCGTCAGACGAAAAGCTTTGGGATGAATCTCCTACTTCACGCCATCTTCAAGTTCTATACCACCAAACGTCTTTTCAGACATAAAGTACTAACTTCAATATAACCAGAATTGAGTGTGATGTAATAATGTTTTCCTTTAATGAAATAATGTCACTGGACAAGTGAACGATGAAGTACCCCCAAGTTAGATGCAATATGTCGTTGTGGCTTAGGAATTACTTTTCAAATTATATGTTGTAAATGATTTGGTTTTCATGCAACCTGGTAAGAACTGTCTTAAACCGATACTGGACCGTGGCCTGGTGGTTGAGAGCAACTGTTATGAAATATAAATAAACATGACATAGATCATCATGCCTATCTAAAAACATGCTGCGAAATGGCTATCTGCTATTTTAAACAATGTACTGTGAGACAAGTATTCCACACAAGATCACCAACAATTGCACATGAAATTCATTGTGGAAGTAATTATCTACTATCACCAGTTTCAATCTTCCACATAAGACAAAATACACAATTAAGTGTTCCATGGCTATAAAACTTAAAGCTAGACATCAGCTGTTATCCAACGCAATTGAAATAACATTGAACAAAGAGCACAAAATGGTATATTGATAGCAGCATGATAAAAAGGTTGAAACCACGGGTAAGAATATGTACTAGCGGTGGTCACTTCATCATGGTTTAACTTTTCCTAAGTCCTTTCAAAGTCAAAATTAGTTATTATTTATTTTTTTGGTAAAAAATAATCTGTAGAAAAACTTTCTTCTCTAAATCAAACTGTTTGAACTTGGAAGAACGAAGGCAATTGCATAGTGGATTAAACAATATATCAAGTTTCCTGTTCTTGCATAGAGTGCCTTAGACAATGGTGATCACACTTTGATGCATTTCTTGATTTTTTTGATGATTTGCAAAAGTTACTTAATAATGATAGTGTTCAAGTCAATTTGCTCCTTCGCTTGTTCACATAATTTACCACTGCCACAAATTACTGAATTTGTAGTGATTTGGAAAATTATGCAAATGGTAATAACTACCTGAGCAATAAGAAAAATATCGAGCTTCGAAGTGAGTCTCAGAGCTTTGGGTCCATGAGAACAGTATCTTGGATGTATACAGCTTCCATTACCTTTAGACCAGTGCTACGCATCCAGCATGCCGCAAGACAATGCTTGGTGTGCCACGAATAATTTTACCAGAAAATATTAGTATTACAGTTCATTATGTTGTTTTTGTCATGTCAGAATTGAAGTTTTCACAGCCACATGGTAGGCCTGGCATAAAGCAGTAATGGTGGGCGAATGCAGAGGCTTTGCTGCGTTAGTGAAATGTCATAATCCAACCATTTAAAACAAATTTTTCATGGGAACAACAAACTGTGAGGGGCTACTCCCCCTTGGCTACAAGCCTAAGGGAAGCCCTGATGATCAAAGTTTTACCAAAGGAATTGGCTGAAACAATGAATGACTGTATCCACATTCCACGTTGCATCCACATTGTCAGCAAAAGCCTTGAATTCACAATTTTCTTCACTGCTATGTGAAGAAATGGAATCAGAACATCAATTACTGCTATTTCATACATCTGTGTGTTGGGTTTTCATGGGGCAAAGTTCTTGCAAGACATTTGAGCTCTGGCATGAAATAAGGCAGTTCATGTTAACACTTTGAGAGCCGGCGTACGATATATTCGTACCTAGATTTCAGCCTAAAACTAGCAGTCTTCAGTTGCCTTACCAACACCATAGCTCCTCTGCCAATTACGCTAGAGAGCTGTTCAAGAGCTTAAACGGATTGGCCAGTCTTCTGGTCTGCACTCGAAAAAAAATTTTTGGTTGGGGGGTGCGGATTTTTTGTTAGTGACGCCATAAGTGAAGTAATTTTTGGGCCATTTTAGCTCATTTTACCTGACCTAGAGCCCAACTGCTAGGCCAAAGTATTTCGCTGAAGTTTTTATTGGAAACTAGGCTCGAGTCCGAGTCTTTTGAGTCTTTGATCGACTCTCTAGCATTTCTGATTCAAAAGTTATGATCTTAAACAAACAAATTAATTAATTAGCTAATTAGTCAAATATTTTTAGTACTTTAGATCATAACTTTTGAACCTGAAACCCCAGCAGGTCATCCAAATTATCAAAAGACTTGGATTGTAGCCTAGTTTCCAATAAAAACTTCAGCGAAATACTACTATCTAACGGTTTGAGCACAGGGCCAGGTGAAGTGGGCCAAAGTGGCCTAAAAGCCCTCCACTTATGACGTCACTTACGAAAAATCCGCACCCCCCAACCAAAAAATTTTTTTCGAGTGCAAGCTACAAGACTCGCCGTGTCTTTTGAGCTTTTGACCGAGTCGGTAGCGCTGACCAGACCGGAGAAATTCCTGCGCAAAACCATGTGCGTTTCGGTGTTTTTTTGTCGAAAATCCCCGATTTCAGCCAGACGCCAAAGTGTTAAGTCAGAACAACCATCATCTGTATAAACACCTTGAAGATGGTCATTGGATTGCTAAAGTTGCATGTATAGCCGACATATTTAAACGCTTGAATGAACTCAACATTAAAATGGAAGGCAGAAATGAAAATATACTGACATGTTCCGACAAGTTAAAGGGGTTTAAACAGAAAATAGTACTCTGGAAAACAAATTAACAAGGGGATCACTGGAAATTTTACCAAGAAGTAATCAAAATAGAACTATTGACAATGAATTTGTGTGGTATTTGGCCCAAGAACACTTAACTTTGTTACATAAAAAATATGGGCATTTCTTTTTCACAATTTATACCGAACACTATGGTTGTATCCAAAATCCTTTTTCAGCTAAAACTGAAATGTCAATGCAAGAATTATCCTTGCCTGTTAGAAAAAGCATTCTTGAACTACGAAATGACAGAACTCTGAGATTAAAATCCAGCCATGTTACACTTTAAGCTAATTTCAAGTGGCTATCGAAATTCTTCTTCAGTTTTGTACTACATACTTACGTGAACAAAGTTTCTCACCTTTGTCATTGATCAAAAATAATAAATTATCCATGCTTAAAAGAAGTTGATGGAGAATTTCAAGTTGCTCTTTCAAATATTGAGCCCAACGTACACCCATTGTGCTAATTAAAACAAGTACAAGTAATTCAAAATAATTCATGGAATCAACAAGTGTATCATTTACATTAGATCATGCAATCAAGTGTACTTGGTGAATTTTATTGCTCTCCTGTTCTCGTTGCCATTCGCCCTGATGAAAGCCTACTGCTAGTTGGCTGAAATGTGGGTGTTGTTTTTAAGAATTTTACAACAGTGGAGCAAATACTAATTGCACAGCATTATTATTGAAACCACATTACTGCTTTGTCGAAATAGCACATAGACAATATTCTAAACTAATTTATGTTGATTAAAAATATAATATAAGGTGTGACTGACACACATGTTTTGGAATCTGCTATTTTGATGGTGTCAGATGCAAGCAAAACTGTCAGAAGCTCGCACACAGCTGACACACAAGGAGCTATTTTGTAATATTTCATTTCATGACATGAGAAAAGTTGCAAATCACACTCGCTTTACACTTTAGGCCTAAGTTTCATCTGTTGTTTGACTTAATAGGTCGTGATAAGATTAATGAAGGTCCACTAAAGCTATATTTTTTGCAACAGATTTCTCATATTGATAGGCATAACAGCTAGCCTCAGAAATCATTAAATCATTATCGCATTATCTGAATTAAATACTAGTCAAGTGTTTTATTTCAAAAACAGCTTCATTGGAAGCAACAGTTGATGACATTGTTTGCTGCACAAGAAGTCTTGAACTACTTTGCTGTAATTCAATTTTACATCACAATGCAAAATTATCAGAGCAATTGTACTCAGGCATTCTTCTCCGCAATGAATTTGTAAGTATATTTTGAACAATTTCGACAAAGAATGCTCCACAGACGTGGTTGTGTAGGTGATTGCCATTGTCGATTTAATAAGGTTCTAGGACTACAGCTACCTACATAACTGCCACACAATGCATGTGTTGAATTATTTACATAACGTATTAAAGCCATTTCAACTTCACACAGTACTGCTTGTCAGAAATTTTAAAATCACAAATGCATATTAAATAAGTTTCTTTGTCCTCTGACCACCTTTAACAACTTTCACCTCAACTTTAACACTTTGACGTCCAGGTTAATTCAAGCGGTTCGCAAAAAACAGCTGGATCGCACATGGCTTTGCGCAGGAATATCTCTGCTCCTGTACAGGTTACGGACCTGGTCGAAGTGTCAAAAGACGTGGCAAGTCTTCTAGTCTGCATTTTTTTGCTTGGGGGGTGCGGGTTTGTTGTGAGTGACGTCATCAGTGGAGGACTTTTTGGCCACCAACTTCAACTGGCCCTGGGCGCCAACCGTTAGATGATAGTATTTCGCTGAAGTTTTTATTGGAAACTAGGCTATAATCCGAGTCTTTTGATACTTTGGATGATCTGCTGGGGTTTCAGGTTCAAAAGTTATGATCTAAGCTAGTAAAAATATTTGACTAATTAGATAATTAATTAATCTGTTTATTTAAGATCATAACTTTTGAACCAGAAATGCTAGAAAGTTGATCAAAGGCTCAAAAGACTCGGACTCGAGCCTAGTTTCCAATGGAAACTTCAGCGAAATACTTTGGCCTAGCAGTTGGGCTCTAGGCCAGGTAACATAAGCCAAAATGACCCTACAACTACTTC
>Ga0210059_1015476_pt1 | contig 11131 bp, 10 predicted proteins | sample Ectturendosymbi2_FD_188042 | JGI IMG/M metagenome (GOLD analysis project Ga0210059, IMG submission 188042) | Ecteinascidia turbinata endosymbiont from Florida, USA - Sample 2 (SPAdes) (version 2) | ecosystem: Host-associated > Tunicates > Ascidians > Unclassified | place: Key West, Florida... | reverse complement strand
CTGGCAGGTCCGGTCGCTCCTCCGCCTATGCCCCGTCTCGGCAAATTCCATCGCCTCGCAGTTGGTGAAGAACAGGGCACACAAGACTGGCGACCGCGAGCCCACCAGGCTCGCCAACAAGGAGCTGTCCGACTTATGGAAGATTCCAACGCCTGAGGGTCACAGTATCTCTGAACCATTCAGGCCGGAAGAGTTGCTGCTGCCATCAGACGCCTGAAGCCAGGAAAATCTCCGGGTTTGGATTGCATCTTCCCGGAGTTTATACTCAACGCTGGGTCGGCTCTCACATCTTGGTTCTGCGACTTCTTCAATTCCTGCATACGCCAATTCAAAATTCCAAAAATCTGGAGAAGAGCACTAGTAGTTGCGATTCCTAAGCCAGAGAAGCCATTGGGGGACCCAAAGAGCTATCGTCCTATATCTCTGCTGTGTGTCCCCTTTAAAATCCTCGAGAGACTTATCTATGCTCGTGTCGAAACAATCATCGACCCACTGCTCCAACAGGAACAGGCGGGCTTCCGACACGCGAGTCGGCCGTAGATCAGGTCACCCTGCTGACACAGGACATCAAGGATAGCTTTACAGCTAAAAAGAAGGCCGGAGCTGTGTTTGTCGACCTCACAGCAGCCTACGATACCGTTTGGCACTCCGGCCTCACCTGCAAGCTGCTGCGATTGCTGCCTGACCGACACATGGTCCACATGATTATAGAGATGGTTAGAAATCGCAGCTTTACCCTTACCACCAGAAATGGCCAACTGAGCATGTTACGACGCCTCAAGAACGGCGTTCCACAGAGATCTGTCCTGGCGCCCCTTCTGTTCAACATCTACATATCCGACCTGCCAGACACCATCTCCAGAAAGTGTGCATATGCTACAGTCGACACCTTGAGTCACTTCGCAAGAAGCTAACTTCACGCGTCGCACTCCTGAGGTGGCTTGCTGGCTCTGGCTGGGGCTGCTGGAACAACAACGTTGCGAACAGCCACACTAGCCCTGGTCCATTCGACTGCAGAGTACTGCGCTCCTGTTTGGTGCCGAAGTGCTCATACCCGCCTTATTGACCCACCATCAACGACGCCTTGCGAATTGTGACTGGATGCCTGCGTCCTACACCAGCGGACAACCTTCCAATTCTCGCAGGCACCCAACCTGCTGAGCTTCGTCGCCATGGGGCCACACTATCTCTAGGACGCCGTGCCATGGAGCCTGGAAACCTGCTCCACTCAGCACTCACCCATCCATCGGGTGCAGCTGCACGGCGTCTCAAATCGAGACACCCAAACGTACCCGCCGCACAACAACTCATCAGTTTTTCTGACAACAACAACATACGTGCGGCGCAGTGGGCGGATCATCAATGGAACGCGGAGTGGACGGACGACCCCACAACACTCCGCACTTTAATTCCAGACACCGCTACCTACACCCCTCCCAAAAAAAGCCTGAGTCCGGCTCAACCGCCTCCGCACCGGTGTCGGACGTTTCCGCTCCTGCCTGTACAAATGGAATATGGCCTCCTCTGCGGCCTGTGATTGTGGCGCAGAACAAACCGTCGACCATGTCGTCCTCCACTGTCCAATCCATCGACCTCCCCAAGGACTACACGGCCTGACGGTTCTGGACGATGAGACAACCGAATGGCTGCTCTACACCTGCCCCGATACTTAGGTGGGCTAGCGGCGGACAAAAGAACTCGCTCAAACGAAAGAAGATGATGATCTCTGTCATTGCTTGCTGCCGCGGTGCGAAGCTTCGTGCACATGCCGCTCGGTTCGCAACAATGCCAAGACCCTAGCCCCGAGGGTCTGCAACACTCCCAAGATTTGTCGAAATTTTGCTAGAGAGTGGAAATTTGGTCTGTAATGCTACGGCCGGAATGAAAACCGCGTTGGATACCATCCAGCTTTGGTTGCATTATTTTGTGGCATACTTTTGTAAAGTCCCCGTAGTTGGTGCTTCACTCCTGTCTTCCTTTTTGGGTATGGGGATAATCAGGTTGCCCATCTTTGTTGCCCTTATAAAACGTCATGCCACTTGGCCACTTGACACTCACGAGTCAGCCAAATCATCTGGCGTTCTAGGTTCCTCTGATTCACTCCTAAATCTTTCACAATCAACTTTAAGCTCAGACTTAGCAGCGACATCAGAGAGTTTATTAATGCACAGTCCTACGGAAGCTTTCATCTGTGCAAAGTTAAAACATCACAAAACATTGATCAGTTCTGTCAGATGAGGTAGCAATGTTGACAAACGGAAAACACTATGATGAAATTTTTTTTCCAAGTTGCAATGAAACAGTGCATATTGCGTCACTTTTAGTTTCTGACAAATGATTCAATGCGACCCAAACAGCCAAAATCTCGCTCCTAACTCTCACACTTGCGTCACTCGACAACCAGCTTGTTATGCATGTGCGCTGCAACCAAGGGCAGATCTAGCCAGTAATGTCAAGTGGGCAATTTCATAAATATTTGGTAATCAAATCTCATAACGGCTTCGCTACTGTTGAGAGGGAATGATGTATACTTCACAATACTTCTGCGACAAAACAACAGACAACAAAACAGCCTTATGTTGACAATGGTGTTTTTCGAATTGCACAAAATCATGTTGAATAAAGCTACTTTCGTAGGTTTCAGGCGGGGCAATTGGGGCAATGGACCCTCTTGGATCTGCCCCTGGCTGCAACTGCCGACATTATCTTCATTGTAGTCTGATGCAACCCCAGGCAAAACGATCGCAACAGTCAAACCCTTCCATAATTGCTTTAAAGGGCTTTCGTAATTTCGCACATACTGTACAAATCTGCGGCAATATACCAACAGGCCGAAGCGGGGTGATGCGCATGACAATGCACAGAAACCATACTCACAACTTCCGCTTCCAGCTTATGCGCCAGAAAATTGTGTCGACCTATATCATTGCAACCTGTTGCAATAGCCACGTAAAGGAAAACATGCTTTCCTCAAATTGTTTTAATTCAATACAAGGCAAAACCATACGTTGGCTTGCAAAATTTATGGTGTCATTGCAGAATTCTAAGTATCATTTTGATACCCAAAAACGGCTGAAAAATACAATGGTCGTGACTGTTGTACAAAGCTTCAGGTTAGGTTAAGGATAAAAATGTGTAACGGCATTGAGATGTTTGATCTGATTTGTGTTCTTGAATCAACAGAGATTCAAAAATCTCCAGGGGTCTCCAACAGTTTTCACTGCCGTTTTGGGGAAATCTACATTTTGTAGAATTTCTTTTGTCTTGAAAATGAAAGAAGCGAATATCCAAGACAAAATCAAAACACTGTAAATAACTGGTCGCATGAAAGCTGATAGATCACGAGAATCTGCAGCAGACTGTTTTTCAGTAAAATTCCATTTTTTCCAGATCAATCAGGGATCTATGAATTTGTGGGAATGGTTTCAGGATTTGCCAGCTCGGCGTACTTGTCCTTGTGCAATTCTTACGCGTATCGCTACGATGGAGATTTAGAATCTATATCAGATGGAGGAAGCGACATGTACGACACGGGGAATCAAGTAAGCCAGAACTGTGTAGTATACATTGATGAATTGGCCGGTTACATTACATACTTGAAAGTACTGTTGGAGCAGAAATACGTTTTCAAACAGTTAAGACATATAAGTCTCAGCTATTTTGCTGTAATACCAGGTTTCCGTAAGAGCGGACGCAGAACCATTTCAGCAAATTCGATACAACGCAACGATTGGGTAAGAAAAATGAATGTCAACTTGATTTGTGAGTTTTCGAAAATTATTTTACATTTTTGTTCAAAAATAAAAGAATTATTCAATTCAAACTGCATCTATCCAATCTAACGACACATCTGGAAGTTACATTGTCAGAATCAACGTTAGAAAAGGTTTTTTCTAATCCACACATACTGTACACAGCATTTGTTGCGTTTTGCGCTGCAATATATATTTCGAGTATTTTGCGTTTCAGGGATTCTTCCGGACGATTCATGGGAGCGAGTGTAGCTACTCACCCTTTTCTTCTCATCCTCACTGTCAATCATTCAGGCATTGTTGAAATTAAAGTATGTACAGAGATAAACAAAATTTGTGCCCTGAATTTTGCTTAGTCAAGATCAAAGAACTCCGCAAAAAACTTCAGTTGCAAATAAACACATATGCTTTTCTTGATTTACTGTAAATGCAGCCATGTTTTGGTGTTTTTCCGTGCAGTAAACGTAAAATCAGGTGAAATACCGCGGAGTTCAACTGCATTTAGAAAAAATGCTTAGCACATACAGTATATGTTAGAAAAATTTTTAGATAGAAGACCAAATTCTTGACATGTCTTTAACAAACACTTTGGAACATGCAAGTTTCAGTTAAGTGTGTGCCTAAAACGATACCTGTAGTTTTGTTGAGCTGAATCTGCTTTGCTGGTTTTCAAAACGAACAAAACGAAGAATCTAAAGTTATACATCTTCCTTGCAACAGTGTTATTCTTTTTTCTCAATTTTCAAAAGCGAAAAAAACAAACAATGAACCTCGCCACACTTTCTTTCGCTGATAAAATATATTTGATTATGCTAATAAACTTTTGCCGTGTACATTTTCTGTTTAGTAAACTTTTAATGAAGTAACTGCATTTCGTAGGAAAGAAGCAACCTTGGTGCGGATGGAAGGGGAACTTTCAGCACTTTAAATTCTGATTTGAGGGAAGGTCCGTTTGGAGTTCAATACGAAGTTTTCCAAGTTTTCGGAGCAGGAGACCCAAGTGTTATTCAGATCTTCTTTGTTCTGAGCAGTTCCACGGTAAGTCCATAAACTACAGCTTGGGCAGCTTTGTGCCAAACAAGCTTTTTATGTGATTGGAACGAAAGTTTACAATTTGCATAGCTTTCTACTTTGACGTTATTGATACATGTGATATTTTTTATTCCGACTATTGCCTCTTTGCTATGCTCACTTATGTCAGGCATCTTAATAATCCAATGCGTTTGACGTAATTCCATAGGAGAAAAAGAGGTAATTCCTCTGTCATTGCGCGCAGTTATTAATGTTCCTAAAGCATTATTCATCATATTTTCCGAAATCATTTTTATATCATGGAAAATAATATTGAACAAGCCAAAAATGTTCGGATACACTTGGTTGACAACCTCTTCGACGTCATGAAAATGCGACCACAGGAAGATAAACGTTTGGTTCTTCTAAGTCAGTTATTCGTTCTTCTGAGTCAGTTATTCGTCACACAACAAAATGAAACAAGATTCACAACAGTGGCGTAGCCAGCCCAAAAATTTGGGGGGCCAAAAATTTGGGGGGGTCAAAATGTTTGATTTTAGGCGAATAACACTATTTTGCTTAGAAAAACGCCTCTTCAAAGCACAAAATGGTTATATTTTTAAAAAAATTGGGGGGCATGGCCCCTCTGGACCCCCTGGCTACGCCTGTGATTCACAACGCAATTTATCAGTGATTAGAAAAACTCAGTTTCAGAAAACGAACATCGCAACATCATTTATTGTGGAAAACCACAATGATGCTGTTGCAGGAAATAATTGAACTGAAATCAGATTAAAAAGTGAAAGTAATGCCTCAAAACAAAAAAATTGTAGTTTTCGGTTGGAATGTTCTGTACTAATTCATCCATGGAATAAGCATATTAGATGAATTTTTTTGTGAGTGTTATAACTGACTTCGAATTCACCTGAAAGAAACGAACGTGTCTTTGTTTCTATAGGTACTGGGATCACGTGGAAGCTGGAACTTTACTCTTTCCATAAACGAAAGAGGAACTTCTCTGACAGATAATATAGCTCGACTGCAAGGCAATATGACCAATGTCTACATGGGATACGCTCTGTTGTCAAAGTAATGATAAACAGAATCAGCTTGCAAAACTTTTTTTTTACAATATAAGAGCTTCTGTTGAAGAACATTTGTGAAAAAACTGTTACTAGCTGTTTTATTTATCACTTACTGGTTTTCAAAAACAAGACAATTGTTTTAGGGATCAGTGGATGCTGACATTTTGGCTCAAAAGTTTACGTCAGACTTATTTTGCAAGATATCTAAGGTGTTGACAAGTTGCATCATTTGAAAACTGTGTTTTGGAGAATTAGTCAGTGTATTTGAGATACTTGTTTGTAATTTTTCAAAGCCGCTGATGGGTAAAAATTTCCTGAAATGTTTGAATGTATGAGGCTAACGTAGTGTCACGTCTGTTCCGTAACCTTGCCGCTGATGCAGTTAAGCAGTGATTCAAACATTGTAGTTCGTATAACACTATTGGAACGCGTAGGTTTCCAGGCGGACGCGTGCGAAGTTTCTTGTCACTTTAGTTGAATGATTCTTACAAACTTCGCAAATTATAAGTCTTATTGCAATATGGAATCACTCAATGGCCAAAACAACTTCATTTCTGCGCGGACTGCAAAACTGATTTATGCAAGTTGTGGGATGATGAATCCTAATCTAAAGTCGGAGCTGGTTTTGTCACACCAAATTTATCCTTCTTGTATGCAATAGAAAGCACCTTGGAAGCTCGGCAGGGGTCATTCCGTTAGACGGAAGTTTTTTAACTTTTTCAGGCTCCCCTCCATTGGCGTCAGCCATTGATAACCGCGCCTCACCTAAACTCAATATAAAACAAACAAGCAATCAATAAAAAACGAACAGCAATTGCCATTATCCTGCTCTTCAAAGCTGCTATACTCGCGCCCGCCAGCAAACCTTTAACCACTCCCCAGAACACAGGCATTAGAATTTAGTAAAGTGAGTCAAAGGATGATTTTGGATTTTTACAGGTTTTAGATATGTTTGTCTTCAGAAATTTCTAAGTTAGACTCGATAAATATTATATTAAAAGGTAAATTTTCAAAAAACATTACAAATCAAAAAGATCAAAAATAAAAAAATGATCTCAATTTACAGATAGAATAATTAAAGCTATATTTTGTTTGTTTGATCGATGAATAGAGTTTACGTTAAAAACTGTTGCCTTTGCTGGTTTGTGGACAAGTTCAGACAACACTAAATTTTTTGAAATACTTGTAACATTTCGTTTGTGAACATGATTGGTTAATTCATTTGGGTTTATGAAATCCATGATCTTCAAAATAATGGAATTGACCGGTTGATCATCTATCGTTGGTGGATCACAACTGATCTCAACATTGCCAATGCCACCTAGAGATTTCTGAACGTTTTACTTCCAAACTCGTAAAACACCCGTCACAAATAAAAAAATTTGTTTATTGAGCTGAGAATTTGGCATTGAAAATGTCCCCAAAGTTGTGAAAACCCAAGGCTTTGGTTGGACCCATTCCGTCGAATTATGAAACAATCGCCCAATAGCCTACTGACATTCGTTGTAACCTAATACCTATTGCATGCATTGCAAAATCATGATGCGATAAAACAAATTTGGGCTTGGAATTGGATTAAATGCACCTAAATTATCATAAATCAATTTACAAGGTCCAAGCGAGAAACAAAATTCTTGTTTTCGTTTGAAAGGTTACCACCACTATTTAAAGCTGAATAGCTGTGGCTTTGAACTGAACTAATACAAGGACGCCGGAGCAGCGGTAAGGCAGGGGGGTGGTAGTCAGGGCCGGCCCTAGCAGAGGCGGGGCCCAATGCAAGACCTAGGCGCGCGGCCCCTCTGAGCAGTGATTTTATGACGTCATCGTGTTCAGTCAACCGTGTTACGATGGTGGTAGAGCGCAAGTATGCAGTGCAGCACTAACACAAGAACTGAGCACGTTTGCTAACGTTCGAAAGGAAATTTGCTAGTTCTGACAAGAGCGTTCTTTGTTAACAATGTAATTTATATGACTTCTCTACTGCATTCTCAAGTGCAAGGTTTATTTGGCAAACATGAATAATCTACCCAAACACCATGGAGCGGGGCCCAGAGGCCCGGGGCCCAATGCAGCTGCATCAGTTGCATCGGTTTAAGGTCGGCCCTGGTTGTAGTAAAAGTGTAGAGGGCAATGAATTGTTACAAATTATGCTTGTTTCTGCTCAGCAAAAATGTTGATTTCAAAATAATAATAGAAATTATAGAAATCCATTTTGCTGAAGTTTCTGGGTTCGCGAATAGCTGCAATGAATTTGTTGCAAGTCGATCTTGACAAACCATGAAATTACCTATACTGTTATCAAAAAGCACCTCCTGTACTTTTATCAATAGGTACATCAAAAAGCAGAAAACCATCACAGCTGCGCACACGTGTGTGACGTGACGTACGTGTAAAATACGTGTGAAAAAGAAAGACAAGACACCACAACAGTGAAAAAAGAAAAAGAAAGTAGGCGGGTTCATCGAACTTATGCCGAACATGTTACTTATTGGAAAAAAGCGGTTGCAGCCCTCACATTGAGTTATTCTTCTTGATTCATTTGTATGTTTTAGTATTTCAGGAGTAAACCAAGTTCTATAAAAAAGAAGGTACTCAATGATAGTAAGTAACCACCGGGTGATAGGCAACAACAACAAGGTTGAGAACCACTAGTTAAACCATTATATAAGGTCACAGGATATTTACACATTCCACTAGTATTTTTCAGATGAAAAGTAAATACTAAGCGGTAGTGTCGCTAGATTATCCTCACTCCCTGATTCGTCTTCAGCGATGGAGCATAACTCGCAATGTTTTCGATCCGTTTCCATAAGTTCATGCTTGGGTATGTTGTGTACAATAAAAAAGCTAATATAAAGGACCTACCAATGCAATGTTTCACCCCAACACCATTCATAAAAGATAAATTTAACGACTGAGCACGTAAGCCACTTCTCTAACCGCACAAAAGTTAAAACAAATGTTTTTATCACCACCAGAAGCATTCCAGGCTATATGCTAATCCAACCATGACGACATGGCTACTATAAATATGTACTTCATGCTACATTGCAACTAGCTGCGACAAAATTTCACGTGCAAAGCAAGCTGCAGTCACTTTACATGAGGTAGTTGCTGGTACATATCATTCCAATTTTTCTTATTTTGAAGACAGAAGGACGAAAATTCTGAGTTTCTATAAAGCATTGCCTCGAATGTTCTTTTGTTTACGTTTAACTTGAAAGGACAACAAGAATCTTTCTAATGCTTTCGTTTCCACAGATACCCTGGAAATGTCGAAACAAGCCAAGACGAAATAGAAGCATACATAAGGAACGTATTGCAGCGAGCCTCAGGTAATTCAAAAACTTTGAACAAGCACCAAAAATGTAAGGATAGGTTGAAAAACCGAAAAGAATCGCAATTAATATTTTTGTATTAAAAAATAAAAACTTGGGCTATTTCACGAATATCGTCTGGGAGCAACAAGGAGTTTGACTGACCGGGCATCATTCATAACAATGTGAAAAACAATGTATTCGTTGCTATGAGTTGGAACATGCAACTCAATGACAAAAATAATTTGAAGATACTGTCGTGAAATGCATTTTTAAGCTATTTACTTCCGTAAATTTTGGTTGTAATGCTGAATTTTCCTCAACCGTTACAGGAAGCAAGAATAACTAACATTAATAAAATTTTTGAGCGAGTGCCATTGATCACCTGGAAGTTTAAAATTAAACTTCACATAATTTCATAATGCCATAAATAACTTTCAGACTATCAACTTTACTATGTGAGTGTTTTATACATGAAAAGATGTTGATTCATGACGTTAGCAGCTTTATGTATCTAAGGTTGTTATACAATGATTCAAACAGTTATCCTGAGCCATTTTCTCTTTTCAAGTTTTTAAGCTCAAATCTGTTATATAACAATGGTTTTCTTTTACATTCGTCAGCACAGGCAAGTAAATTATTATGCAACTGGGCTTCGACACAGATCGATTAGCTCTATGTCACTCACTCTGTAATGACACACCTGCTCTTCCTCTATAGGTAGGTTCGAAATACCTCACGGTTTTCAGAGACCTCTTTATAAAGTTGTGCTGGCTTCAAACCAAGAAGAAAGCAAGCCAAGTTGGAGATGTAATCATGCCACTTGGTCCTTAGTCGACCTCTAGGTCAGTTCCGTCGACACGGGGCTTTGGTGGGCTTTGCCCAGAGACGGATTAAAGGATAGAGTGGCCCGGGGCAATTTTCACTGTAGAGCCCCTACGACGTATCTGATAACGTCATATTTTGTAAAAATTACGTTTTCGCTGATTTGCAACGTTCTCCTTTGCTTTTCCGGTAGTCGAGAATGTACTTGCTCAACTGTACATGCAGATAGCTGCGAGAAGAGAATTTAAGCACTGGAGTGTATTCTTACTACTAAAAACATTTAACAGGCTAGAAACTGACTCGGCAAGAAACAACATTCACCCGAACAATAAGCAGAAACCAGAAATATAAAAAAAACACCGGAAAACTAACATGTCATTACGGCCAGTCAGGCTGAGCGTGAACGGTGCTTCCAAGTTTATGTCGTGATTTTCACCTACATTTTCAGGTGCTCTTGTTAACGCCGCACTGGTTTAACGTTGCTGCTTGAAAATTTTAGCGAACACTGCCAGATTGTTGCGCATTTCCTTCTTAGAAACTTTGCACTTTTTAGCTCCTGATGGCATTACAAATTTCGGCATCGCGCTAGCTAAACACTGCAATCATGTTTTCTACTCTTGCGTTCTACAGATCGACTGATTAAAACCTTTTCTGACGGACTACGCAATAGCAATTGGTGTAAATGACTTGGCTAGCTTCATATGTTTTTGACGTAACACAGCGATAGTAGCTATCGGAAGAAAAGTGCGTTTCCACCATACGTTACCCTTTTTGACGAAACAAAGGTCGCTGTTTGTCTGTGCTACCGCTAGACCAGGGGTGGGTAATTAATTTTGCTGGGGGGACACTTTGAGAAGGCTGTGTTAACGGAGGGCCATACCTTCTTGTGGAAATAGAAGCAAGTTTCTATTTATAGCTTTACTATGAGAACTTAGAGGAAATTTCAGATTTAACGATTTTCCTGAATGCTTGTGCGGGCCACTGAAAACGTTGTGGCGGGTCACATTAGGCCCGCGGGCCGCTATTTGCCTACCTCTGCTTTAGACCAATGCTCCACAACCGGCGTGACGCGGCACACCGGTGTGCCTCGAGACGATGCTAGGTATGCCGCGGAATAACTTTATCTGAAATTATGAGCACC
>Ga0210059_1015475_pt1 | contig 11131 bp, 9 predicted proteins | sample Ectturendosymbi2_FD_188042 | JGI IMG/M metagenome (GOLD analysis project Ga0210059, IMG submission 188042) | Ecteinascidia turbinata endosymbiont from Florida, USA - Sample 2 (SPAdes) (version 2) | ecosystem: Host-associated > Tunicates > Ascidians > Unclassified | place: Key West, Florida... | reverse complement strand
CTTCTTTTCTTTCATTCAATCTTCGTAATCTTATGGCTTCTCCAAATATAATTGATTTGAAAGTTGACGGAGGATGGTGTGATGAACCATGAATGAACCTTCGCCCAACAGATGTAGGTTTGACGAAGTCTTTAGTAACAAAACCAAAAACGCTGTCAGCTGCAATGCAGTGATTCACATCCAAGAACTCAACAGAGCCACTGTCATCATTTGTGCAGATTTGTCGAAAAGTAAGCTCTAAGCCATTATTCTTAAATACTGTATTAAGAGCTGATCTGATTCCAATATTTGTCGATTCTGAATCTGTGATCCACACAATGTCATCAATGAATCTACAAAACAGTTCAGTTTGTTCTAAAATATGGCTTGAGTTCTTGGATCCGTTTGAGCCCTTGAACAGCTCTCTTTTTTAGGTCAAAATCACATAGGCCGGCTCTATACGTGTTAAGCAAGCATATTCTGGATTGTACCTTGGTGCCAAAAGTGTTAGAAATTATAAAATATTAAGGGAAATATACTGATTTTATGCAGAGGAAGCATGTATTTATCATTGAAACTCCGCAAGTTTAACCCCTTTAATGTCAATTATTTTGTGGGAGTGTATTGGCCTAAGACAGGGTCTTCAAAGTTAACACTTTGGCGTCTGGGTGGTTTTGGCGATTTTCGCAAGAAAAACCAGCAGTTTTCGGTTGCCTTACCAACGCCCTAGCTAGCTCCTCCGCCGATTGCGCTAGAGAGCTGTTCAACGTCTCAAACGGATCAGCCAGTCTAGTAGATTGCACTCGAAAAAATTTTTTTGCCTGGGGGGTGCGTTTTTTTGTGAGTGACATCATAAGTGTACCACTTTTAGGCCACCTTGGCCCACTTTGCCTGGACCTGGGCGCCAACCGTTAGGTGGTAATATTTCGCTGAAGTTTTTAGTGGAAACTAGGCTACAATCCGAGTCTTTTGATACTTTGGATGACCTGCTGGGGTTTCGGGTTCAAAAGTTATGATGTAAGTTAGTAAAAATATTTGACTAATTAGATAATTAGTTAATTAATTAATTTGTTTATTTTAGATCATAACTTTTGAACCAGAAACGCTAGAAAGTCGATCAAAGGCTCAAAAGACTCTGACTCGAGTCTAGTTTCCAATGAAAACTTCAGCGAAACACTTTTGCCTAGTGGTTGGGCCCTAGGCCAGGCAACATGAGCCAAAATGACTCTAAAACTCCTTCACTTATGACGTCAGTCACAAACAAACCGCACCCCCCGGGCAAAAAATTTTTTTTCAAGTGCAATCTACTAGACTGGCCGATCCGTTTGAGCCGTTGAACAGCTCTCTAGCACAATCGGCGGAGGAGCTAGGGCGTTGGTAAGGCAACCGAAAATTGCTGTTTTTTAGGCTGAAATCAAAGTACGAATATACTGTAGGCCGGCTCTATACGTGTTAAGCCAGTTGATGACATATAATGAAGCAGTTTATGACATAACATTCGCTCTCACTTTTTTGCATCGTAAGCAGATGGCTAACTGTGAACAAAGCACGGTAGCCTATGTCCCAGGGTGATTGACTATCTTCGTGACCCAGGTTTGTGCAAAATTCCATGTCATACACTTCTTCATCGCACTGAAGTATTGTCTTTCAATTATAGTTTGGATTGTTGCAAAATATCATCATCGGTTATCGGCAATGAAAAATAAATATACACATCGGTATCGGCCCCAAACAGCCTTATCGATCGACCTTCACTTAAAACCAATTTGATGGATTGTTGCATTGAGACCATTATTTATACAAACCTTCGAATCCACTTGGGGGCTTGAAAACTCCATCAATTAAATCTTTCATATCATCAATTCCTGAAATGATTTCCAGCTGTGCTTGTAACCTATGATTTTCAAATGTCTTTTCGTCTGAGTTTTCTGCACAAATGAGATATATCACATATATTTTTCTGTTTGCAGGAATGATGGTTAACTGAAAAATCAATTTAATTTCAATTGAATTTTATAAGCACAAAACATACGCAATAAATAGATCCAGAAAAGTGGGTTGGGCCACATTTTCTAATCCCATGTACAATGCCTTGCAAAAGAAACTGACCCAAATCAGTCGAAAATAATCAATATCAAACAGATTCATATACATAGCCTTAAAACCATTAAAGCTCTGACTTGTTGTCAGCTTTCCAGGAATCAACCAAATTCGCAGCATGTACATATCTGTATTCAAGTAACTAGTTTCCACACAAGTGAAAAGTTTGAATCAACCAGCAAATTATTGAAACTCTTGAAAATCATCTATCACCAGTATAAACATGACCCTCAATGTTACAGCAAGAAAAGATCAGTCACAGGTGGCTACTGACACCTTCGGTTCCGGTCACCCAGCAAGTTGCTTAACATTTGGCACTGCTGTTTCTAGCACAACACATTATGAATGTGTGTTCAGTTGCTTGTTTCAAAACTAAGTAACTCAGAAAGATCATGCTTGATTTACCTCAAATTTTAAGGAAAAATGCATGAACACCTTCTGTGCTGATTGACGTATATAATTATGGATCATACGTTCAAATGCACATGGTACTGATTGACTTATATGTGCATCATTTAATCGAATGCACTGGGTGCAGGTTGACACACACTTATGCCTACACAGTAACTTTTCTCATACTTGTCATTGCTTGCAATATGTTTTTCCACAAATGCTGTTCATACCTAGACACATTAATCCTGAAAATTTCATGCAAATTTAGCAAACACTTCTCGAGTTACGAAGTGTAGCAGCAAACCATCTTGCTAGGCTACAAGACTTTTTCAAAAAAGTTAGGTGTGAACCAGTGGCGCAACTAGCCTGGAAAAAATGGGTCTGTCGTGGACGGGCTGCTTCTGATACCACTTCTCAGCATAAAAGCACACTTTCAGTTAAGACTAGAAATCAACCGATGAATTTTGTGATGTTGAAGTATTATATTGGCAAAATTCTGCCAATATACAGTATATCAGCCATATTTGCTCATAAAAGCCGCTACACTAGTTTTCAGCATAGTGTTCGGAAACCCAAGTTGCTTCGTCTATGATGAATTAACGCAAATTCTCTGAAAGCATACTATGACACATATAGTTTAAGAGCTACCCTACAGTTTCTATTCAAAGCAGTGATTTTCAACCTGCAGTCACTACCCAAAGGGATTGCGAGTAGATATTTTACGTACACAGAACAGAAGTACTCTATTGCATCTTCTTAATTCGAGTTTTGGATAGGGGTCGTTACAATATAGCACGTTGCTACAATGGGTCACAGTATAAAATAAGTTAAAAGCACTGATTTGAACACACAATTTATAACATGCACTCAATTTCAATAACATCAGGCTTGGCCCATCAAAATTTTCTCTGTACTGTTCCTTACGACGTGCAGCCCTCCAACAGCATCAAGTAATGCACAATATTTAGACGACTCTATAATCATCCCAATAAACCAGACTGTGATGTAACATTTGCTTGCAGGTTTTGCATGGTAAGCAGATTACTGCCTGCAAACAAGGCCATGGTTTTTTACTATCTTAGTGACCCAGGTTTGAGCAGAATTTCATGTTACATGCTTCTTATCGCACTGAAGTTTTGTCTTTCAACTGTGGGTTCGGTGTTGCAAAATATCAGCATCGGTCATCGGCAATGAAAAACAAAAACATGGGTATCGGCCCAAAAAAGCCTCATCAATCGAGCTCTATCTAAAATCCAAACTGTCAAACGTGATTAGTGAGGCTAGTAGGCTAGCACAACTAACTATTCAGAATAGATAGTGGTATTGATCTCATTGTCGAAACACACAAGGAAAGATTTCCAAATTATCATTGCTTTTGGTCACAGCGCATTTATTACATCACAATCAATGTTTGTTCCTACGAACATGCTGCTGAAAGGATACTTAGCTTGTCGAACATTCAGCAAATGTCAGCCATACAGCAGTGAGCGCTGTTTATCCATACGTACACACACTTACAAAATTGAAGCTGACAATCAGCTGCACAACTGCGTCTGTGGAGCACTATCAATCAAAGACGCTGGTGTTACAAATATACTTGTGAAATCACTGCTGAGAAGAACGATTGAGTTGCAGTTGCTCTGATTATTTTACGTCATGATGTAAAAGTGACTTATTCAAAATCAATATAGGAGTTTTTACGCAGAAAACAACATCGTCAACTGCTCAATTCTAAAAAGGCTATTTTTGAAATACAACGCTTGACTAATATTTTGTTCAGATAATGCGACCACAATTTGAGGCTAGCTGTCGTGTCATTCATCATAAGAAATTCCTCACAAAAATATAGCTTCAGTGGAAACGAACCCACATTACTTGGCGTGATGGTGAGGAAGGTCTAAACTTATATGATTTAGTGGTAACCTAGTAGGTGCAAACAGTAGGCACAATTTAGGCCAAAACTGCACAACAACAGGATCACAATTGGACACTGTTCTCACGCCATGAAGCAAAATATTTACAAAACAGCTCTGCGTGTGCATGTCTGTGTGCGAGCTTCTGACAGCTTTGCTTGCATTGGAGCTGGCATTGCCTCACAAACCACTGAAGCTACAGTACGTCAAAACGCAAGATATTGTAAGCAAGGTTTTTGATGAAACACCTTTTGTTGTCTTAACACTTAGAGAACCGGGGTACGATACATTCGTACTTTGAAATTGGCCTAAAACCAGCAGTTGTCTTACCAATGTCCTAGCTCCTCCGCCAATTGCACTAGAGAGCTGTTCAAGGGTTCAAACGAATCGGCCAGTCTTGTAGACTTCACTCGAAAAAAATTCTGGCACAGCACAGTTGTATGCAATAAAATGTCTAGTGGTGAAACTTTATTGATCAGAACAATGTTCCTTTCAAAAAATCAAAATTTTGAAATTGCAATTTGAATGAACTTTAAAATGAACTACTTTATTCATTATCTTTGCAATTTATGGGGAAATGGTGTGAAAAACAGTTTTTCAGTAATAACTTTTTTAGAATGAAGTGAGGCAAAATTTTCCTCTTATCACTAATAGAAACTTGTGTCTTCCGCATTTTTGAGCTCAGTTTTTTATCAGTTTTCTATTTCACCTAGAAGTTGAGTTATGACGAATTCATGAAATTTGACCCCCACATGATCCCGGGGAGGATGTAGCAAGCAAGTTTTCGGGGTCAACCACCTAATATCAATTTTAAAGTTAGTTTTGGTCATGTTTCCAACTTTTTAGACCATCCCAAAGTTTGTATTGCACAATTTTGAAAATTCACTCCACCCTATTGTTTATCAAATCACACGGGAAAAGTGAAGGTCAATTTTCTACGCACAATGAATGTAACAGTAGCAGACCCTGCAGGATGCAGTTATTGGTCTCCTGTACAGTTTTTTCGTATTTAAATCTCATTCTGAATGCATACTTATTCATACAGATTTGCTAATAAACAAAAACAATTACGAGTTTCATTTAGTCTTGTTTCACATGTAGTCTACGTATTTATTTAAGTTGACAGTTTGTCTGAAACTACTCTACAGTTTGTTTGTTTCCCCTTAGAACGTTCGCTTAGGCCAGACCCGTAGCCTAGGTCTGAAGGTTTGGGGAGGGACACAATACATTTTTAGGGGGTCAAGACCTCTGTTTTTTTTATTGTATTGTTTAAAAAAAAATTTTCTTGGCAAAACAAAATTTGGAAGAGCACAAAAAATTGATGGCGGCTTGCCCCCGAATGCCCCCATGGCAACAGGCCTGATTACGATTTTCCGGATACCTTGCTAAACCAACATTATTTGACAAAATAGAGTAGTCTGGATGAGGTCTGACTGTAGTTACTGTATTTTTGGGACCATAAGGCGTACCGCATTATAAAGCACAATATAGTCAAATGGGGTAAAAAAAACAAAAATTTTTTGTTTGCAATACCTCTAAAACAAGCTAAGGTATTTTCTTGATCTTTTGATAGAAGGTAGCCCCCATGCCAAAGAATATTGTGACATTGAAATTTTTTTGTTATCTTTTCCCAAAGAAAAATTATAATGAAAAAAACACTAGTTTTTTCACCCGAGCAAAGGGGTAAAAAAAACTTTTTTTGCATAAAAAAAAAATACTGCTTTTTCATCCATGATTTGCTTGTATTCTGTACATTAAAAGAAATCCACATTTTTGCACAAACATTTATCCATAATGAAGACTTGCAATGATTTATTCACAGCATGCTTTCATCCAAAAACAGGAAATTACAATGATCACTTCAGTTCAAGCAGCCTTGAGCAGGCCATCGATAATAAACTTTTTGGACACCATGCTCTCACTTAAAAATTGAACAAGCCTTTCCTCTGCCTGCATCTGTAAGTATTTTCTGGTCTGGACCATGAAAGCAATACTTAATACATGGAAGAGAATACCCATGTCTTTCACAGTGGGCCAATCCCACAGCAAGCGACTTGTAATAGTTGTACTCTCACACTTGTGCAAAAAGTTTATTTCCATACTTGTTGATGTTTTATCAACGACATCCGCAAAGAAAACTTTTTAAAGTTGTTCCCAGTAGTCAGCTTCAAGGCTTGGTCAAAAAAAACAGCACACATTTTCCCATATTTACTCCTCAATCATTTTTATGCCTTCAGCTTTACTCTTATATACTTAGGAAACTTTAACATCTTACTCATGGTGCATTTGTAACTGGTTCAACAAACAAGCTCCTAATCTGATTGGACTTTCTCTTTCAAGTTGCCTTTGTTCTGTTTCTCAATTTGTACTTAAAAAAATATTTTGTCTGTAATGACTTTTCCATGCATAAATATTGTCTTTTTTGGAGAGTGAAATTTCAAGCTGGCCTGCTTTGAGACCTGAAAATAGTCTCAGGAGATGTTTCACCGTCTTGAGGTGTATACATGTGCCAAAAGAATTTTTAGCTGGTAAAGATAATCTTTGCATTATTTTAATCTAACTAACTTTATCTGGTTCTATCAATTGGTAAATGCAGTCAAATAATATGTTTTTCTTATATGGCTCTTCCTAGAGGTAAACCTGCTGTAGTGTGATTCCACTAAAAGAGTCCTACGAACCGGCCATTGGTTTTTAACCACACAGTACTACTGTGATGCATTTCAAAAAATGCAATTATGATGTAGTTTCATCACTACTATCACTACTGTTTTTGGGTTTGGATTGTGAGGTTAGCTGAGATGCAAGTATCAATCACTAATACAAAAGAAAACGCACTTAAAATAGTTTAAGAACCATTTTCTAGACACAAGACGATAATTGGCACTTGCTTGTGAGCTACTATTGTAATCAAATACATTTACAATACAGCTGAAATACCCAACAACAAATGAACGTTCTTGTTTTTTGCAAGAAGTAACAAGTTTTTTTTTGCCCAAGTCAATACATCCATTTCGGGTAAAAACAAACTAGCCTTTAAAACTCAAAATGTAAAGTTGCCAAATTTTTTATTGGTATGGGTATGCAGAGACATGCATTACCAAAGCACTTGCCAACTTTGACATGTTTATGCTAAGTACTTCTAAAGCAACACAAAAGTTTATAAAATTTGTTTGAAACTTTTGGTCCTATCTAATATCAACATCAATTTCCAAACAAAGCTGCAAACCTTATTTGAAGATTCAGGTTGGAACAAATATGTTAGAAACAATGTCTCAATGAATGCCTCTGTAGCACCAATTCATTTGAAACTTTTTTTCTTTGCAATAGTTTTTAAGTGGGGTAGTTTTTTTTACCCCAACATTGCGAAAGTTTTTTTTACCCCCTTGACCATATCAAAAATTGAATGCTAGCTGTTCTTTCTTCATACATAAGGTGTTGCGGCCAGTGGCCCAACTATATGGACAAGTACAAACGGACCGGAACCAGTGTTTTGTAGACTGCTCGTTGAGCCATTCGGCTGGGCACAAACCGTTCACATGTTCACACAGCGTTATACATAACACATGACTCAATATTCACACCGTTCATTGAATGCGTTTTTCTGCTTGCCTTTCTGTGCATGTATTTACAATCTTGCGGAACTTTACTTGAGCTCTTTTCGTCAGTAGTGCCGTGAGCAAGTTGTCGTCTGCCTGATCCATTACTGTTTTCTGCGATATGTTTGCTGCTGTATAGTCGTAAAGGACAAGTCGCTGTTTGTGTTAATGGTCGATAGATTTTGCTGTTTTTCGTCATTAAAACCAGTGCAGAACTCGAGGCAATAAAGTGTACAGTGTCACCTCTCAACTCCCCTGCCTGTTTCGTGTCTCTAACAGCCGCGAGCCTGAGTAACGCCTTCATCATCGCATAGGACGGTGTGAATCAGATTCACAGCTCGTGCTTGTGTGTTACAGAGTGAGAGACAGGTCAACAAAGGCGTACCGGAATATAAGGTGCATTAAATGAAGCAAAACTTTGGTAAGTCCACCTGTATTCAACTCTTTTCCAATAACTTCCAAGTGATGGAGTCACCCAAGTACCTGAGTTGCCACTGGGAGATATCTGTCATTACATACAAGGGAGTTTAATCTGTCACCCATGCCTAATCTGCTCGAAACGAATAGAATAGAAGTTGTAGGCTGCGTGTGTTTCATTCAGTGTGCACCATAGTAGTCAGGAGCCTCGCCGAAATTATACCATTTGTGGTATGTGCTAGCTACTCTCGTGTGCTGCTCATTGCAATTGTTGTTGGCTTATTACGTCTGTTTACAAAAAAATTGTAACTAGCAATTAAATAAACAGTAGCGTTTGCCACATAAAACTGGTTGTATATGATAAAGTACAACCAGATTCATACATTAGGCACACCACATTATAAGCCACACTTTCAATTTTTGAGAAAATTACAGGATTTTAAGTGTGTCTTATGGTCCGAAAAATATAGTAATTGCCCTACTGTGCACGCAAAACCTGTGAGCAAATATTACGTCATTGAGCAGTTTATGGGGACAATTCTCAAGTGATATGAATACTGTGCACTAATTGATGCAGTTGGAGGGCCTTGCATCCCAAGGAAGAGTACAGACAATTTGCGTTAATTAATGAGAGACTAAGTAGCAACTTGGGTTTCCGAACTTTGGCAAAATTGCAAAATTCATCGGTCGATTTCCAGGCTTAGAGAAGATGTCATTTATGCTGAAAAGTGATATCAAAAGTTGCCCTTTCGCAACAGACCCCTTTTTTTCAGGCTAGATGCGCCACTGAGTACACCCTACTGTATACGATGTGTTGTAGCCTACATGAGGTCAAGTTGTTTGATGCAAAACCAAATAAGTCTGAGAGTTATGTTCGATATACGTGAAAGTTTCAGGGCTAACGCCTGTTGGTATGAAGAGCAATTCATACATATTTTCATTGCAGAAGACCAGGCAGTAAAAAATTAGTGTTTTATGCTGCAACTAACTGCACCTTTCTGTTATGAAAGTGTTGCAGCCTGCATGAAGAAGCAGTCTTTCAAAATTACATACTTCAGGGATTTCATGTTCAACTTACCGCAAATTTCCAGGAATAATGGGTTTAGGTATGAAGAACATTTGTGCAAGTTTTTGTGGAAAAACAATAAATACAAACAATTTATGGGTGTTCCTATTTAGGCAAATGAAGAGACATATGTCAACAAATTTCAATATTTTTGGTAAACTCTTTACAACACCTTGACAGGGATGTACCAAAATTTTATAACAACTGGAAATTCAGATGTCTTTCAGTTTCCCGTTCTGTCTAGAATTTTGTGACTCTAGCAGATTTGAAAATTGTACCTATCTTACTCCCTTCAAAAGTTTATTCCTGTAGGTCACTTGCGGTAAGGTGACATATTGGTCAATACAATCATATTTATTGTAACATAGCAAGATTAATAAAAAAACGACATGGGCTTCAACACACACTCCACTAGGCTGTATGGTCCACATATGACCCTGAAACTTTTCAAGACATACCAATATCTGAAACCATTCTTCCAGCACTCAAGCTCCCAACAGTACCCGCAATTCCTCCAAGACCTGACAATGTTCCCGCAGCATCCCCAAACTCTACCAATGCAAGATATGTAGCGAGTAATCTACATGCTCCAAAAGCCATTCTTTCTCAAAAAACACATATAACTCCATAGTTACAAAAGACAATACTTTGATCACTGAATTCCGCATAAAGTGACTTTACTTTTTGCACTGCATTCAACCTATGAATAAAGCACATAGTATTCAAATACAGCTATTTCGTGCCATTGTTTCAGACATTTTATAGCAAATATCCATCCAATAACTAGATCACTTGTTCTACAAACAAGGTATGCTAACTGATGGAAAAAAACAAAACTTTATACTCAACACACTTTGAGACCAATGATTCACTGCAAGCTAAATACCAGTGATGGAGTCTCGAGATTTGGTCTCAATCTTTTGACACCTTTTTCAGAGTGTCAGGCTTTATAATTTTAGGTCTTGTCTCGGTCTCAACGGCAACGGGTCTCAACCTCAAACCTATTATTGATATTGAATGTACTTTAACATTTTGAGAGCCAAAGTACGATACATTCGTACCTGGAAATCGGCCTAAAACCAGCAGTTGTCAGTTGCCTTACAACCACCATAGCTCCTCCGTCGATTGCACTATAGAGCTGTTCAAACACCCAAAACGGATTGGCCAGTATTCTAGTCTGCACTCGGAAAAAAAATTTTTGGTTGTGGGTTGTGGATTTTTTGTGAATGACGTCATAAGTGAAGTAGTTTTTGGGCCATTTTGGCTCATGTTGCCTGGCCTAGGGTCCAACCTCTAGGCCACAGTATTTTGCTCAACTTTTCATAAAAAAAACAGGCTCGAGTCTGAGTCTTTTCAGCCTTTGATCGACTTTCTAGCGGTCCTGGATCAAAAGTTTTCATCTAAAAATATATTATTTAACACTTTGAGAGCCGGCGTACAATATATTGGTAATTCGATTTCGGACTAAAAAACAGCAGTTTTCGATTGCCTTACCAACGCCCTAGCTCCTCCGCCAATTGTGCTAGAGAGCTGCTCAAGGGCTCAAACGGATCGGCCAGTCTAGTAGATTGCACTCGAAAAAAAAATTTTTGGTTGGGGGGTGCGGATTTTTTGTGACTGACGTCATAAGTGAAGTAGTTTTTGGATCATTTTGGCTCATGTTGCCT
>Ga0210059_1015473_pt1 | contig 11132 bp, 7 predicted proteins | sample Ectturendosymbi2_FD_188042 | JGI IMG/M metagenome (GOLD analysis project Ga0210059, IMG submission 188042) | Ecteinascidia turbinata endosymbiont from Florida, USA - Sample 2 (SPAdes) (version 2) | ecosystem: Host-associated > Tunicates > Ascidians > Unclassified | place: Key West, Florida... | reverse complement strand
CACTTCCCCGAATCGATAGATCCCAGCTATGTTAATTAGGCCATGTGTCCAAAATGTCCCAGGAAAGAATGGCGAACTAAGTCCTGCAGGCTACAGTTTCCACCCACGGGAAAGCGGTCCAAAGTTCGTCCAAGGACCAGGTGGAGTGACTACATCTCCGACCTTGCTTGGTCCCGTCTTGGTGTGGAGCCAGCAGAACTATCTGAGATTGTTGTTGATCGTGAGGTATTTCGGGTCCTCTTAGGGCTGCTCCCCCCGCGACTCTCCCCAAGGTAAAGCGGGCACGAAAATGAGTGAATGAATGAGTATGCAGGTTTACATTGCAGCTTTACAGATATGAAATTGTCTTCAGTTTGTTTGCCAATAGTGAATGTCGTATTCAAATAATTAAGCATATCTGAACGGACACTTGCGTTTTTGTGAAAATCAGTTAAAAGTATCAGACATAGAAAGGAAAATGAAGTTGACACCCTAAACTCCGCAACGACACTCTTTTGAAAACCTTAAAAAACACTGCTCCCATCCACTGTTGACTGTGTTATAATAACACACAGTGCCACGCATCGCTTGGAAGCACCAAACATTGCTCTTTCATGATCCACATTGAGTATAAGATTATCCCTTTTATGAAAGCAGTTGCAAAACTGTGTCTTGTGCAACAGTGGTGCAAGGTGCAACAGTGCGACTCAACCTTTCCCTCTCTTAAACACTTTTAAAAAATCCACCAAGACGACGACAAATGTTGTCAGTCTACTTCTATGACTGGAGGGTGCAACAGAGTTTTGGCAAATATTTTCATATGGTTTTAATAGGTGACAAAGAAACGACAGATGACGAGAGGTATGCTCTTTCGACGAGATGCTGCTCATAACAGATTCAAACGTGTTGTTTATGCAACAGTATAAGATGTTCACTGACTTCACTATAACACACGATTCCAAAAACGTTTAGAAAGAACCAATAACGATTTTCGGTTGATAGATAAAATATCAATTTACAATCATTTTGCCACCCAAAAAAATACATTTCAGCTCGTTGCGGCTGTTGGGGAGTGAAGTTATGTCAACGCACTCTACAGCAACTGTCTGTGTCTCGAACGCTTTGATAGCAGTTGCCGTAACTTCACTCCCCAACAAGCGCGTTGGGATTTTTCATTAAGCACTTTGTTTTGTGAATATTTGTCAGTTTTTAAGTGATCCTATGTCTTTTTACGTAATAAAACAACATTCTATATTCAAAACTTTTCGTAAGTCGTTTCGCGAAGTAGAAGGAAGAACACAGGCTAAAAGTGCTTCACAGTGTGCCGATAAGTCTGAAGATCAGTTACGCAAAACTCTCCCTTTATCTCTTTGAAACCTGATCACTCAGGTTTGATCGGCAAGCTGAGCCCTTGGTATGTTGGTTTTGTTCTGCAAATAGAACGAAGACAGCAGGACTGTTGCATCCTATAGCTTTACACACTTTTCATTTGTTCCTTGTTTAGAACAAACAAACATTTAATCACGAAACTTCGTCGAATTTCTCAAACATTGTACAAAATTGAATGGACCGAGCTTCATCTGCATTTAAATTTATTTTCAATATTGCTGGCAAACGGACGAGGTTCACTTTGCCTTCTTATAGAACCGCAGAAATCCTGGTTTAAGCAGTCATGTTATGCTTTTCAAGCTAAAAATCCACATGTTGATGACTGACTCTTTTCTCAAAAAAATGGATGCATTCGAAACCTACAATTCCAGAAGCTGAGTGGGTTTGATGCATCCAGCAACATTTTGAGTCACATAGTACGCGTATATATGTTTTTCATAGAGCATATACTGTAGGTAACTTACCGTAACTGCAGTCTCAAAACAGGCTCTGAAAACTTCCTAAAGTATATACGATCAACTCCAAAGTAATGTGAATCAATTAGTTCATACACGTTGACAACTATTGAAACACCGTGAGTTCTGTTTTAGCCGAGTGCTTCAACTAATTTGGAATTGTAGTTTTGCTATAGATGTGTTTCAATACTTTGAATCAGCAGCTCATGACACTACTGAAACTGTTGTAAAACTTCAAGCACACGTAAAATCTTAATCATGCTTCCACGTTTTCATGGTTACATTGCGTTGAACTACACAACCGTTGTGAAAGGACTCGAGTAAAAGGCAATAACTAATTCCATTGCAATAAAGTTTCAGTCAAAAGTCTATCAGATCTGAACGTGTAGAAAACGTTTTGCCATGACACATTCATGACGTCTATGGAAATTATGAGAAAATATGTAAAATTTTGTTTTTATTTGTTTTAATCAAAACATATTCAATGTAAAATTTATTTGAAACATATCTAGGCTAAATTTTTCGGACACGATAAACGTTCGACCCGGAACTTTCTCTTTCCTCTCGACATTTGAAATATTTTCCGCTTATGAGCGAATAGGAGAATTGTTTCAGACGAAATGCATTGAAACGTTGCCTTAATCATTGCTCCATTGTGAATCACCGGGCCAAAACTCACGAAAGAGTCGTCAAATCTTGTGAACGAAGCAGCTGGTTAAAGCAAATTATTAAACACAAAGAAAATCATTAAATGGAAAAGAAATTATTGATTAACTTGTGCTTTCAGCAAAAATTATTGCTTACTCTTTTACAAACTGCGTTTATCCAAACACGGTAATGGTGTTGAATCTGGAGGTCTGGTTTGCAGTGACTTCAAAGATTACAGGATGCACCGAGTAAAGAGCTATTGGTAGCCATAGTTTTAATGAAAAGAATATTTGCTCAGGATAAGCGACCGGTTACGCAGTGACCGATTTGTAGCCCATCGCTGCTGCTAGGTGCATGGTAACACTCGATCTGCCCTGAGGGTTGTTTGTGTGACGTGGGCTTGTGCTAAAATTTTGAAAGGCAGCCAGCAGACACATAAATGTAAACTGCCTGCCAGAGAGGCTGTACAACTTGTGATCGAGTGCCTAAAAATTTCTATTGGCGAGGGAGAAAACTTTTCTCTGTGTTAAATGTCTACTTTTTGATGGACAGACGCCATAGTGGAGTGTTGACAGCGTAAGCCTGAAAATGGTTAAATCAGATTGAAATTTTTTTTTAATTTCCTGTTGTTCAGGTGTAACTAAGCTTCATGTGGAATAAGAAACTTCACGTAGCATTCTACTTGTATTACCGCAGCGGCTATATCAATACGAAAAGCACATATTAACTGTTTTAAGCATGCTGGCAAAAGTAGCCACTCTTCAATGGAGGATTTCTTCAAGCTTGACGTTTGTCATCGGTCTTTCTATAGGTTCTCTTCTTTCTTTTACCACCTACAATGGATGTTTTCTTTCTTCAAAGCGATTGGTAAGCTTCAAAACGGAGAATGAACATTTGTGATGGTAAAAGAGTATTCCCATGAAAAAGTAGAACATATGTTTGCCCGTGGAAGTCATAAAACAATGGAATTTTGAGCTAAATGAATTTCCTACCTGGGAAAAATGTCAGACTCAAGAATAATTAGAGCTCAAGCAAAATTTGCTACTTTTCATAGATTTAAAGTGTCGTCAAACGTTTTATTTGAGTTGCCTATGCAACAAAAGTTGTGCATTTAAACATATTGGAATAGTTCTCCGTTTTTTGTTGTTTTTTTGACGGAAGTTCAGATCAATCGAAAATAGCTATGTTTAATTACGTAAAGAGGAATACTTATTGATTTTGAAGAATGTATACGATTTTACAAAATTTTATAGTAAGAAAAGCAAATGGCCTGCTCAATCGACCCTTTTCGCCAGTACTTTGGACATTACAAAATGTTCTTTTCAGAAGTCAGTCAATATACAGAACTTGTGGGAGCGTGTGTTCAGTGTGGAACACAAGGTGATGAACACCACACGTCAATTTCCGACCAGTGGAAGGTTTACTTCAGAATATTTCTGGCTTATCAGAACAGTTCAGTTCCAGAGGTATTAGAATGATAAACAAATTTCGTAATAATGAGCAACCCAAGTTTGAAAGTAAAAATTGGCGAAAGCAAAAGTACAGTACTTTAAATAAGCAAAGCGCAGTATGTCAGCACAGAGCAAGTTTTGAATCTGAGAGATAGTTCTCTGTCTAATCATCAGTGGTTTTCAACTGCTAAAGAACGATCACTTCGCTCTGAAATTGATTTGCTCTTTTTAAACCTTGTTACAATGCAGTCGAATTTGATATCGATCTTACTTTTTGCGCATGCATAGGCTCAGCATGACTGAGAGCAATTTTAATCCCCCTGATAAAAAAGCCAAGTACTGTTTTTAGTCCTGTGTATGCTGATATTTAGTCCTACTGTATGTATGCTTTTGCATATCAGCATTCTTCAACGAAAAGAAATAAAGCCATATACTATATTCAATGTAATGACAAATGTCCAAGTTAATCAATTTAAATAAATATTGTGCCATGAACAGAATTAATGACTTTTTCGATCAAATTAAGTAGCCGAACTTTTGATTATAAAATCTTCACTCTTTCAGGATGCATCCAGTGCTATTTCTGTTCCTCACATGTCAACAGCTTCTCGTACGCCTAATCGTAAAGTCGATTCACTTCTGGAAGAAAAAACTTTGTCTTCCACGAGAAACACGGTCTTTTTGACAACCACCACTTTTCCAGATCTTTTCTGGGATAACAAGTCCAGATTCAAAACGGCGATGGAAGCGCTTCGAGTAGAACGACTTTCAACTTTATACAAACAATGTCAAATGTCAGTGGAAAATTTTCATGGGTTTTCGGATAAACCCAACCCATGGGCGCTGCACTCGAAACAATACAAGGTGAGTAGAAACAGAAGTGTAGGAGCAGGCAAATTGTCGGGGGTGCTAAGGATTTTTGCCCGAATTTCCCCAAACTCGCCCAAAAAACTTTTGGGCTACTTTTTGTGCGAATATTGAAGACAGTTTTTCGGATGACCTCCAAAAAAAGGTCTTCATGTGATTTTGGGTGGCAATTTTTTCAAATGAAAACATATTGAGCGCCATTTTTTCAAGTCAAAGCACGTTGGGCGCAATTTTTGCCCGTATTTCAGGGAGTTTGCCCAGAATTCCACAGATGCTGCCCAGATTTTCACCAGATGAAAAGTTTTGGGTGTGCGCTTGGACCCCTTGCACCCCCGCCTCCTACACTACAGCACTGAGTAGAAACTGTGAAAGGAGAGTGTCTCATGTTTGACGCACAAGTCCATAAAATCCATATTTATGGAATGTTTAAGCTGACGAGAAATAATTTTAACATCAAAAATATGGTTTGGTTGTTTTTCCTTACAAATTCGCTAAACTGAATTATACTTTGTACAGTAGGTAACGGGTATAAATTCATTTGAAAGGAATGGGCATTTTAAGTTGACCTTCGCTTGGTTCAACTGGCGTAAAAGATGTAATGCAATATATTTCTTATGTGGGCAGATGGCTTGAGGTAAAACCAACGTAACGTGCGACATGGGTATTGTTGAATACATCCTACTTTTAATGTATAGCAATATTTCCAACAAACAGTATTTTGAAACAACAGTTCGTTTCACAGTCGGATAGCATGATATGTGACATGCAGATGGTCTATTTTTTGACTGTCTATATAAACGCGATATTCCATATTCATCTTCATAAAGCAATTACTATTCTAAAAACTTTTTACTACCTGCATGACCTACTTGGAAGCTATCCATACTTCACTGGTTTAATATTGTTGTTCCAACCAAAACCGATACCTTGATGTGATAAAAGAAGACGTCAGCACGTCAAATAAACGTATTTTAGACGTTCATAACCCAACCCTGAAGTGTTGATGACGCAAGGCCAAAATGAGATGCAATTGAATTCCACGTCGACGCGTATCAAGTTAAGTAGAAATTCTATTCCAGGCTTGTACAAAAATCCAACCATTTAATGATTTTCGAAACCGAAAACACGATTTGGAAAGTTTGCACTTCGGTTTAATCGCTTTGTTTTTTCATTTCTTTTTCAGTACTCGGTTTGCGACATTCAAAAATGCGGGAGCACCAGCTGGCTCGCCTTTACCTTGGTCGCCGAGAGCATGTACACCTTTGCTGACTATAAGTCGAGAAGAATTACGGGCCAGCGAGTATTCGATCTTGCTGATAAGCGACTGAGATTAGGATCTTTCCGATACAAGTTTGCTGCGGGCAAGAAGTGGGCTGAATCACTACGGGTGAGTACATCTTTACTATTTGAAGCAATGCTGCTCGATTGAAATAGTGTTTGACGTCACACATTTTGTTTGATGTGACTCGCGGAAACTGATAGGTGGACAAAAATTCCTGCTCTTGCAGTGTGGTAGATTTTTTGCTTGCAACTGTTGAAAACTGTAGTATGACCTGCTGCTATCTCGGCTTTGGACGTTGCACTTGTTTTTACTATACATAAAAACTTGTTCATTTGAAAACGTTGTGAAGATAAAAAAAAATGGCTGCATTTAAAATAAAAAGGTAATGAATTCAGGGAAACACTGTTTGTCTATTGGCAATAGTGAGATAAAATGTAGGTGGTCAAAACAATTCATGTCATTTTCGAGCACTGTACCTACAACGTTTAAAAAGACTTGTTTTATTAACCTATATGACCACTGCTAAAAAATACAAATCAGATTCTTCTGTTTCTTCAGTATCCGTTTTATATATGTCCAAACATAAAAATTGAACAAAAATCGGTCAATTATTTTGTGGTTGCTTAGCAACAACATGTTCCATTAATCGAACAATGGTCCAATGTGGATTCACAGCTGCGTGGTAACTGACGTTTCTTATACTTTCTTTTCTGTTTCTCCGGTTAGACAACTGTTTAATCGTGACACTACCGCAATTTTTTATCGTTGCTCGGATGGGTATATACTAGCAGGCCCATGGCCATGTTTTAGGGTTTGGGGGTACAAAAGACTATTCTAGGGAGGAAAGATTTTTGTTTTTGTTATATGTTTAAAACAAACTGTAAAATGACAATAGCCAAAATGAAAGTTCCTTAGTAAAATTTATTTTGTAATAGTGAGGTTAGCTTTTTATGCAATGTGGCAATGTGCGGTAATGTTACGAGTTGGTGTAACGATTAAATCAAAAATGAGCATTTGCAAAATTTGTTTGTTTTGTCGAGTTTGAGTCAGATGTTTATCTACCAAAATATATAAGAAAAATTTCTGAGCACAGCAAAATTTGAGTGGGCACTGCCCCCGAACGCCCTCATGGCCGGTGTTCCCTCTAAGCCGAGAAAAACGGAACTTTCGGCACTTTTTTTGGACCCCAGCCGACAAAAAGTTTGAAAATCGGCACTTGCAAATTTGGACGCAATTTCTTCCACAGGACAAAATTTCACAAAACAAAGTTTCGTTATTTTTGCAAAAATGTGCGCGACATATTTTCACGATTTAAGCCGTTCTCAGATCACAGCATGGATAAACAGCAGTGAGCGGTGAAAAAAAGTTCAGATGCAGTTAAAAAATTCTCCGCTTGCAAGTTTGTAGTTCTGGGTGCAATTTAAGAAAGTTCTGGGCGCAATTTCACGATTGATGCGTCCAAAAATGAAGCTGTTTGCTGTTGAGACGCATTTTGGAAGTTTTCGCCTGATGAGGTTTATGAAGAAAGTTTTGGGCGTATTTTCACAATTTACGCGTCCAAAAACGAAAGCTGTTTCCTGCGAAGTTCAGACGCATTTAGGAAGTTTTCACCTTGCGAGGTATATAACAAAAGTTCTGTGCGCATTATCACGATTTTTGCGTCCACAAACGAAGCTGTTTGCCATGAAGTTCACACGGATTTTGGAAGTTTTCTCCGTGCAAGCTTTATAAAAAAGTTACGGGAGCATTTTCTCGATTTTTGCGCCCAAAAATGGAGCTCTTTTTTGTTGAGTTCAGACGCATTTTGGAAGTTTTCGCCTTATGAGGTTCTAAAGAAAGTTTTTGATGAATATCATGATTTTTGTGTCCAAAAACGGAGCTGTTTGCCATGGAGTTCAGACGCATTTTGAAAGTTCTCCGCTTGCAATGTTCACAAAAAAATTTCTGGGCGCATTTTCACGATTTATGTGTCCGAAAACAAAGCTGTTTGCCGTGAAGTTCAGACGCATTTTGGACGTTGTCCGCATTCAAGGTTTACAAAAAGATTTCTGGGCGCATTTTCACCATTTTTGCGTCCAAAAACGAAGCAGTTTGCCGTGAAATTCAGACGGATTTGGGAAGTTTTTCCCGTGCAAGCCTCAAAAAAGATATGGGCGCATTTTATCGATTTTTGCGTCCAAAAACGGAGCTGCTTGCTGTTCAGTTGAGACGCATTTTGGAAGTTTTCGCTTTGCGAGGTTTATGAAGAAAGTTCTTGGCGCATTATCACGATTTATGTGTCCAAAAACGGAGCTGTTTGCCGCGAAGTTGAGACGCATTTTGGACGTTTTCTCCGTGCAAGCTTCATGAAGAAAGTAATAGGCGCATTTTCAGGATTTTTGCGTCCAATAATGAAGCTGTTTGTTGTTGAGTTCAGGCGCATTTTGGAAGTTCTCCGCATTCAAGGTTTACAAAAAAATTTCTGGTCGCATTTTCACAATTTTTGCGTCCAAAAACGAAGGTGTTTGCTGTTGAGTTCAGGCGTATTTTAGAAGTTCTCTGCCTACAAGGTTTACAGAAAAAGTTATGTGCGCATATTCACGATTTATGTGTCCAAATATGAAGTTGTTTCCTGTGAAATTCAGACGCATTTCGGAAGTTTTCACCTTGCGAGGTTTGTAAAAAAGTTCTGGGCGCATTATCACAACGTTTGCGTCCAAAAACGAAGCTGTTATCCTTGGAGTTCAGACGTATTTTAGAAGTTCATTGCCTGCAAGTTTTGCAGAAAAGTTTCTGGGAGCACATTCACGATTTTTGCGTCCAAAAATGAAGCTTTTTGTCGTGTAGTTCAGACGCATTTTGGAAGTTTTCGCGTTGCGAGGTATATAAAAAGTTGTGGGCGCATTTTCACGATTTATGCGTCCAAAAACGAATCTGTTTGCCGTGAAGTTTGCCACTGGAAACAACTGGAAACAAATGAAGTTGTTTCCAGTGGCAAACATTACTGTTTGCCGTGTGAAGTTTGCCACGGGAATTATCGTGTCGTGATAATGCGATAATGATAAATCGCATTATCACGATTTTTGCGTCCAAAACTGAAGCTGTTTGCCGTGAAGTCCAGACGGATTATGGAAGCTTTCTCCATGCAAGCTTTATGAAAAAGTTCTGGGCACAATTTCACGATTAATCCGTCCAAAAACGTAACTTTTTGCCGTGATGGTCAGACGCATTTTGGAACTTTTCCGCTTGCAAGGTTTATAGAAAAAATTATGGGTGAAATTTCACAATTTACGCGTCTAAAATCGAAGCTGTTTGCTGTGAAGTTGGGACGCATTTTGGAAGTTTTCTCCGTGCGAGCTTTATAAAACATTTCTGGGCGCATCTTCACGTTTTCGCGTCCACAAATAGAACTGTTTGCCGTGAAATTCAGACGCATGTTGGAAGTTCTCCGCCTCCAAGGTTTACGGAGAAAGTTCTGTACGAATTTTCACGATTTATGCGCCTCAAAACGAAAGTGTTAGCTTTGAAGTTCACACACATTTTGGAATTCTCTGCTTGTAAGGTTTACAGAAAAAGTTATGGGCGCATTGTCACGATTAATGCGTCTAAAAACGAAACTGTTTGCTGCAAAGTTGAGACACACTTTGGACGTTCTCCGCCTGCAAGGTTTACAGAAAAAAGTCTCGTGGCATAGCTAGTGGGTTAGGAATGTTTGTTTCTTAGGCTATTACATAGTTAATCAACACACTGTTAACTCAGTCATACTTCAGACAGTATGCTACAAACCATTTTCAGATTTTGGATGCATGATTTAGCTGCTAGACGCGAAACCGATCTGAAGGAAAAGAGACAGACCAAGTAAAATTCCTTTTTGCTTGAAAACCGCTTTTATGCTCTCCGGAAATCTGTCAAATGGTATTTCAGTGCAGTCGTAAACATTCATGCATCGCAAATCGACTATTATGAAAAGCAGTTGGATGTCAGCCTTACCAGTCTTTGTTCAAGTCTCTTCGCCTTACTGATGTTAGTTTGAAAGCTTTCAAGTGTGAAATTGTACTTTTTTGAAGTTCAGCAAGTATTTATTAGTGTCGAATGAAGCTGTAGAAGGGGGCAGTAGAGATTCCTGGTTTTAGAGTTTTGGTTGCAATTGGGAAAACTTCTGCAGCCAGCAGTGCTGAAGGTGAGAGAGGCTTCTTTTTGATGAAGATCATTAAAACCAAACAGAGATATGTAAATTTTGTGCAGGACAGCTTGACGCTTCGCACATCTACAGTCGACTAAATACATGAAATTCTATTTTCATTTAAGAACAGATAAAACGTGGAAACTGGATAAATTGATGCACTGTAGCAGCAAAAAACAGCCAGTTGAAAATCTGAAAAGCTTGTGGAGCTTCATAATGAAAATAACGGCCAAAGAAAACGATATAAACGACATGCAGCTTTCCTATAAACACTGGGTTTCTTCCAAGAACCGTTGCGCATTGGACTTCAAACGCATGTCAGCCACAACCGAAGATTTTGACCCAGAAGAACATTATATTTCATTGTTGTGTGTTACATGTGATTTATGATGTTTTAGTTTCAGATGAATCTGTATACCTCGAGCGCCGTGTCGATTCCGTGATTGCCATAGTGGTTTGTGCCAAATCTTTTTTGTTTGAAATTAACTTTCTTTAACCGTTTCGGTGCCGGGCATTGCAGCCGATCATTAGCACACGGTGCAGCTGGTGGATTTGGTTAGAGAAGAGTGGAATGACCCCTTAACCGTCATTATTGTCAGATCCATTCTGACCCAGAATGGTACAGCACCTGACAGAGTTCCAAATTTGGGTTCAATAATTTGTCAATATTTCTGAGGGTACGTGACTTTTCGATCTGGAAACATTTCGGTCATGACATTACTGTACATAAATAACCAATAACATTTGTTTATTCAAAATAAATGCTTATATAGGCAGGCGAAATGTCACGCTAGCTGGTGTTATACAAACTCCCTTTGATGTTGCAGCGAAGTGACAAAACAGTCTGACAGATGAAATTGAACGTTAGTCAGCATTATACCAAATTGATTTAAGTATGT
>Ga0210059_1015472_pt1 | contig 11133 bp, 7 predicted proteins | sample Ectturendosymbi2_FD_188042 | JGI IMG/M metagenome (GOLD analysis project Ga0210059, IMG submission 188042) | Ecteinascidia turbinata endosymbiont from Florida, USA - Sample 2 (SPAdes) (version 2) | ecosystem: Host-associated > Tunicates > Ascidians > Unclassified | place: Key West, Florida... | reverse complement strand
CAGCTTGACAGCTTCATCCCACCGCTCCTGCTTCTTATCGTCGAGTTGTAAAAGCAGGGGCGAGATGGCTCTGTCAGAGTCAGACCCCACTGGGAATCGGAAGAAGGAGCGATAAAGGGTCTCGTGCTCTTTGTCCCAACATGGCACAATTCTTGCTACGGCTAAGGGGAATACATTGTTTAGCTGCAGATAGCGGGCTCTCGTATGGTTCATGGTATGACTTCTCGATGTTTGTTGTGTCCAGAGGTAGTGTAGCAGACACTTTACGGTCTGTACATGTTCGTCATGAAACTCCCATTTGCTGGGAATCGACAATGCTAAATAACACTCTCATTTAGAGAAGTCTACTCTTTGCTGGAAATCAAGAACACAAGTGGATCACCCATGTTAGACTTAATAACATTCGAGAGAGAGATTTCAAGATCGGAATCAAAAAGGCAAACTCACTCTCTCTCTCTACCCAGAAAGGAGAGAGAACCAGGTCTAGAAGAGGCCTGAATAAAAACGTTATTGTTATTTCCGTTATTGCGCAACGATGTGAAATACTGTGTACTGTCCTAGGTCGGTGGACCAGCAAGCTGCATACGCCCCTTAAATTAACCAATCGAATTCAAGTAATTCCCAGATCATGGGTATACGCCCCCTGAATGTTACTAAGAATAGAAGAGTCTTGTGATCAGTCATATGACTGTCACATGAAAAGTTAAATAATGTTACTAAAATTAGAAAAGTCTTGTGACTAATCACATGACAGTCACATGATAATTTGACTATAAAAGGACCAATTTTTGGTCATTCGAGAGTTCGCTTTTGTGAATTCCTTCCCTGGTTTGCCTTGCCTTGAGCTTGTCATCCTCTGAAGTAAAACCGACTCTGCCTCCGGACAAATGTAAGCCTCTCGTAGGAGAGCTACCATCCTTGAGTGTGGTTAAGTCAATTGGGTTCATATGCTTTGCCCTTGCCCCTTTGATAAGAGTCAACCTAATGGTCTCGGCTGATTCCTTTACCAGGATAGGCCAGAGTTAATTTGGGTTACGAAGTGTAAGCCTTCCTTCTGGGAGCGTCCAGTCCATTTAGCTCAAGAGACTAGGCCAGAGCCAATTGGGTTATGAAGTGTAAGCCTCCCTTAGGAGCGTCCAGTCCAATTAGCTCAAAAGGTCAGAATTGAGGACGTAAGACGTGTTAGTCGATCTTCAGTTCAAACCTACGGCTTGTCTGGGAGAGAAACTGTCTTTGTACAGTGCAAGTTTGGCTAGTCCAAACTGGCCGCCGCTGCCCGACAGCTATTGTCAAAAGACCGATGTCTTGTGCAGTCTGGGAGTACTCTACCTAGAATAAGAGGCCGCTTAGGTGAGATATCGCCTGGCTTGATCACTTAAGGACCGATCCAAGCCCAACATAAACAACCCAATGTTTGTCTTAAAAGTCTCAGGCGAATCATGGTAAAGTGTTTAAATACAAAGATGACCAAGACGCGGATCGCCGTTCTTTGGACCATGGAGATGGTTGAAGAAGGGAATCCTGCCGTCTTGGAGATAACAGACAGTAAAAAAGTCGCCATGACTAAGTCTTTGGTATAAGCATGAAAACACTGTGGTAGTCCCACAAGCTAGAAATTCGGAAGTGAATTGCGTCATGAAAACGGCGCGAACGTTCACGAATGAAGAAGGGCGTTGTCTGACATAAGCTTTGCATCAACGGTCACGATTTAGAGACAGCTGAGATTGTAACACAGGCGCTGCTTTTATATGTATTAAATTACCCTAATGTAATAAGAAGCATCTAGTCAGTCTAGAATTTTATAGTAGCAATCTCTCAACGGATTTTCTTGTAAGAAAGCAAAAACGCTTCCAATCATCCTTGCGAACGTTCCAGCGTTTCACCGGATCGCTGTAGTTGGGAACGTTGAGTTTCAGTGGTATTATGAGCGAGGGTCAGTGTCGTGATCGCGGGAACTTTCCCTGAACACGTCTTGCCTTTGGTGTGAGTCACGTCACGACGGTGGAGGTTTGTAGACGTTAATGATCGTGTATCCTGCGACGTCTATACACAACAACTCAGTCTCTGATTTCTCCAGAACCTGTTCGACCAGTGACCATTCCAACCGGTCGTGGATGTGGCAAGGCCGTGATTCTGCTCAGGACTGACCCAGCTAGTGAGTAGAGAAGTTGGAAATCATTAGCTTGTCAAAAGCTCGGTGACATTGAACATGTCCGAGGACCGTGTTGAAGAGAAGGGGATAGGAAAAAGTGACAAAGACTCCAGAGGTTAAGTCACTGTTACCTTCTAAAGAGGCATTCGAAAAGAATGCAAATTAAGACTGCCATTTGGAAATCAACTCTCAACTCAGAACCTCCAGCACTGGATCCCGTCGCGTTCCGATAAGAACGAGACGAACGATGTAAATACTTGATCCCATGCAACCAAAAGGGGGAAGCACAATGCCAGAATTGGCGGATCCGACAGGTTGATGACAGGGACAATGTCGTTAAAAGTAACTTTTTCGCGGACTAAGTCAAATCAGTGATGTCACAATCCGTCAGCATAACAAGGGATGTTCTGTAAATGGAACATACACTTCAGTTGATTTTTGCTGAAATGGTTTAATCTGATTCTTTACTTTCAAAACATGCATAGATGTATTATGATACAATTTGCAGTTACCGTATTTATTCGATTGCAAGCCGCAACTTATAAAGTTATTTTTTGATTATTTCATGTGGCTTATAATCTTACAATTAAAGGCGGCTTACATTTTTTATTTCTTCTTTTCTTGGGTACGTTTTTTCGACCAACTCTTTTTTCGCATTCTATTCTCTTCAGCATCACATGCACATCCGTCGCAGGAGGAATTATGTTTAACAGAAGGCAGTTGTAGTGGTGTGTTAGCATCATTACCAGGGTTGCCAATTAAACGTGAAACGTGCTAGTACACGAAAGTATCTGAGAGGCTTAGGTAATCTATATTCAAGTGCGGCTTACATTAATTTTTTAACACCATTTCATGCGGCTTATAATCAAGGGCGGCTAACAACCAAATAAATACGGCACTGAGATACGGACGAAAACGAGATTTTTCGCTTGACGGTCTCAATGTGCGTATTCAGCAAAAAATAAAGGTAGAATCTTTACTGAAATGGCTTTATCTTATTCTTTACACCTCAAAATAAGGGATAGACACCAAAATTATTTTGCTAGCATGCATAGTGACTGAGATATTGACGAAAAAGGATTTTCCGTAATGGCGGCCTTAATTTGCATATTGAGGGGATTGCCCAAGGATGACAGAGTGGCATCATTCAGATTCTTAAAGAGCACACCTCAGAGGTATGGTAACAGCAAAAAAATTTGTACGGGCGGTACTGCAAGGTTCTCCAAAAATCCGGGGTTTGGCAACCGGACTAGTTGTGGTATGGAAGGGTGTGACTGGCAAACATGATGGTGCTGACGTAAATGATAATGGTAGGCTCCCGCTGCGACTAGTGCTGTAACAACGCATTTTGTATCATGAACACTTTCTTCCAACACAGAAATTTACACACGTACACCTGGTGCAGAGATTCATTGGGTCAGCGGTCACTTATTAAATTCTGCATAGTTTCAGCTGACTTGTTTTAATCAATGTAGGACGTTCGTTGAAAATGGAATATAGAATTGTCGACCGATCACCACCTGGTGGTCTGCCACTTACGTCTTGAAAAACCGCCAGGGCCTACACAAGCATGCAAGACCAGGTCCTACCAGATATATGGGAGGCACTGACAAACATGGATGTAAGAAAAACCTTTCCAGGAAATTAATCGTGGTTGTTCCGAGAGCTTCTGGAATGTACATGGGGACACAAAGGTGGAGTGGCAGCTGTTCAAAGCAGCTGTAGCTTCACGTGCTGCTTCGGGTATTTGGATGGAAACGACTCGGTGTGGCAAATAATGGCAAAAAAGTAACTCCATGGTGGAACAAAGAGGTGAAAGATGATATTCGAGAAAAGACAGTAGCTTACAAAGCGTGGCTTTAGAACAAAGCCAACTCTTCTTTGCATTCGCGGTATGCTGACTCGCTGAGGAGCGTAATTCCGCACCTCTCACAGTGAAAAAATTGGAATCTTGGGAGAAGTTCAGACATGAACTAGATTACAATTAGTGGCAAGCCAACAAGTTCTGGCAGGCCGTCCGGAGCAAGTGTATGAACAGTTTAGAAAACTGTACATCCAGATTAAACGATGAAAATTACGCAAGGTACACAATACACGCAAAAACATTTTTCTCCTTCCACTTCACGAATTACAAACCAGAAACAATATTTAAGTTCCAGGTACGGTCGGCGGAAGAAGAGGTGTCTGGCGTTCCGGACCCCATTAACTTTTTAAGTGTGGTACAAGGTACTGTTGCAATGCATTTTTGTTTTTGCTTAAAAGTATCCTACATAATTTTCATAATTTTGATGTGTACTTGACCTTGTTGATAAAGCAAGCTTATTCTGATACAAACATCTCTGTGATAAATTAAGGAACTGCCTGTTTGCGGCAGGAAAGCCCGGAATGACGGTGTGCGCAGTTAAACTTAAAATGTTGTGTGGTGCCAAATACTTATTACTTGCCCAGGAGGTTGGCGTCCAAAGCCCTGAGTGTAAGGATACCAACGGGTATGATGATGTTGTTTATGGAATGATTTTGGGGTTTGTAAATTCGGCATTGCTTGAAAATTGGTGCCAATCTTGCTTGCGCAAAGTATTTTTTACAGGATAATGTGTGCTTGAGAGAACCATGTATGTTTTGGAGTTGGTGATGACAGAACATAAAAAGTCTGTGATGAAATTACAGCGAGTGTTCTGCGTTTTCACATTTTCCATCTTACAAATTATGCAAAAAGGTGTTTCCAAAGTTTAATCATCACCGATGACGTCATCAAACTTGATTCAGGTAGCACGCCGAGATCAGAGAACTCCCTACTATAAAATTCGTTCCGCCGCTCCAGGGTATGTATCAACTTTGGCGAGCAGTTCGGTATTTTTATGCGCCTACAAAAAGACTTTGCTTTCAGCAAAACAATCTCGACCAACGGTGTGTCCTGTGTCATTTGTGCATGTTGTTTTCACTTTATAGAAACGTGTTGGCCAGATATTTCTAATGTAATATTAAATTGACATCTTATAGGACTTTTTGTGTATCAAGTGTGCGTTCTGCTTTTAGCATCTGGTGTATGAAATTTTACTGCTTTGTTGGGTGACTTTTCAGCAAACTGACAAAAGCTTTAATAATGTTTTCAACTTACGCAGTGACTCTTCTCATAACTTAGAAATCCTGAAAAGTTGACACTGCAACTTTGAGAAACGTTTTAAAAAATACCGCTTACAAACATAGGCACCGTCAGAGTTATTTTTAAGTAGGTACTAAGTTCATAGCTGTACAAGCCAGTGTAAAACAAGGATAGGCTGGTGAATTAAGTTTCTGGACTTCATTTTTAATGTTTTAGTTCAAATTTAGCGAAATTCTGATTGCTGCATACAGGCTGGAGTTTTCTTTTCAGCTGTTGTCTCCAAGATTGTATTGGGCAGTTACACGGACAGTGGGAAAATTACTCACCCGAGCTAGATTTTTTATTTGAAAAATATGAACGCTGGTAAATTGCAAAAGCAACAAAAATGTTATGCTTCGAAGAATCCATTGTTTTTATTCCTGGCAGCAAAACAGCTGCAGAGTCTTAAAAACGTTGATTTTGTGGTGACAGTCTCGTCACTATGAGTAAATCTAACGAATGGTCATATTGCCTTTGCAAATGCATAAATATTTTATTTGACTGGTTGCAGCCGACCGTCGGGAACATTGCCAGGATGTCCCTTCCTTGCGGACGCCATGCCTGAAAACACTCAAAGATCTCAGCAACTGTTGCAGAAAATTTTACAGATATATTGTTATAGGTGATCGACTGAAATTTGGCTGCCATTAGGAATAATCTGATTCTTATTTTTCTAACTTTCCTAAATTATTTCAGTAAAATTAAGCTATTTTCATTCTGATTTTTCTCTCAGTGTGTAAACTTATACTTCTGCAAGCAACATCAGTATGTTTTCTCGAATCCACCAATACTTTTCGCTGTACATTTTATATTTTGTCTCTGACTTCCAACAAAGTAGAGCTGGACTTCAAAGCCATTGCCATCCACTGGAGTTTCGTTGTAGCGGAACGGGAAAATGCATTTCACGTAACCAAGTGAGTTTTTCTATAGTTGACCGATTCTTACTTTTAGCGTTTGAATTTATTACAGTATTTAGAAAAGTTTAGCGAATCTTAAGCCTTTGTATGCAAAGCCTTTTGCACCCGGAAATGTCTATCCACTCTACTGCGGTGACAATGCAAAATGCTAAACAGGATAACAAATTGACTAACAGCAAGGTGTAAACTATAGTGTCGAAAAAATACATAAATCGGACATCACAACTCAACAACAAAGACCAAGTATCACTCTGCGCTTAAAAACGACAGTGCGGCCAAACATGTTAACCAAATCTTGACAATTCTAATTCGGTAATCACTATGCACAAAACTATAAATGAAATAACTTTACAATATCACAATATCTTTAAAGCAAACATTTGAAAAAATAGGTACATAAGTATTTCCACCTATCATGCAAGTACAGCTGTTGTAAAGAAATTTCTGCTTTGTTGAATTTATTATTTATGTGTGTGTCATTGACGCTCCCTTATGTTGTTCAGGGATCGAAATGATGAGCAAAGATTTTAAAGTTTACTCAGCGACAAGTTTAAGAGCAATTTTTTTCACATAATATTGAAATAACTGAGTGAATAATGTAGTGAAAAAAGAAAACTGATTAAAAAGTCAGTTAAATTTAACAACTTTGGAGGTTTCAGAAAGAAAATAAGGTCAGGTCAAAACATGAATTACGCACATATTCAGCTTGAGGAGAAAAATGCGAGGAAGCTTAGAAAAAGCGTTGTTATCTGGGTGTTCTGCGAAATTAGAAATTATTCTAGTTTAATTTTAGTCTGAAACCCCACGCCAAGGATTTTTGCAGCTAAGAAGTCATACAAAAACAAACTTCCAAAAACTTGGACAATTTTTCATAACTTGCATTTTTTTCGAAGGTTCGCAATGGGCTCATGAACTGCGGGAATAATGACACAAGTGACGAAGATCGTGCTCTTCCAAAATGTCAACCGCAAAGTGAGTTTCGCTGCCGTGGAAATGGTCAGTGCGTGCCACGTGACTGGATAAATAGAAGGGTGAGCTGTTATTGCACGAAAAAAATAAGTGTTAATTAACAGGCTGCTACTAAAAATAACGGCTAAAGCAGACGAAGGAAGAGGACATTTGTAAATGTTTCGGTAAACACTGTTACCATCATCATTATAGTGAAATGTGTTTTTTTCAGCTGTAATTTCAATCAAAAATTTATACTGCGCTTGGTTTTAGATATTACTTTAGTTCCTTCAAACAACTAATTTTCAACAGTTGATTTAAATATTGAACTAAAAGAGCGTGTTTAGGGTTAACACCTGTTTGGTTTTTGTAGCTTTCAACAAGGACGCCAAGAGTATTTCACTGACAACTTTGTAATATTGGAGTGCTTTCCCGAAGTAAAAGCAGATTTGGTTTATTCGACAGATTTACCTGTGCAGTGATGGCAGCGATGAAGGAGGAATTGAACATTTTCCATGTAACAAAAAAACCGAGTTTAGGTAAAAACTCTTTAGTTGTTGCTTTATGACAATGTAACAGCCTCGTCATAATCTAACCACCCTTCCTTTTTTCTTCAAAAAATTATTTCTTCAAATGCCTTCCTGAAATCTCTTCGGTAGGCGTACACACTTGGCAGATAGGGAGCTGCACATTCAGTGACGCTTCAAAGCTTTTTCTATATATTTCCAACTTCAATAAAATCTAAAAATACGGCATTTGAAGAAATAATTTTACAACGGCACTTCGATTACCGTTAGAAATTTCTTCACAAATTTACTTGTTTATCTCAATCAGCGGTTGTAAAGCTTTCCGAAGTGCTGGTGTAAATCGATTTCACGTCTGGCATAATGAGATAAAGTTCAAGATTAATAGATCTTAAAAAGGCTTTATTTTCGGTCTGCAATGACGAAAATCAAGTTAAATACCCGATTCCTGAAAAATCGCACTCCACAAACTCTAACAAGCCAAGCCTACCCTACTAGATTGCTAGTGAAAGCCCTTCACTATAAACAGAGCGGCATGACAAAGCGCCTCAATACAACAGGTGCTTCAGTCGTAGCTGCTGCGGATCGGCGCTTGTTTCGTTATTCCTGAGTATGACCAAACGCTCAAGCAAAAACCTGACAAAACTACTGTCAGAATAGGTTAGTTATATATGGCCATTGTTGATAACATAGCATACAAGTCACATACTTGACACGAAATCAACCGAGAATGATACTGTTTCTAATTAATTATTGAAACCACAGCAGAGCTCCGCGTAGTTAGCATCAAAACAATCACATTTTTAGATATCGATAGGTGATTTCTTCATTAAAGCATCAATTTGGCAGCAGTTTAACATGAAATTTTTTTCAAATTACCTTTTTGCATTGCTTTGGTTAACAATAAAAATGAATGCTTTAGAATTCGACAAATTCTGTAACACAGTCCTATTATAATTCCGAAGCCAAAAATTGGCTTGACAGTCTGGTATTACAATACAACAAAACCGAGGCCTTAGATTCAGCTTTCAAACGGAGACCAAAAACAGGACCGTAGCTGCAATTTCTACTGAAATCAATTGAAGTTTGTGTAGTGGCTCAATGGTTTCGTATTTCCTTTCGAGTTTGAACCATAAGGATTTTTTTGCTTGTTTCTATGTGTCTCACGTTTTTAAAAACAAACAAATGACGTGCAGCTCATTTGCTTGATAGATGTGAAGGCCGAGGTAGATGCATTAAGCGTGACAAAGTGGACAACAGAGTGGTTGACTGTTATCCCTACGGTTCCGACGAAAACGTGGGAGGACTTGCATGCGATACGCGCACGGAGTTTACGTGTTGGAGTTCCTTAAGATGCATTCCGAGACGTCAGGTAAAACAAATACTACGATGCCATAAGTGCCCAATTGATTTCGTACTAAATGCACGTAAAAACGCTGCATTTAGGTTTGCAAAGCCACCACGTTAGTACGTTACAGCAAAAGATGTTCTCGTATAACGTTTGCTCCAAACGCATGTACTTTGTGTACTTTGGTGCCAACATATGATACTTCACACGATTTTTCTTTACAATATGTTTTTAGTTTTTAAACAAATATCAGCTTTGTCAAATCTGACGTAATAATAAAGCAGACAAAGCATTGTTTGAAAATGACATAGAGAAATGCGCAAAACAAGTTTAACCGGGTCGGCGACAGCTCAGTGGCAGAGTGTCTGCCTCTAATTGAAAAGATGAATGTTCGATCCACAAGCAGTGAGTGAATCGCCACAGCGCACCTTGGCCAAGAGCATTCACCTCAATCGCAACGGCAAGCAAATTTAGTCTGCCGTCAGTTGCCGTCACCCAAATGAAAAGAAAGCTGACAAAGCCAAATAAATGATTTCTGTACTATTACATTTTGGCTCTATTCAGACTAAGATATTTTTATGTAGATCCTTATTTAATTGCGAAGAGATGAAACAACTTTGGATGATCCGCTCTGATATATTTTGAAATATCACCCCAGAAGCGGAAAAACGCTGGACCCAAAGACTCTTAACTCCTTTCGGTTGTTAAAAACAAATCTTAAACACCTACGGTTTGATTGCAAGTATATTATCTGCGATTTAAAAAACTAAACAATGAATTATTTGCTTACTTTTCGATTCCAATCCTACTAGACGTAAATTTGATCTAACCAGCCTTGTTTAAATATCAGAAGAGCGCAAAGGAAGAAGTGTCTTCCCATGCTTTTGGATGGAGTTCATCTTCCAACTATTACTTGTTGTTACATGGATATCACCAGTGGTGTAGTCGGGGAAGGCAGGGGAGGTCGTCTTCTCACCTCCGTAGAAGGGGCACAGCGTTTCTGTACCTCATGATGCGGCAGCAAAATATCCGGCAGTCTGCGATGTCACTTGTTGTGAATATTTCAATAGACAATAATCGCAACTAGGTTGACTTAAACAAATCATGTGGTTGAGCTAAGCAACACCAAATCTAGGTTGACTTAAACAAAGCATCATCTTCATTTTGATAGATCGTTACCCGATTCATGCACTGACGCATTCCACTGGCACTAGTTATAAAGCATGGTACTGTACAGTTTGCAATAGTTTTATCTCTGATATGTGAGGCTTGCATGTTACATCAGAAAATAAAAATCGTTGCTTTAAAATATTTTTCCAGTAAAGCGCAATATTTATTTCAACCGGGTTGATAACATTGGTTTCTTCTCTCTAGTATGGGATTACTCACTTCCTGCATTACTTGCAGCATCGTATACCATACATTTATGTACGTTCAATGCATCAGAAAGGTATCATTTTTGCGAGCGGATGGTTGATCGTTGCTTAAAGTTGTATAAGATACAAAATGGGCATGAATCTTGGTGATGATCGAAAAAATGCTATCTCAAGAAAATCCGGTAGAGATGAGAATTTTGCTCAGAGTTGATAATGTATCCTTTTGCGGCCAAATGTGCAGCTGTTAAATTCGCAAATTCCTGAACGTCGAGACGCTTCTTTTAGAATAGAGAGATCCCAGCAGCTATGATGGTTAGGCAAAGTGACCGTAATGACCCAAGAAAAATAGGGGAGCGAGTCCTGTTAGTTACATCCATGGAAAAGTCATCAGGGCGGCCAAGGACTACGTGGCGTGATTACATCCCGAATTGGCTTGATCGCACCTTGTTTTAGACCAGTGATTCTCAAGCTTTTGCTTATCGCGTACAATCTTATGCTTTTAGTTTTTACTATCACCACCACTATCTATTCCAGGACTCAATTTGCTCTGCTAAAACACACGAATGATTTAACAAAAACGGGTTTACTGATTTAGTTAAAACCAACAGCTGTTTAAACTAAGCAACTGTGGGTAACATTCATTTATGGAGTAATTTACCATTACAAATCGACTGTTACCTGGCGACTGTTGCAATAATAAACTATAAATTTACGTGACACTATACT
>Ga0210059_1015471_pt1 | contig 11133 bp, 4 predicted proteins | sample Ectturendosymbi2_FD_188042 | JGI IMG/M metagenome (GOLD analysis project Ga0210059, IMG submission 188042) | Ecteinascidia turbinata endosymbiont from Florida, USA - Sample 2 (SPAdes) (version 2) | ecosystem: Host-associated > Tunicates > Ascidians > Unclassified | place: Key West, Florida... | reverse complement strand
CTGTCCTATGCGATGTTGAAGGCGTTACTCAGGCTCGCGGCTGTTAGAGACACGAAACAGGCAGGAGAGTTGAGAGGTGACACTGCACACTTTATTGCCTCGAGTTCAGCACGGTTTTTGATGATGCAAAACGGCAGCATTTATCGACCATTAAAACAGACGGTGACTTGTCTTTTACGATTATACCGCAGCAAACATATCGCAGAAAACAGTTAACGGATCAGCCAGACGATAACTCGCTCACGGCACTACCAACGAAAAGAGAAGAGCAAGCAAGGTTCTGCGAGATCGTAAATACATGCACAGAAAGACGAGAAGAAAAACGCAAACGCATTCAACGAATGGCGTGAATATTGAGTCAAGTGTTACGTAAAACGCTGTGTGAACATGTAAACGGTTTGTGCCCAGCCGGAAAGCTCAATGAGCAGTCTATTATACAGCCCTGGTTCCAGTCCGTACGTACTTGTCCATATGGTTGGGCCACTGGCTGCAACAATATTCCACAATTCATGCAGCCCAAGATAGTAAATAGGTTCCCCAACCCTGGTTTAGGGTTTGGTACATCACTAGCAAAGGTATTGCAGCCTAGTGCACACTTGCTGTGGGCGCAAATGTTATGTTAGTGTCATGTGAAAGGTGGTGAACGAATAATTTCTGGCGAATTTTGAAAGCGTTTCGCTACAGAGATTTTGGTTTGGCGATTCAGCGAATTTCTAGCAATTTTTGGAAAGCATTTGGTTCTGAATTTGTTGGTTTGGCGAAATGTACGACCTGCCTTGCAAGTCTTTGCTTGCATATTCATATGCAGATTAACCATTGTTAAGCTTACTGATGGTTTGAAAATTCATGACATCAAATGAAAGTGTAAAAGTTTTGAAAGTAGAAGCATCGTATTGAACACTTTTTATCAAATGTTTTTGCAAAATGTTGAAACTGATTCTTTAAAAATATCTGTAAAATGTTGAAAACATATTATGCTTTCTGGAAAAATACAAGGCGTAAGATAAAAGAGCTTTAAATGACTGATTTCCAGTGAAAAAATTAACGTTTCGGTAAAGATGCAACCATTTCCAGAAGTTTGACGAATTTTTCTGAGTTTGGCTATTTTTTGAAGTGAGTGTGACGACAGTTTTTTATTTCTGTCTGGCAATCCTGCTGGCAGTTGCCTGTTGTCAATCGCCCGGTTGACACAATGGCACACAGCAGTTGTCCTGATACCGTAATCATTACAAGCAATAAGTAACTGTCCAACTGTGCATTCTAATGAATTTTAATGTTTTTCTTTGATTTTCAGACTTGCCTATTTTTGGCTATAATCTTTTGGGAAATTTGGCTATTTTTGGCTAATTTTTTAATAATTTGACTTATAAAGTTTTGAAATTTGGCAACACTGCTCAGTGAGTTTGCTATGAGGCGGCAAGTTGAAAATAAGCTGAGGCTGAAATCGTAATTCACTGGGTTTCCCACTCCACTGTTGCTTACAGGTGTTAGTTGCACTGTGTGGAGGGTTGTCGATTGGCCTTTTCATGACCAATTTTGACAAATTTGGCCATTTTTGAAGTGCACTGGTCGTGCAAAAAACAATAAAAAAATAATAATTTGTAGGCTAGGCTTAAAAGCATGTGCTGTGGTGTGGACGTTCATGTTGTAGTTGTACTGTTATTTGCATCTGATGAAGACTGCTGGCAGCTATACTGAGCTGACTTATACTAGGCCTAAGAAGCATTTTACATAGGCCTAGTTGGTTAGATTTTCCTGTTAGAAAAATAGGAGTTTCTCATCACTTTATTAGGACTAATACTCTGCAGTACATTAACAGTTGCCTTGCATTGCTTTGAACGAACCAAACAAAAAGTGTAGCATGTAGTTATTATTTAATTTAGCCCTTGCGTTGCTTGCACTGAGTCAATTTTGTTTCAGTCAGACCTGTCATATGACTCAGTATTAGCTCTCAAGTGTTCTTGCCGTTTCGCTCATGCCATGGACTTGAATGGCATGGTTTTAGCATGATATGATAGCATTAGGTTAGGGTTAGGTTAACTTAGCTTAGGGTTACTTTAAGTTAGTGTTAGGTTAGGGTTAGGTTAGCGTTAGGTTAGCATAAGATTAGAGTTAAGGTTAGGTTTAGGGTTTATCTTTTATGTTTAGTTCATTTCTTTCTACCAAGCCTTTTACATTTAGTTCATTTCTTTCTAGGCCTACCAAGATTTACATTTAGTTCATTTCTTTCTACCAAGATTTTGGTTTGTATATAAAGATCCTAAATTTGTTTGAATTCCCACATGTGTTAAACTAGCTGCTTAAACATCAAAACCGAAACTGCAAATGATGTATTAGCCAAACAAAATGCTTCTCAGGGACAGGAAGAGGTGGCGAATTGAGCAAATTGATGAATTAGCCCTTTAACGACCGCGCGAGCCAATAAATTGGCGCGAGGTTTTTGGTTATAACTCGCCAACCGCTATAGCTAGAGAGTTGTTCAAATCCTCTACGGATGCAGCAAGACTTCTTGGTTCTATTAAAAAAACATTTCTTTGATTTAAGTGAGGGGTTCCCCTGGGAGAGGCTTGCAAAGTGGGCGTGTTTTTGTTTTTTTGACCAACTTTGACAGGCCCTGGACGCCAATTCAATGGGTCAAAATTTTGGCTCAAACGTTTTTTGAAAACTAGATGATCTCCCGCGTCGATAGAGCCCTTTCTTGACCGTCTAGCATGTCTGGAACCAAAGTTATGGCCCAAAAACCCCATTTTACTCCCAAATCAGAAAATGCTGATTGTTTTGTTGAATTAGACAAACAGAAATGTACACAAAAGACAGGAATTCTGCCAAGACCAAAAAGTGATGAATTAAGCGAATTGACGAATTGACAAATTCTACTGTACCTGCACATTACAGTTTCTGTAGGGGGGTCCTTTGAAAGTACTTATGATCTGCTTTGTAGCACATGATATAGAGTGGATAATAAGTTTTTCACGAAAAATAAGGAAAATTATAACACCTCAAGGGAGGTCCTCCAGAAAGGTGGGCCTTGCTCGCCTCCCCTTAAACACACCACTGGTTGTATTAAGCTAATTGATGGGCGAGATGCGGGCTGTAGTTTTGCCACCCCTGCTTTAGGATTGAGGTTTAGGGCAAGGTTTTTAGGGTTTAGGTTTATGTTTTGGGTTCGGGTTAGGGGTGGAGGAACCTGTGTCTTGTGAGCCAAATGCAGCCCGCGAGAACATTTGAAATGGCCCACATCAAAAAATGTGTTACCTAAGTTGAAACATTGTGCCAAAAGGAAACCCTATCATCGAATCATGAGCAGTTATTTGGATAAGTCAGTCAAGACATGTTATTCACACTCCACATAGTTTTTTGTCCTTATTTTCCTCAGAAAGATAAAGTTAGAATTTTAGCATATAATGAAATTATTTTTGTGGCCCATCTGCGATATTCCACAATTCATGCAGCCCATGACGGTAAATAGGTTCCCCACCCCTGGTTTAGGGTTTGGCACGTCACTAGCACACGTATTGCAGCCTAGTGCACACTTGCTGTGGGCGCAAATGTTATGTTAGTGTCATGTGAAAGGTGGTGAACGAATAATTTTTCAAAAATGAAGGTCTGCCGGCAAACCCACTGCCTTTGCCATATAGGTAGTTGTGTGCATTTAGTGTTCAACTGCATTGTTCTATTGCACAGTATACAACTTTTTTAAATATTGTGATGACAATTGTTTTACCTAAACTCACCTAGCAACTACTTGTCAGTAGCATAGCGGGGCACACAGGACTGGGAACCGAGAGTCCACCAGGCTAGTCTACAAGGAGCTGTCTGACCTATCGAAAATTCTAACACCTGAGGGTCACTGTATCTCTTAACCCTTTAGGCCGGACGAGCTTTCTTCTGCACTCAGGCACCTGAAGCCAGGAAAGTCTCCGGGATTGGATTCCATCTTCCTGGAGTTCATATTCCATGCTGGGTCGGCTCTCAAATCTTGGTTTTGCGACTTCCTCAGTTCCTGCATGTGCCAACTCAAATTCCCAAAGATCTGGAGAAGAGCACTAATAGTTGCGATCCCTAAGCCAGAAAAACCATTGTGGGACCCAAAGAGCTATCGTCCCATATCTCTGCTGTGTGTCCCCTTTAAAATCCTCGAAAGACTCACCTACGCTCTTGTCCACCCAATCATCGATCCACTGCTCCCTCGGGAGCAGGCGAGCTTTTGACACGGCATGTCGACCGTAGTCCAGGTCACCCTGCTGATGCAAGACATCGAGGATAGCTCTTCGGCTAAAAAGAAGGCCGGAGCTGTGTTTGTCGACCTCACAGCAGCCTACGACACTGTATGGCACCACGGCCTCACCTGCAAACTGCTGCGATTGCTGCCTGATAGACACATGGTCCACATGATCATGGAGATGGTTGGCAATCGCAGCTTCACCCTCACCATTGGAAACGGCAAAAGAAGCATGTTATGACGCCTCAAGAATGGCGTCCCACAGGGATCTGTCCTGATGCCCCTTCTCTTCAACACCTACATCACCTGCCAACCACCGTCTTCAGAAAGTATGCATATGCTGATGATCTAGCAATCATGCATGCTGATGTAGACTGGCAGGCAGTGGAATGGGTGCTGACCAAGGACATGGCAACTGTAGGTGAATACCTCCAGACTTGGAAGCTAAAGCTCAGCACTACAAAAACGGTGTCGGCAGCCTTCCATCTTAACAACAAGGAAGCTAAACATGAGCTTAAAGTCAAATACAACAGTGCAAACCTTGTGCCCTTCTGCTCCGAGACCAAATACCTCAGAGTAACACTGGACAGGTTGCTCAAGTATCGCTGACACCTTGAGTCATTTCGCAAGAAGCTCATCACATGTTGCGCTCCTGAGGTGGCTTGCTGGCTGGGGTGCTGGACCAACAACTCTGTGAATAGCCACCCTAACCCTGGTCCATTCAACCGCAGGTTACTGTATGCTTGTCTGGTGCTGCATTGTTCATACCTGCCTCAACGATGCCCTGAGAATTGTGACTGGATTCCTGCGTCCTACACCAGCTGACAACCTTCCGATCCTCGCAGACATCCATCATGCTGAGCTATGTTGCAGTAGAGCCACATTGTTACTAGCGTGCCGTGCCATGGAGCCTGGACATCTGCTCCACTCAGCACTCACCCGTCCATCGAGTGCAAACGCACAGCACCTCAAATCGAGACACCCATTTGTACCAGCCACACAATACCTCATCAGTTTATCTGACAACAACAACATACGTGCGGTGCGCGGATCACCAATGGAATGCGGAGTGGGCGGACAATCCCACAAGCCTCCACACTTTCATTCCCGACACTGGCACCCCCTCTGAATGACCTTCCCAAGAAGAGCCTGGGTCCGGCTTAACCGCCTCTGCACCAGTGTTGGTCGTTTCCGCTCCTGTTTGTACAAATGGGTATGGCCTCCTCTGCAGCCTTTGAGTGTGGCGCAGAAGAACAAACCGTCAACCATGTTGTCTTCCAATGTCCAATCCATTGACCTCACCATGGATGGCACGGCCTGATGGTTCTAAACGATGAGACAACCGAATGGCTGCTCAACACCTGCCCCAAGATCTGGTGCGTCCAAGCAGTGGTTTGAAGAAGTAGCATAGCAATTATTCAAGTGCTTATCATATCCTTATCTTGCAATAGCAAATGATTCATTTGTGACATCACATGGGCAGGATTGCAGTAATTGCTACTTGTTTTTAGAAGTTCAGGCATTATCACAGCGTAATGATATTGTTTCGTCAAACAAAAAGAGCTTCTTCGCTGGTCTGCCAAACAGCAGCAACAGTATTTATTGATAGGAAATCCCTATGAATCCCATGATGGGGCACTGTGGACCGTCAGGGATCTACCCATTTTGGAACACTTGCTCTATAGGAAAAAATAAAGCAAGTTTGAAACTAAGCCTAATCGAAAAGTCACCGCTGTAGCTTTGTTAGAATTTGTCTTAGTAGATTTTGTGACAAGCTATCATAGTTTTGAATTATTTCATGCACCAAGAAAATGTAGTGATTACAAATGATGGAGGTAAGACTTTAACCATTGAGAAAAAAGATCCAAAACTTTGTCAGGGCCATTTCCTCTTTGGAAATTTCTTGAGAGCCAATGAATGACTAAAAAAAATATCATTTCATCTACAACAGTGGTTGTCAACCTTTTTTGTGTGGCGGCCAGAAGATAGCGCCACATGTAAATTAATGGTCACCGCTAGATGGTGCCCATGAGTAACAAGTCACTGTGATAGTCACCACAAGCGAATTATCGTAGTTCACTTATCCCTATATAATGATAGTGCAACCTAGTAGTAGTAGAGTGAAGTCAGTGATGGATCTCTATTGCTGCTGGTTGCTTTCCTGTTAGTTAATGCCCTGAATTGCCTCTTTCCCTTGTGCTTGCCTCAGTAGTTCAAGGCGATGCAGTCAACTGCAACATTAGTACCACGACCCATTATGGCAACACACTATAACCCAATGACCCCCATCTAAAACTCCAATAAGACAAATATAATACAGTTGTGTACATAAAATATCTACTCGCAACTCCTTCAGAAATGGTTCATAACTCTTCTGGGGTCATGACCCACAGGTTGAAAACCATTGATCTATAAACAGCCTCTGAGATAGTCATTCGAATTTTGTGGAGATGTTGGGTTTTTCAAAGATTCCTTTGGTCAAATGAAAAAGTCATATTGTTCAAGGTAACAAAGTTGGTACTAAATCCAATGGGGAGTGCCATTATTGACATTTTTCTGAATTTGTTAGAGAAGGTGATATAGCTGAACAAATATTGTAAATTCAGTAAGGTCAAAGATGTTGTAGTCCAGCTATCTGTAACCCACAGGCAATCGAAAGTTTTGTGTTGCCCAGTTTGAGTTTTTGCTATAGTATAAGCAGGTTTTGTTTTTAAGGTGTTTTAGGGACCTGATTCGGGTCACTAGAATCAGAAAACTATCATTGGGTCCCTAGAATCAGAGAAATCAGGACCATACTGTGTACCTAACAGTTTACTTAAAAAAAACTGGTACATATGAGTAGCCTACATACCGACAACCAGTCTGTATTTTGGTAATCTTAAATTTGACATTTTTGATGCAGGTTGTCCTCAGTGCCATTATCACGTCTGTACTGCATGCTGGTAGATTTCCATATGTCCACTGACCGCGGTTGAAGAAATCCCAGTTTTTTTAAAAAAACAACCCACCTGTTTTTTTAAATTTAAAGTTATTTGTTTGTTTTTTTAAAAAAAACAAGTTGTTCTTTTTTTGGGAAAAACACAAAAACCCCATTCTGAATTGTTTTGATTGCTTCACGCAATGTCACCAATTTCAGAATTATATACACAGTAATGACTTGTCATAAACCTATTATGGCACTCAAAATTGAGGGTAAGAAATGTAGCCCGTCTTTGTTTTCACAAAGTGTTGTTGGCCAGACCACTCCAAAGTGGTAAGGCTTGGCAAGCATGCGCACAGCAAACAGAGAAAAGCCACTCCCACACAACTTCTGCGGTTTCACATCAAGTTTATTTGCATGCCCTGCTAGTTCAGCATTTATAGAGTGTTTTCTTTCAACATAGGTTATGGTTTAACATCAGAGACAGGTTGGGAGCAGAGAAGGCAGAAAAATTGGTTAAAATATACTGATTTTACACAGCTGAAGAAGATCACCAGTAGAATTTACTCAAACTGTTTAAATTATTCTTTTGTATTTTTCGAGTCCTTCCATTTTGTTGCTGTTTAAAATTTACAGGTAACTGTGTAAGTGTGATGCTTATTTTACTTTTTACTTCATAGTTGATTTTTCAAAGGAAAAGTAGAATGTTTTTTGGTGGGTTTCTATTGATTTTTTTTATTGGGCTTTTTTAAAACAAAAACAGGTGTTTTTTTGGGTTGGGCCCAATTACATCAATCCTGCCACCAACATCTTTGTGCAAACCTTTTACTAGTTTTATGATTTCTGCCCTTGTTCCATTGGCACTAAGCATGTCAATGAAATCGCACTTACAGAGTGGTTAAAGGTGCCAAACAGTTGTTACCATTGTAGTTATCAAACTCTTTCAGTACATTAGCTTCAACTAAATTTAGTTTGCTAAGATAACAGGAAGTCATCAAATATACGGCCCTCATTCATGTGTCGATCAATGTGTGGCCCTCTTTAATATGTTGTTCAAGGTGTGGTCCTGGTTAAGGTAGTGACATAATTTTTGGCTCAGCAAGCAATTTCGGTTGGACATAACTGTTGTAGTCACTATAAATAACAACTGAATCATAAGAAAAGTTTTGAGATAAAATGATAAATAACAAATATTGAGAATGTAGGTTTGTATCAAGATTTTTGTCTAAAACAGTCAGAATTTTTTACCTAAAGGCTCATGATGTTCTGGATCTGGAAAAGTTTTAGAATATATAAGGCAGTGGTTCTTAACTTGGGGGTGTGCCTCCCAAGTGGAGTGTCAACAAATTTCCAGGGGGAGCAAGCCCTCACGCACCCTACAACATGGAGAGTTTGATCAATAAATTTACCACTAACTACATTTGTTTTGACAACTTATTTAAAGTCAGGGGGGCTTGAAACAAACAACAATTACTTAAGGGAGGCGTGGTAGAGAAAGAGGTTAAGAACCACTGATATAAGGTGATTGAATTTATTATGATATAGGATTTTGCAAACAGGAAGACATAATGAAAGGCTTGATCAAGGTTTTTGTAACTCGACATGTAATTTGTTTCATCTCAGTTATTTTAGCATGGGTAATGTTCTTTTGGAATTTAGTTGGCTGTGGTTACATTCATCATGAAAAAATTACTGTTGATCCTGGAGAATAAGAAAACGTTTTTGCCATGTGAGGCGCAAAAATACCAGGTAAGTATCAAAATTGATTTCAAATAATGTTGCTATTGGTGAGATGTGAAAAATTATATAATTTTGTAATGAACACGTCACTCAAACTTCACATTTTATATAGGCCTGTGACCTACGATTTCATGTGAAATCCAAAATGGAGATCTTGTGAATTGTTGTGTAACTATACCCACAAGCTAAAAATTAGTTTCAAAGTTTAGAAATAGTTCATTTCAACCTCACGTACTATAGTTTATTATTGTATAGATTGTTTCATTTAAAAAAGCCCTGTGCCAACCTCTTTGAATCACAAGTTTGGTTGCATGTAGTTTAACGTCTTGGCTGCTGGTGTACAATAGACTCGTACTTTGAAATCCCACATTAGCCACTAGTTTTGTGCCACTTTGCAACTCCATAACTCACCAAGCGATTGAGTTAGAGAGCTGTTGAAACCCTCAAAAGGTGCGGCAAGTCTTCTAGTTGGCATTAAAAAAATTGGCCAGTTTTGGATTTTGTTTTTTTTGTGGTTGGCATCATAAAGTGGGGTAGGATTTAGCCCATTTTGTACAGGTTACTGGGCCCTGGGCACCAACTGCCAGAGGGAATTTTTTGACACAAGTTTTTCTTAATTAATCTTCTACTGAAATAATAATATGTTGTTTTTAGGCCATAACTTCTGAACCAGAAATGTTGGAAAGCCAATCAAAGGTTCAAAAGGCTTAGATATAGCCTAGTTTCCACTGAAAACTTGAATCAAAGAATTCCCTTTGGTGGTTAGGGCCTAGGACTTGATGACCTCGGCCAAAAAGGCCTAAACCTACCCCACTTATGAAGACCTACAAGAAAATCCAAAACATTTTTACATTTTTTAAAATTCCGTACTGGAAGACTCACCGCATATTTTGAGGGTTTGAACAGCTCTCTAGCTCAATTGCCTGGTGAGTTATGGAGTTGCAAAGTGATGGTAAAAAAGTGGCTCACACGGGTCTTAAAGGTAAATCCACTTGGCAGGTAAGGTGTTAAGTTGATGAATATCATTATACCTTTAAAAGTAATACTAACCAAATTTATCGTTATTGGATTGTGACCAATAAAATTTTTTGTTTTTTTGGCTGATGTTGATGTTTTTCACACTTTCGCACCCGGGTTAATTCGTGTGGTTCGCGGAAAAACAGCTGGATCGCACTTGGCTTTGCACGGAAATTTCTTCGGTCCGGTAAACGCTACCAACCCGGTCAAAAGTTCAAAAGACTCGGCAAGTCTTGTAGTTTGTACTTGTAAAAAAATTTTTTGGTTGGGGGTAGGGATTTTTTGTGAGTAACGTCATAAGTGGAAGACTTTCAGGCCACCTTGGCCCACTTCACCTGGCCCTGGGCCCAAACCGCTAGATGGTAGTATTTTTTATTGGAAACAAGGCTACAATCTGAGCCTTTTGATACTTCAGATGACCTGCTGGGATTTCGGATGCAAAAGTTATGATCTAAAGTGATAAAAATATTTGACTAATCAGATAATTAATTTGTTTATTTTAGATCATGACTTTTGAACCAGAAATGCCAGAAAGTTGATCAAAGGCTCAAAAGACTCGGACTCAAGCGTACTTTCCAATAAAAACTTCAGCGAAATATTTTGGCCTAACGGTTGGGCCCTAGGCCAGGTAACATGAGCCAAAATGGCCCAAAAACTACTTCACTTATGATGTCAGTCACAAAAAATCCGCAACCCCCAACAAAAAAATTTTTTTTCGAGTGCAATCTACTAGACTGGCCGATCCGTTTGAGCCATTGAACAGCTCTCTAGCACAATCGATGGAGGAGCTAGGGCACTGGTAAGGCAACTGACAACTGCTGGTTTTAGGACGATTTTAAAGTATGAATATATGGTACCCTGGCTCTCAAAGTGCTCAATTGCTTTGATGCCGATACTGATTTTTTCTCAACTAAAACCATCGTTTAAAACAGTGGTGGGGAACCTGTGGCCTGCATGAACATTTGATATGGCCTGCATCAGAATTTTCGTTACCTAGTTAAGAGTAAAACATCGTGTCAAAACAAAGCTCCATGATAAGGAGATTCTTAGATAGTATGTTAACACTTTGGCTACCGGGTTAAATCAAGCGGTTCGCAAAAAGCAGCTGATTCGAACGTGGCTTTGCGGATGAATATCTCCGCTCCTGTTCGCTCTAGCGACTCGGCGAAAATCTCAAAAAACGTGGCCAGTCTAGTAGATTAGACTCGAAAAAAAATTTTTTGCTTGGGGGGTG
>Ga0210059_1015470_pt1 | contig 11136 bp, 6 predicted proteins | sample Ectturendosymbi2_FD_188042 | JGI IMG/M metagenome (GOLD analysis project Ga0210059, IMG submission 188042) | Ecteinascidia turbinata endosymbiont from Florida, USA - Sample 2 (SPAdes) (version 2) | ecosystem: Host-associated > Tunicates > Ascidians > Unclassified | place: Key West, Florida... | reverse complement strand
CCAAGCCATGGGGTTTTAAAATAATAATTGTTATTTATAACTGCTATCAAATCTGAAAAATACAAAAAATAGGGTTAAAATCAACATATTTATCAGCAATTTTATGGGTTTCATTTATTTTGAGACACCCTGTGTGTATCTTCGTCTTATTTCGTGTATTTATGTTTTACTCTTTATGCGATGCATGTTTAAAGTCTAGCGTTTTGCGTGTGGGAGTGAAGACGTTAGACAATACACTAAGACGTTAGACAATACACTAACCATCGGTGTTAGATGGCCCTGGGTTATATTACTGCCAGCAGATTGTTGCTTGTCCTCATACCAAAGGTTTGTGAAAACATGAAGATGTGGTTTCAGTTAGTTTATCAGAATTTATCCGGGCTGCAGTATTGCGTTCTGCTGCCTTGTGTATACGACTTCGAAACATCTTATGTAAGTGGTTCGTTACTACAGTTTCGAATCTACCCACACATGTCCTGTATCCTCATAGAATTTTGTAATGATTTTCTGTAATGATTCAGAAGCAATTCTTTCGCGTATTTCAACTCTAAACCTCGGAGGTCGAATATTTCTATCAGAAAAACACTTGAAAGAATTCGCAAATCATATTCATTTAGTGAAAATATTTAAAAATGAAATAACTTTGTCAAATAATTTGCTTCGGAAAAAGTCGAAGCTGCCTATATTGCTCGAACAATTTTTGTCATTTATAGCTACATAAAAAGCTGCGTTTGATTGTTACTGCACTGTTAGCTGTAACTCTTCCCGTCACCAGCGCTTCATGCGAGAGAAGTTTTTCAAAAATAAAATTTGTGAAAACATTTCCCAGAAATTCCACGACCAGTGAAAGATTGGGTAACATTGATCTACTTTAAATTGAAAGGTACGATCTGAAAAATAGATTTAGATGATTTCGTTGATAACTTCGACAGTCGACACGATCATCCGAAGATGAAGTTACATTGAGGTGATGATATAAAATTCTAACGCAGACTGTGCAGGGATCTGTGTGATAATTATATTGCTCATTATCTATTTGTCTTAATCTTTCAGGCTTAAAGTTAGTGCGTGCGTGTTTCGCTTATTACAAGACAGTCATAAATCAACGCAGGGTTGAAAAGTCAGTTTTTGAGGATCAGCCAGATGAAAATTCAGTGTGAATATAAAAATGAACGACTTTGTTGGGAATGTTCTGCAAAATAAGTTTTACGCCTGCTGCTACTTCTTGCTATCAGGTATTCACCCTAAACGCCGATGAACACCTATTTGCGGCGCTGCATGCTATTCTACGTTAGGTGCAACTGCTACCGAAACCTCGCTGCTGTTAACTGCCTACTGCACTGAATAGTCCTCACTCTATCCACGCTGCAGATGGGTATTACACTCGTAATAGTAGTTGCAAAACATTGTTATGGTTTCACCACAATAACGAAACGTCCATAAGCTACCACAAAAATGTTTTAGTCGTTAGTCACCAATCCGTTGGCAGACGGTTAATTTTTTGTGCTTTGTAGTGAGAATATTTTGACGAAACTTGTTGGTTATCAACAGCCTACTTGTTTCTGTGCCAAGATGGAATTCGTGGTTGAAACTATTTCGCTTTCATGTGAATTGTTTTCACTTTCGCGGAGCTGTTTTCGTTCATGTGGAGTCGGCACAATCGTGCACGACTGTACGGAAAATGGTGTTTCGTTGTACATGTGCAGTGCTATGGAAGTCGCATGGTTAGCACAGAATATTCGACACAGCAGTACATGTGTGTGATTGCATCTACAACGGCGTTTAGGTGTCTCTAGTGAATAATAGCGCTAGTTCATATTTAACAATATTCACAAGCCCATGTTGGGTTTGGTAGGGTTAATCATAGCAAATTAATCTTCAAAACAACGAAAAATCACCATGCAAGACAGACATTTACTTTTTCCTCAGCCCCGCAGTGCCCCCCTAACTTTTTTAATTCTAGAATTGCCACTGAAGACAGGTTGTCATTGTGTTGTACACACACAATAATGAAAAGCTTACTGGTCGCGCATAACCTTCACTAGGCCACATGCGGCCCGCGGCTTGGACAGAGCTAGTTTTAAGTCAATATACTCAATTTTCCTTTTTTCTTGACGAACGATGATATGTCTATCAAAAGCTTTTGGAACATCGAAAAGTCAGACACTTACGTTAAATTTCCCTTCGACTGACTTTTGACGATGGCTACGCGATGGTTTAGCATCAGTTTTCTGACGTATTCCGATTCATGAGTGATATCAACATCGATGACACCACCATAGATTTCGTACCATCTGCCTTCTGAATCGAGATGCAAAGCTGACAAGTTGCTCAGCAGATATATGCTCTGACCAGATGTAGTGGTAAAAGCATTTGAACAAACTTCTTTCAAATAGCGAAAAGAAAACCTGGAAGGAAAATATCAAAACGATTTCATGCAACTTAAAGAGCTTATAAAATGCACGCTGATCCCCACCGTAACAAATGCTTGATCGAATGGTATTTAATTCAGTTCGACCTCTATTTTTTGCAGATCAGAAAAATGAACGTTTCTGATGTGAAGCTTATTAGCTATATCTTTCACAGATATTAAGTGCATCATGCGAGTGTAGCTGCGTGAAGCCATTGTTTCACACCTAATTTTAACACATGATGTGTGTGAAAATGCAAAAGTGTTGGGCACTCTAACGCAAAAGTTTTCTGTAACAACTCGAACAAAACAAACACTTAACTTTAATGCTATTTAGTGACGCGATAGTAACAGAACCTTTTTGTTAATCACACTCTATGTAGTTAACATAACCAATGTTAACTTTTTCAAAAATTGCTTTCTAATTTATGGCCTACTAAACAGATCTTGATAAGTTTAGCGAGACTGCAAAATTTTTACCACGAGTGCAGAACTACCTGCAATCAACAAGGATTCCGATGTTAAGGCCCTTAGTAAGAAAGTGTCCGGTATGAAAGCCAGTCATGCTCGCAGACAAGTCAATGGTGATTATGCCCTTGTCAGCGTGGTAAAAGAAAGGTGCTGGGGAAGATCCCAATTTTGACAACAGCAAACGCGAACTTGTACATTCAAGCGGATCATCGTCTGAAGTCCAACCTTGTAAAAGATGTATCCAAGCATAACTTCTGCCTTTATTACAACGTATTTGCAATTGCGCTATGTTACAAGATTTTGTCCATGCAAATACAACCAGGTAGTTCTTTGCGAGACAAAAAACTATGGCATTTCATGCATTACAACTTAAGCAAACAGAGAGAACTTGCCTAAAAATCGCAAAATTACTGATTTTAGGTTACAATTGCAGTAAAACAAAAGGTTAGCCGGACATCCATCGAAGTTTTGGGGGGTTGATTTTTTAATCGTCGCGCTCATGCATTGGTGACAGAACAATGTCAGCACTGCACGTTAAGTTTTCCCTTGTACCCACCCCTTAAGCCGAGCACGAGGCTGGACAGGCTGCAAGTTACCGCTTTTTTCTGGTGTCATTTGACCCGGCATGGAGTCGAACTCAGCTTCCAGATTCGGTGGTGCGAGCTCTATCCCAATGCTTGTCAAACGGGTGTTACAGAGGTGTGCCAGATGTTTGCTCTAAACATCTGTGTTTGTTTCAACTCATGGCATGATTCATCGAGAAGCACTTGTGGTTAAGAGATTGATGCAGGAAAACAATGAGCGGTCAGGTCTGGAGATTGCTATTAAAGATGTCATAAAAACTGTGAATTTCATCCGCTCATATTCCAAGAAGCATCGAACGTTTTCAGAACTGTCCAAAGACATAGCAGCAAACACAATGAAGTCATGCTGAAATACGCTGGTTATCCAGAGGAAGCTTTAAAACAGGTGTTTTAAACTGCGGCAAGAGTTGCGGGTTTCCTTTATCAACAAGGACACCCAATGTGCACTCATTTTCAAGACTAGTTTTGGCTTGCAAAATTGTCCTACTTGTCTGCAATATTTCAGAACATAAATCGTTTGAATTTGTTGCTGCAACGAAAACGATGTGACGTTTTTGAAGTTGCCAGTAAGGTTCAGGCGTTCAAACAAAAGTTTTTGAAATTGGGGTAAGGCAAAATATCAAAAAGCGATTTTTCAGATTTTGAATGCTTACTAAATGCCTTCCAAACTACTAATTGGGAGATGAAAGACACAAACCTTGGAATAAAGAATAAAACCAATGGTGCACGCTCATCTCGATGTTCTAGTAGAAAAATGCGAAGTGCAAACAATAAATCTTGAAAAATGTAAGAGCTATAACCAGGCCTGCGTTGGTACCAGGGGTGTAGTGGGGCGGGAACACGTGGAAACAGCGTCCCACACCTTTTTCAGGTTTTGCTTTAAAATGAGTTTGAAGCTGTTTGAAAATGGCTAGTTTTTTTTAAGCGTTCCCACACCTTTTTTGTTAGCATTACATCCCTGGTAAAAACTTTGGGAAGGTAGTAGGATTTCATCAAATTTATACTGTACAAATAAAGACGGTTTGTTCATTGAAGCTGCAGAGACAACTCTAACAAATGATATTTTTAGATGTAGAGATAAGAGTCACATCTTGAAAGTTTTAAGTTTAGATACAGTATGAAGCCATATCTTACCTATTGTCCCACTAATTCTAGTTTTCAGATTTGCTTGATTGTAGTGATCCATCACCATTGAAATACTCAAATCCGTTGCGTTTTTAAACATGTCTCGATGGTAGTTGCTGAACCATGTAATATTCTGAAGTTTACTGAAGGAAACAAAATGAAAGTTACCACCAAGTGTAATGCCTGGCGCCACCAACAGAGTAGGTCTGCAGGTAAATACAGTTGGTCACAGCACTGGAGTTCAAGAAATTAAATTCACAATGATTGCAAAAGTTCAACCTATTGTGAAACGATACGTCTCTTTGCCAAAGTATTATACACAGTTTTTATTTGTTAATTTGCTACGTGTATTGTTTCCCTCATGTTTACATTTTTGCTGCTTTATCGTGCGTTATCTTTAAATGTGACGTTGATAGGCGTCTTGATTTATACAAAATCCAAAACAATCATGCACGTTTCATAACTCTATAAAAACAGAACAGCTATACCCGTTTCAATATTTGACATTTATCGGTTAAATTGTTTATGGAAAGAAAGATTCTAGCATTAAAATTTTCTTAAAGTTTGTTGAAAAGCCTCTTAATACCCTGCACACTTGACATGCTTTCATCACATCTTCGCAAATCAATATCTGCCGCAACAAGAAGCAGGTTTTAGATTTGCGTAACAGGGTTGCTTCTACAATGTTCTGCTTAAAAACATCTAATTTTATGTGATGAAAGAGTTAATGATAAATACCAGCAAACAAAATGTTCTGGCATTTAAACCTTTTGAATCTTGCAGTGTCTCCATAGGAGTAACCTTTAATGTCCTTGTCGTACTGCACGAAGCGCTCGGAAACGCGCTGCACAGTGGCTGTTCGATAATTTCCCTTCAAAACGCCAGGAATAATAACAGCTAATCCCCAAATATCGCAGGTTGTTTGCCAGTCAGGGTCCAGCGTCACCAGCTGTGCTTTCATTATTTCTGCAAGAGAATGCCTTGCCGTAAGTTTTGCGAAAGCAAGATACGGTTTTGTTACAGCAGCACAAGTCAGCCACGTGTGCTGTACAGCCGTTTTCTACATTTTTTGACAGGGTGGGCTTTTCGCAACAGCGTAGTCAAGACAAAAGCAATCCCGTATTTCGGTTTTGAATTTTTTAAAGGTTTATCGTAAACTAGTTTTCCAGTTAATTGTGACGGTTTTGCTGTGGTCTGAGATATGCCAAACTGTTACTAACTACAATCTATACTTACTAACAAGTTCAAACCACGCAGATACTCTATTTCAAGCAAATATACTAACCTTTGGGTGCATTTGTTGATAAATTCAGAAGCAAAACTACCGGAAATCAACTGTTTTTCAAAACCGAAGAAAAGAATTAACAATATTTCAAATCCAATCCAACCCCTTTCGTGAAAGCTGAATCCAGTGTTATTTTAGGACAGGACGAACTGATCAAAAATTGACTCAAATTTTTTGGCGAGCATGTTTTGGTTTAATGTTAATCAACCTAATTTCATAAACTAACAAACTTTTCTGAAACCTCCAAAAAAGCAAAATCTCGACAATTCACAGCGGCTTTGTGGCTTTGTCCACATAGTTTTAAGCTATTTTAGAATTTATGTAAAGTATTTCACATCAGGTGTGACAGACCGCAACACATCGGAAAGCTGAAAGGTTTCTCTGTTTATATATCTGTCACAGAGTCAAATGTTGTTTTGAACAGAATGTAAATTGTGGCCAAGTCAACTACACCGTATTCATGATTAGTGAAACTTTATTGATAGAGCGCTTTGCAGATGTGATTTATCAAAAGATGGATGTTAAGAAATATAGCTAAATTGTTGGTAATCTTCAATATCATGCAAGAACTATAAACGAATTTAAAGTTTTTCTTGGTTACATTGTAATGGGTGCAAGAAGATATATAACTTAGGTAGCCGGTGATACAACGCACAATTAACGAGGTTATCAACCATTGCTTCCCAACCAAGGTTCGTTCTGTAGACCATTGGAGGTCCGCGAAGGGTCCTTCGCTTTGCATTATAGCAATGGTCAACCACAATTCAGTATCGGCGGTATAGTTCCAATTGCACGTTATGGTTCGTTTCAGTTCCCTGATTTTGAATCCATAGCCAGAATTTTCCAATCACGTGAGGTATTCAAGATAATGCATTTTCAAAATTAGGCAACATGGGATTGGAGTCCGTGAGAAACAGCTGATGTACTCAGTCCCCTGGTACTGTAGATAAATGTGGAGACCCACTGTAGAGAATAGATTTCATGAATTATATTGAATTTCTTGTTAAATCAGCGGTTGAACTTGGGCAGCTGACCTCAACATCAGGGTCCGAAATTGATTTGCATATACAGAAGTAGGGTAAAAGTTACAGAAAATAAAAATTTGTGCACAAATGATACGTTGGTTGCAGGCTTAGTCGAACAGTGAAACAAAAGCATACGTGTGCTTCTATTTGATGCCTTTTGTTCTAAATTTTGTTTGTGATGATTTCCTATTGGATAGTTGAAGAAAGATTTATCAGAGCAAACATTACCTTTTATAAACTAAAACGATATTACAAAACCAAATATTTTGATTCTTTGATTTTCGGGTAACCAGCAGAATTTCTATGAATTTAAACCTGCTTATCAAGCTTTTTCAAAACTAACTTAGCATTGTCGTTTTGACTTCCTCAAATCCTCTAAACACCGATAGTAGAAAAAAATATCATTGATTTTAGAAACTACTTCTTTCAACTGCTTACGTAATTACCGCGGATGTTAGAACTAGCGGGATTGCAACTGCAGACTTATTTTGTTACTGCTAAATTTTATTGATGATCAAGATTGTTGGACAACTGGGGCAATGTGACTAATTAACGATGAAATTCGGAATATTTATGTCGTGACATCTGTATTTTGTTGTATGTTGAGCTTTTGTTGAGACCCTTAGTTGAGACCCTTACTTTGAATTCTTAAAATCCACTGAAACATTTTGCATCTTACACACGCTTATTTTTTAACGGTTGTGTTTCTGAATTGCTTTCGAATGAAACAAACGATGTGAAACGAGTCAAGAAATTCATTGTTTTGGGTTTTTCTTCACAGTGTTTTTCAACAAAAAAGATGCGAGCGCAACACAAGAGACGAGTTTAAGATTTACTATTGTTCTGGTCCAGGGGCGCAACCAGCTCTTCATTTCTGGGGGGACAATTTTCATGAAATTTCATTCGATGACGCCATCGTGCTTACTCAACCGTGGTACAACTTTTTCGCAAACGGTCACATATAGTAATAATGTATTTTTGCTCCCAGACACGAAGTCCAGAGTACAAACACACACATTCTGCACAACGCTGGCTAATAAAATCAGACAAAACAGAACGTTTTACAACAGCGTTGGAAGCTGAATCACCGGTGTCAAGCGAAATTTCTCACTTCACGCTATATGCGCATAGAGCAACATTCAACATATCAAATGCGCTGAGAAAACTGATGATTAGGGCTCAGGATTTGGTGTTTAGGTAAGTGTGTCGGGTTAGGGTTTATGTTGCAGTTAGAAAAAGAAAAATATTTGAAGTCCAATATTTTTCACTGGTTTTACTTATTCCCGTACTGTAGCTTCTTGTGAGTATCTGAAATCTAACCAAAAAGTTTAATTTACACAATACACATAAAAAAGTAATCGCCAAACTTTATTCCTTTAGAGTGGGACGTTAATTCCTAAACTGGTCAAGCCCAGGTAAAGTACGAATGCATTGTGACATGCACACCCTCAAACGAACAAACACTGCAAAATTCGAGCACTCAGTCAGAAAGTAAAATGCGTTAGTAGTGTTCAAAGATCAAGGAAGAATATAAACAATCTGACGGCATCAAAGCAGGCAGCCACAACGTTATTAGCCCTTCTGCATCTTTCGAGAAACAAGTGCATATTTTTTCTTAATACAGCCTCAAATGCAGGAATGTTACATTGAACCTGATGAGTCATGACTGCTAACACTCGCTCTCCAGGGCAGGTTGCATACAGCTCTGCATCCAAAATTATAGGCCACACGCAATCTTTGCCTGCATGACTTTCTGAAATTCCACCATAATTGAGATGCATACATGGGCGTACAAAAGGAACGAAAAAAAACATTTTTAACTGCATTTGAACATCGTGAGAAGAGGCTCGCTGCTTGTTTGCTGCACAATATTTTCATCGCAGTTGTCTCTGAATGTCTTTGTCATCTGGGAGCTCAGTATCCAGTACAGCTCCCAGGTATTTCTCACCTGGTTCCGTACTCAACTTGTGTAGTCATGGCTGTAATGTGACAGATGTATAGGCTAGTACAGTAGTAAACCTGCCTAATTTTCGTCTAGTTTTAGCAAATTCGATCTAGCCCTATTCTTCTAGCATGTGCTTGCATTTCTATCACACATGAAGATCCCATAACTTGAAAGATAGCCTAGTCAAAGGTGACGGATCTTGGAATGCTCCCATTTCGGGCAAAACGGATCAGGTGTCTTGTGCCTTTTGCGCATAACGGATCAGGTGTGTTTGGGGCAAAACAGCTTCTTCGGGCATCCATGAGTTGTGTGAAAGTTTTCAGAAGCACGTTTAGGGCTATGAGCTTTCACGACTTGCACTGGTTGCAAAAGTTAGGATCTTGTAAAGCGTCATTTGGAGCCAAAGTAGTCTAGTAGGTAGGAACGTTCAATACTTGACTAGCACTCATATGACACTTCACTAAACCTTTTTCCCAAGTCGTGGTACTGGGATCAACCCAGAAAGACACTAAAACGTGAAAGAGTCCTCAACCTAAGTTTAGCTAAAAACTATCAGGTTTCGAAGCGAAAATGCAGCTAAACAACGCTTTCTTAAGAAATGTACTAAGTTAATAATGGTGATCCGCTTTGCCCCTAACAAAAATAATAATCAAAAGGTCGCAGAAGAACAAGCGGTTTCACGAGACACTAACTGCTATGTCAAAAATTCTCTTATCATTTTGAAAGTTTCAGCAATTTGCACGGTTCAACAGTACCCTAATATTATAAAGTTTCATGAGGGCAAATTGAGGCCTGTCTAAGACAAAATAGTACACGAACAAATAGATAAAAAATTCCTTAAAAATACGAACAGTTTAAACTATCTCCCAAGTTGACACTTCCAGCATATTTGTGGTTGAATACCAATCATTTACGAAATTTTCGATCAGATAGCCTGCGTCTCAAGATAAACCTTGTGCAAGGAGACAGATAACGGGCAAGGCAAAGAAAAATTCCAATAAGATTTCTTAAAATTGATTAGAATATAAAATTTCATCTTTATTCTTTGAAAGTTTCTGCAAATGTCAAAATTGCTATGCAATGTTTTGAAAATTTCGGGGGTGGGGGCAAATGCTCCAAATGCCCCCCCTTGTTGCGCGCCTGTTCTGGTTTCTAGAGGATTGTCAAACAAAACTGCTAATTTTAAGGTATTTCCGGCCAATAAAAGTGATTGCATCAGTCTTTGACGAAATTTATTTGCGTCTATGTCAGTAATATTCAACGTGGGCGAAATTGCACTCCAGGGGTCGATTAAATGCGGTAAGGGGGCGATTTTGTGGTTCACCAGATTTAGGGGCGATTTCAGTTTCCAGGGGGCGATTTCTGCAGGTTAGAATGTACTAAAATTCTGAATTGATTCCAAAAATAAAAATAATATTTGACACTTTGGAACCAATTCATTTGATGCACTTCGACTCCATGTTTCGTAAAAAAGGTTATAAAACACAAGATATAGGACTGATGATGTAACAGTCAAACTAGCATTGTTTTGTGTAACGCACTAACACTAACTATCCAAAGCCACGGATAGTGTTGCTGGTTGGGATCCAAGCTCTGCGGTTCTGACGAATTTTCACGTATATTGCTAATGTTTAAAACAAGATAAAATAGTGGGGAAACTATTGCAGCATGAAACAAGTATTTTGGCAGCTTGTTGACCTAGTAGTCGTTGCATGAGTAGCGTCGAAAAAAGCGACATCAAGCAATAACATTTGCAAGTCTCCAGGCATGTCAACACGTGCGGAATTTTGGGCTTTTCTCGTATAGAGTAATATGTACTAGTTTGTTTTATGATACTTATATTGGTTAAATTCGTATACATACACTAGTATGCATTGATTCGTTTTATTATATTTAAATGTTGGTTGAAAGCAAACAACACTGATATAGCCATCGGAAAATACGCAATCGACCGAACTCCAAGACGGAAAACGCTAGTTTCTTTGAAGATACTAAAAATGGTCCAACAAAGAGCATTGCTACCACTGCATCACCACATCGATTTTCGCTGTGATTAATAATATCAATAAAAATTTGTGGTTAAGCTGAGCCTAATTATTTCTCCCCGTGAACTGACACAAATTCCCCCAATTGTATGTGCTATTAATGGCAAAATTGTCTTGAAACAAGACTTCAGTCATATACAGGGTGTCCCAAAATAAATGAAACCCATTAACTTGATTACCATTTATTACTAAAACAAAATACGCTGAAAATGTTAACATTTTCTCTGAGCTGACATAATAACAATT
>Ga0210059_1015469_pt1 | contig 11137 bp, 8 predicted proteins | sample Ectturendosymbi2_FD_188042 | JGI IMG/M metagenome (GOLD analysis project Ga0210059, IMG submission 188042) | Ecteinascidia turbinata endosymbiont from Florida, USA - Sample 2 (SPAdes) (version 2) | ecosystem: Host-associated > Tunicates > Ascidians > Unclassified | place: Key West, Florida... | reverse complement strand
GGACAGGCAATCCACCCTTGTTTTCAGGTGTTTTTTCTCTCCAAACCAAGTTGAAAAATTTTTTTATTTCGATTTACATAAATTACAAAATATGACTAACGTTTTTGTGAAGAATTTGTATTTCTATTGTGCAAGGTTTTCCATCCAGAGCATTTTTAAATCAACGCCTTGCCCACTCGAGCGCTAGCACGAAAACCATACCAGCGTTCTAGCATCAGTCACGAATATATCGTGGCACCGGCGATCAATGAGTTAATAGCAAAAATTTGAGCTGTGTCATGATAGATGCCTAAGGCTCCTTAATTTTTTTCAGCTACCGTTTCAACCAATTGTTTGTTGACCTTGGTTTATTCTAGTATCACCCCACCACTTGTGTAATCAAGAAAACAAGGGTTCGATTGAATGATGATTTCTCAACATTAATTATTTACCCTTTGGTTGTATCAGTACTTCTTGCAAAATTGTAATACCAAACAAAATACAATATTGACAAGAAAACGATAAAACGGTTGTGTCAATCAAGGCCTTGATGACTGTGTGTCAGCCCAGTATAATACATAGTATACTGTAACACACATGGTGTCCGTTTAAAACAGACCTGCTCATTACAGACCACTAGGGTGCATCAGATTCCCTATGATTTTGAAAATTTCTTTATATTCTCTCGGCTATACCCTAAAAGTGTTCTACATCAAGAAAAAATACATTTTTGAAAGTTACATAAATTTTAATTGATATGTACCGGGTCCACACTGAGATTGAAAAATAGACATTTAACACAAAAAATCCAAAAAAAGAAAATGTTCATTTGGAAAGCGAGAAATGTTGCTACAGATTGTTAACACATCCTTATATAATCCACACAACTTTTAAAACTAATAGAAACGTATCAAGATTAATATTTTGCAAAATTGCTACTAATGCACTATTTCATGACTAGACAAGTGCGTGCAGTTCAATATAGGAGTAATGTAATGAAATGACAAAACGTGGAAAAGTATCAACTTCAACAATTTTCCAAATATTCCACAATTAACCCCTTACCTCTAACACTACTATCTCGGGCAAGTTTTTTAAGGTGTTTTAGGGACCCATTTTGGGTCCTTAGAATTGAAAATCGGGTCCTTAGAATCAGAGAAAAGTGCTTTTCAGGTACCCGATTTGGGTCCCCAGAATTGAAATTTTTGCGATTCCTACAGGTCCATACCAGGTACCTAACATTTTGTTAAAAAAATCTGATCTAAGGTTATTTAAAGTTCAAAAAGTTATATATTTGTCTATGCTTCAGGGAACTATGATACCAATTTTAAAACAAAAATAACACCCCTACGAAGTCTATAACAAACGTTATAATGTCATGAAAAGTTATATTTTCCATTGTTAGGTCATGCAAAAAGTCATATTTTGAACCTAATTCAATAAGGAAACTATTAAAACAATCTCAAAATATTAGGTGATATTACTATATCACTAGGTCTTAGCTGCATCCTGCATATTCAACCCACTTGGGCATGCTGCAAATGTTGACAAAGATGTAGGTGAACCAATTACCAAGTTATTTGGATGAAATGTAATGCACTGCCTAAAAATGCATGTTCTTGCTGCCCCAAAGAAATAAACCAATGTCTATGCATGTTTTCAATTTGTTTCAAACCAAACTATATATGTTTTGCTCATCTTTTGAGCCGTTTGTTTTAGTTGGGCTTTAACAAACCATAGGGCTACCATCTCTTATGACTATACTCACTGGTAATGCTTCTTTGTACAGTAGTTGTATGTTCTAGCTCATTCATATTTTTGTTTGATCATAAAAGCTCATATTTTCTAAAAAATAGTCATATTCTCAGTTTTTACGTGATAAAAAACAACCCTAATAATATCTTTCACTTTGCATCTTGCTTGATATTTGTATCTAACTTGATGTGCCCAGTTGTCCTGCCCTGATCGTTGTACCCCATTTAATTACATATAATTGTTGTAGCATGTGCAGAACACTGGCATGTACTGTCAATTCCATCCAAATATAGTCTACTATGCTCACTTCTAAAAACTTTTTGTAATTATCACGTTGATGCAATGTTGTGGTTGTGGCTGATGCAAGATGAAGTGCTTAACTTGCCCATTCCTGTACAAGGGCGTTTGTTTTATAAAAATATGAGCTATCAAGGAATGTGAGTGTTTCCTTGTGGGTATAAGGTAAGCTTTCAAAGTGCTTCCTAAACCTGCTGAACATGGACACTTCAGGTAATTTAGATGCTTCTATCTTCAGGCCTGTGAATATTTGTGCTATAATTACCTCACCAATATTATGTTGGCATGCTGCTTAATCATCCCGATGCCTGTTGCAGACAAAGACAAACAACAGTTACTTGGCCTGTGTTTGAGGCAGTTGTAATACTATTCACACGATTGATTGCTGACAGTTCCATAATTTCAAAAGTTGCAAGATTTTTCTGTTATAGTGTCGCCTCATCATCTTCCAGTGCCTGGTTGGTAACTTGGTACTTTAAGGAGCTTGGTTTCATTCTCATTACTAATAGCCATGCAGTCAGTCGCTCCAATTCACACTCGTATTTGATGAAGTATGACGTGAGTTTTCAATCCCAGTGAAGTGAAGCATGTTTTGATGCTAGCCACATTTTTCTAACTGCAGTTACAACTGTTTTTTATACTTTACATCCTGATCTGTGAGCAGTGTTGTATAAAACTGCAATTTTGCTTTTGCCACCCTTAGACTCCCCCCTCAGTGATGTCATGTGGAATGAAGGCTGATCTTCTTGAATGAAAAACTTGATGTGTTTTCCTTATCATGGAGCAAGAAAGTCATCAATGTTGCAATTTTATCCTGATGCCTATAACCGCCAATTAGCTGAACTGTTTCACCAACTAATTCTCTTTTCTTATCACCCTTCTCTTGCTTTCAATGCTCGTGCTAGTGTGGCGACTCCACATAACTGGGCTCACACTTTTAACAGCAAGGAAAACTTACAGTTGTCATTATAAAGCAATAAAAAATTCTGTGGGACTGAGGAAAAAGCATTGCTATAGGCAAGTAACGTTATAGCTGATCTAGAATGCATGTAAATTATAGGAATTCTGCTGAAACTGACAAAAAGTGTCATTGTAGTCGAACTATCATTATAGCTCAAGTCATTGTAGGGGAATTCTATTGTAGTAGCTATAGTAATGCATTAGTCTATTGCCACGTTTTCCATATTTTCATGACTTATGTGGACCTGGTAGAGTTTATCCAAATTTAACAATATTTTGCACAAAGTGTTTTTACAAGTGGCAGAACATTTCTGATGTATGGCCATGTCAGTTTTTGCATATGGGGGGTTTGATGCACCTTACAGACCACTTATAACACTAACACACTACTCGAAACATACCATGTTCATAACAGACCTGTTCATAATAGACCCATTCATGGCAGACCTGCTCATAACAGACCTGTTTATAACAGACTATGTTCACAAGTGCAACATTAAAAAAGATGTGCTGGAACGCACTTGTTAAACTTAAAGAGATGCATGTTTTTCAGATTTCCTGTGTGCAGTGCAGCTTCAAACATCACATAAATGAATAAACGGCAAGGCTCACAAAGCTATCTCTTGTGTAGAAGCTTAACATGATTGTGAAATTACTGAAAATGTCTTTTATTTGGCTGCGTTCCCACTTGTCTTTTTTCACGTTGCTACACTTTTTACTTAAATATAGCTAGATTTTTAAGTCAGGTTACTATGAAAAAAGTGCAGGAATGCTGTTCCACACATTCCCACTCGACAAACTCCTTATCCTTAGGCCTGGACACTAGTATATGCCTGAGGAATGGGTGGGCTCCAATTGAATGACTACCGTACCACTACCAGAACCAGCCCTGACATGGACCAATACCAATTACGCCATGTGCATCGTTACTCAAAATATGCCAAATAACATCAATTATAAATACCAAACACTAACAGGCTAAAAATAATCCAAAAGTTTAAGCTCATAGGTCGGAGACAAGTTTTTTAAAATACCAAACAACGTTTTTTTCTGCCAACACCAACACCATTAAAAAAAGTCAAAAACATGCCAAACTATGAAGCACATGCCAAACAGCATTTTTTCATGCAAAACAACGTCAAAAAGGCCAAATTTCTGAACCTTGGCATTAACCTGGCAACACTATATTTCCCAGCATAACCTGCTGCAGCAAGAGACAAAAAACCAGTACTGTGCCTTGCTCGCTGTAGCAACCAAACAACCACTTCCCACAACCAGTTGGGATTGGGAAAATCAAAGTAGCAATGAAGCGTGTAATCCAACTTCGTGATTTCAATCATGTGATCAATAAAACCAGCAGACGGTACCGAGACCCACTTTTGCGAGTCTTTTGCGAGACTCGATTACGTCACACACGATGAGGGGCCACAATCACTAAAAAGTAACTTTTATCATAAAATTGCGAGTGAGTTGAAAAATTGATTTATCATCGCAAATTGCGTCGTATTCAACCTCCGGTTTGCGCTAAACATATTGAAAACAAATTATTTACAATAAAATCGCTTTGACGATCATTCCTGAAATTTTGCAAAGATGTGTGCAAATTAATCAACATGTTTTCTATTTACAAATTGATTATCATTTTATGCCACCAAATAAATTGTATGACTTCTTCAGCGTAATTTATTACAATACAGTTCTAAATTTTTTTGAAGAAACTTGTAAGTAACATACTTGAAAGCCATTTGCTTTTTTGATGATGGTTTTAAAATGTGTGGAGTAATCTCTGTAGCATGAAGCATTCCCATGCCGCCCGAGGTCTCCTGTACACAGTAATGAAGAAGTGCTAATTTGCAATACCGCAAACCCACCAAGAAAATGTGAAAACTTGCATTGTGAACTTACCCAGCATGACGCTTGACCACAGCAGAGACAAAGGTAAACAATTCTTTGCAATTTTTTCTGGAAAATCTGGGGCGTAGTATGCGTTTTTTGTGGACCGTTTGAAGGTTGCTGGGCGTACTTTTTTGCTTCCTCCATGTGATGTTCGAAAAATTCCTGCAAAGGCTGTCCTCCAACATCTGGAAGAAGCCACTCAACTTACATCATGTCGTCATCGCTCCTTTTTTCTATCTGAACATATACTTACGTTTGTACGAGGGTATTCTGTATCATGTTTACGGCAATCAAGGTATGGGCAAACATGCAAGAAATCAAAACAATTTCAACGTAGTTGTCGATTTTATCTAAACACACCATCTGTAAACTGGTAAAAAACAAGATCATGACAAGTATTAAATTGGGATGGAATATAAATGACATAATTCACCAGTCCAAAATCTACAGCACCTCTGTCCCACACATCGTTTCAGGGTTTTCATTTTCATCAATGATTGCTTTGATGATTTCAAAGCTGTTTGTGGCATGTTTTTCATAGGCGGCTGTGCAGAGAACTGTGACGTGGAAAACAAATGTGCCAATTTCACCAAGTGACGAACATTTCACCAATGCTCCCATGATGTGCATCCCCAGTCTTAAATGCTTCTTGAAGCTGCAATGATATCCATGAAACTTAAGGTTGTGAAGCACCTCTTAAGGTTGTGAAGCACCACGGATAACAACTGCGTCAATGCGGTAAGGCGTCCATCGTGACTATACAGTGCGTTAGCGATTTTTCATCTCATTTCGTTTAAACAAAAACAACTCACGCGATTTTTTCACAGATCAATAGTTCGACAATTTCCAAAGATTTTGATATAAAATTTATCATCATAACCCCCTCGGAAAGTATACTAATATTGAATTGAATTCTATAGTAGCGCAACACGAGAATCTGGCAGCGAACGGCAATTTTGGTGTTAGAGTACCTTTGTGACTTTTCATCTCATTTCGTTTGAACAAAAATAACCCCAGCGATTTGTTCACAGATCAATAGTTCGATAAATTCCAAACATTTTGATATAAAATTTGTTATTATAACCCCCTCGGAAAGTATTTTCATATTGAATTGAATTCGATAGTCGCGCAACACGAGAATCTGAGAGCGAACGTCATTTTTGGTGTTAGAGTACCTTTGCTATTTTTCATCTCATTTCGTTTAAACAAAATAAGCCCCGCGATTTGTTTACAGATCAATAGTTCAATAAAGTCCAAAGATTTTGATATAAAATTTATCATCATAACCCCCTCGGAAAGTATGTTGAATAGAATTTGATAATAGCGCAACACGAGACCCTGGCAGCGAAAGGCATTTTTGGTGTTAGAGTACCATTGCGACTTTTCATCTCATTTCATTTAAACAAAAATAACCCCCGCGATTTGTTTACAGACCAATATTTGGACAAATTCCGAAAATTTTGATATACAATTTGTCATCACAACCCACACGGAAAGTATTTTAATTTTTCGTTGAATTATCGCTAATTTTCAAAAACTTGCTTGTTTTGAACAATTCGTATGAGCTTGGTACAACATATTTGCAAGTTTTTTTGGATTGGATGTTATGTTCAGAACTTTTTGTTTCATTTTCTTGCGTTTATTTTGTCATATCACCTCAATTTAAGCCTTTTTGAGACTTTACAATTTCACGCACTAACCTCGCATCCATTGAAAAAAGTGCGGCTGGAAAAGTCGGGCTCACTTTACCTAGGTACCAAAGCCCACAATGACCCAGCCAAAAACATGAAAACACTGGTAAACTAGAAACTATCTGACTTCAATATCAAAGGCACCCTTCAAACTTTATCTGGCAATATCTCATTTGTCAAGCCCAGTGAAGAGTCTCTCAACACCATTCAACAAAAAAACACTCCCCAGATGATCTCAAACTACCCCGAGATGCTGACACCTCACCAATTTGCTTCAGCACAGCCCATATACGTGCTGCAATCTCTTCCATCCCACATGATTCAGGGGCAGGCCCAGATGGTCTATGGCCACAACATTTAAAAGAATGCATCTCAATCACAGCAGGCGTTGCTAGCACTTCTCACCAGCTTAACGGAATTAGTCAACTACCTAACAAATGGTCATCTGCCAATTGACCTCAGGCCTTTCCTCTATGGCGCCCAACCGCATGGGCTTTGCAAAAGCAACGGAGACCTCAGACCCATTGCTGTAGGATGCACTTCCGACGTCTTGTCACTAAAGTCTGCTTGAGACCCTTCATCCCAAGGCTCCGTGAGCTCCTTTTGCCCTCCCAAATAGGGGTAGGCACCCCCTTGGGGTGTGAAGCTGCAGTCCACACCACCCATTACTTCATGGACCATGGACTAACCTCACAATGACAAAGTTCTCCTCAAGCCTGATGTTAAAAATGCCTTCAACAGCATACGCCGAGACATCGTTCTTCAAGAAGCTCAAAAACACCTCCCAGAAATCTATCCCTTCATATGGGACTGTTATTCTTCAAAAATATCCCTCTTTCACGGAAATGATAATTTAATAATAATTCTAAATGTGAGCTACTCCTTATCAACCACACAGTCATCAACAAGCCCCAAACAAGCAAGCTCTTTCAAGACCAATTCCCATCCCTCTGCATATCTGACCTCATCCATTGGCAGTTACTAGGGTCCCCCTGCACCAGGGATCTGACCCACTACACTCGAGCTTGTATTGAAGAGCTAACAGTTGAAACGAAGACTAAGAGAAACTGAATAATTAAACCCATCACCTTTTTATTCCTAGGCCAACTCGGTATTATTAGCAGCTCATTCAACTCAAAAGTAGGTCACTTCAAATCCGACCAAGAGGGCGAGTGGAGTAGGTCAGATTCCTACACACTACTGTAGTCAGTAGGCCTAGCCGCCTAAGACACTACTAACTAGCCTACAGTAGGCTACTGAGTTCTTGTTCTTCCAGTTATCCTGGGCTAGTAACTGTACACAAGTATGCGCAACCATCACCGACCTACTTCAAAGTATTAGTTCAAGACAATTTCCACGTTTAACGACTACTTCACTATAAGCCTAGTCAGAAACGTTATAGGACCACCACCTGCGCTTTTGTACTCTACTACGCCTATGCAAAATCATAGGAAAGTCGTGCGACAGCAACAAACGCAGACATCTGTTCTGTATACACCTACTGTAGGCGGCGCTGTCCGAAACAACCTCTCGCTCAATGCGCATTCACTTGCCAGATTTATTACATAGTGACTATGATTTATTTGTGCACATCCAATAAAAAAAATTATTTTGCAACCAGACTAATGTGCAAGATTAATTTCTGATCTTCGCATTCTTGTCGATCTTAATAATCACGGCGATCTTAGTGGTCTTGGCAATCTTAGTGATCTTGGTGATCTCAGCGATCTTAGTGATCTTAGTGATGTTAGTGATCTTAGCGATCTTAGCGATGCTAGTGATCTTAGCGATCTTAGTGATCTTAGTGATCTTAGCAATCTTAGCGATCTTAGTGATCTTGAGGTATTTACAGGTGTCCGAAAAAATGCGCACTCAGGCAGCTCGGTGAGACACTCATGGTCCTGCTTGAGCGATTTATGGGATTCCCAATCCAACGCGAATCGGATAACAGTGCAGTGTAAAGAGGGTAATTGTGTTATCCAGTCCGATCCTAATCCTGTAGTACTGTCCAATTATTTGATATAATCCAGCCTATATCCAAAAAAACTTTGATAAAGCATTTGACTGCAGTGGTCAACGCAGTTTGGATATCTGTATCTAATCCCCGTGGAGTGATTTCGAAATCGCGTCCGATCCGGATCAGGTTCTCAATTACAGAATCAGGTTGGATCGCGATCCGGAAGCATGTTCAACTACGGCAACTATGCACCAACAGGGGTGGCCGGAGTCACTTTGTCCGACTCTGACTCCGCTCCTGTTCCAAAATTTTTGAATCCGGATCCGGGTGAGGAAATTTTTCAAATTTGAGAACCCGACTCCTGTTAACATTCCAGCTACCATCGATCAAATTAAAATTTACCCATGTTTTTACTGAAGAAATGACCACGCAGACTCCTGCTACCAGTGACGGAGTCTCGAGACATGTCTCAAGACCCTTTTTTTGGAGTCTCGGTCTCGGACTCGATCTCGAAGGTCTCAGGTCTCGGTCTCCAAGGTCTCAGGTCTCAGGTCTCAGGTCTCAGTATCGAAGGAACTCTCGTTCAAAGAGGTCAGTGGCTAAGCTTTCTTTGTTGTTTTGTTGTTTGCAAGATGGAGAAAACAATTTGCCCTCTACCCCGTTTAAAATTTATACTGAATTCAATAAAAAATGTGCATGTAGCCTACCAATGAAACCAGGGCTGTGGAGTCGGAAGTCTCATCATCCGACTCCGACTCCGGACAATTTCGATTATCCGACTCCAACTCCGACTCCGACTCCGGTCCGACTCCGACCTTCAGCTGTATTAGTTATTTAAAGTGATTATTTTTTTCAGATAAGTTCATAAACCCTACTTGCACTTTTTAAGAATACGGAAACTTATTTTAAAACTATGTAGGCCTGCATGCACATTCATCTCTCACTTTTGCAAAATATGATCAAATAGGGGTTAGTCTTTTATTTTTGCAAGAAAGAAATACTCGACTAAACTGCCACAATTCAAACTATCAGAGAACGCTGATAATTTGATTAAAACAGATACTTCGCAAACGATATCAGTAAACAAGTAAAATTAAAAAATGCGTGCATCCCACCGGTGTGCAAGTGCACATATTGTGCAACGCGGTTGAAAAATGCGCTTGGGCATACTATCTCAAATGATTTCATTGACACAACATTTTTGCGGTCGAACGCTGCCAGGCTTCAGCTCTGCTGAACGCACATGTGTTGCTATCTTTTTCCTTAGATGGCCAAATGAACATGTTACAAGTTAGCTCTTATAGGCTACAGGTGAAAATCCACGAACTACCAACCAAGAAAGAAAGTAAAACAAATTAGTTGAATTTTTAGCTTAACCACTTGGTAGCATTCACTTTTCCCTTCATTATCTAAACAGTTCATACCACTCTGTCTTCAGTTAGGTACAACAACCTTGCAAGGTGTAAGAATTAGTCAACATGGATTTTTTAATACAAAAGTTGCGATATAACGGTAGAACTCAACATGAATTACTGTTACAAAAATCACTGCAGTTTAACTTCAAAGCGACTGCGATTGGAATTGTATGATAAAATAACCTAAACTTATTTGTATGTTTTAAGGAATATTTGTTCCTTTTAAGAAATTTATTTGTACGTTTAACGTTAACGAAGTTTGCTACTATACGTAGAAGACCAAGCGAAGCAACTGTGTTGTTTCAATTGATTAGATCAAAGCGTTGCAAAGCAGTTGGAGAAGTATGACCAGAAACCAGATGTCGAGATTATCGTTTGCAGTCAGACAGTTACCGCGCTTCGTCCACACTGCGTGATAAAAGAGCACGGCAACCTGGCAACGTAGCGTAATCCGAGTGTCTATTCTATTGGGGATTTGGGTCATAGCGCATTTTTATTTGAGTTGCCGCTTACTTGTTGATCGAATCGGACTGTGGAGTGCCGAGTGTGGACAAGTCAATCGACACCAGCACGTATTTGCGGCGCAAATTCCTTGTGCAAAAACGTTTAAATCAAATGTAGGCAGTGGCGACTCGGCACTCGGGATCAGCCCGATTCTTCGACTACGCTTTATAATGTAGAACGCGAGCTGGCTTGCTTTGCATATTTATGACACTACCCACTTCACTGATTAAAGTTGTTAACTCGGGCTCTTTCCATTGGGTCTTGTCAGTGTTCATATATTTTCGTTTCGTGTTGAACCTCCGTGTTCACTTTGCAGGCGACGTAAATCAAAAAATATTTTGCGTAGCAAAGCAACGGTTCTCACGAATACGTTCGCTGGCGCTTTACTCGGGCTAATCCGTTATAACCTGAGCTGCCCTCTGCGATTAAGTATTTCTTAAAAGTTAATTCATATCAGATTGAATGTTTTTTGAAGCAATGGATTTGCATACAACATTTGAATTCCAATCTAATGGACGGTCCCCATTCGAGAATAATTTCGAGAATAAAACGAACTATAAATAGTCCGGGAATTCGGGCTAATATGAATTAGCCTAGTACGCACAGGACTAACTGGCGTTATCATTGCTCTGTGACGTGCGATACGTAACAATGGAGTTCTCATGAGAACTTCTTGCTTGTTC
>Ga0210059_1015468_pt1 | contig 11138 bp, 8 predicted proteins | sample Ectturendosymbi2_FD_188042 | JGI IMG/M metagenome (GOLD analysis project Ga0210059, IMG submission 188042) | Ecteinascidia turbinata endosymbiont from Florida, USA - Sample 2 (SPAdes) (version 2) | ecosystem: Host-associated > Tunicates > Ascidians > Unclassified | place: Key West, Florida... | reverse complement strand
AAAAAGTGCCAAACACGTTTTATTTTTTATCTCCGGAGGAATTTTTGACCAGATTTCTATTGCACTGTATTTTATCATTTTAGCACCTGAGCTTGAACGTGCTTTTGGTAAAGCAAATTGTCGAGTAAAGCGCCTCCTGGACAAATTCAGGGAGACGGGAAGTGTACAGGATAACATCAAAGGTCGCAGTGGCCGGCCACGGTCCATAAGGCTAGAAAATCACATCGTGACTGTGAGACAACGTTTGGAGCATGCAGCTTCCAAGGAAATCCACAAGACGTTTGTCCCAGGAGACAGATTTTTCAAGGAATTCAGTTATGTGCATAATGCACCAGGATCTTCACCTGTTTCCATATAAGATACAGATTTTACAACTTCAGACCTATGCAAATAAGGCTGAGAGACGTGCCTTTGCAGGAAGCATTAGTCAGCGAATCGAAGACTATCCTGATTTTTTGAACTTCATTTTTTCAGTGACGAGGCAGATTTACCACTTGAGTGGTCACATGAACAAAGAGAATATGCGCTTGTGGGCTCAGCCTCTTGAGTATCAGTATCGCCCACTTAGTGTGGAGAAAGTGACTGTTTGATGCGCATTGAGTCATAATGGCATTGTCGGATCATACTGGTTCGAGGATGCTGATGGACATCCTGTAACTGTGAACACAGAGCGATACATTGAACTAATGAGAAGAAAATTAATCCCAGCACTGAGGCGGAAACGAGGAGTAGATATACTATGATTTATCCCAGGTTGAGCAACACTGCATTGCTCCAATGTTTCACTCGAATACCTCCATCGTTACTTCCATGGAGGTAGACTCATCTCCGTCTTAGGACCACCCTTGGCCTGCTCATTCTCCAGACCTATCCCCTTTGGATTATTTTCTGTGGGCGTGGACGTCGGAAGGATTTTTTTCCTGGGAGAGACCAACGGTGGGGAAATTTGATCTTACCAACGCTAAGCTAAGAGAAAAACGCTTCTCTACTGAAACGTTAATAGGAAAATATCAAAATCCAGGGTGGGGCCAAGGCCACCCTGCTCCCTTCCGATGCCCATGACTGTGGGGATACCTAAACAACCGCTTCTAAGCTAACAATCCCCGAACTAGGCTTCTGATGCGCGCAACAACAACATTCGAACGGAGATCAGGAGAATTATTGGACAGGGTCATTTCAAACTTCAATGTGCGAGTAGCCACAGTGATTCAGCACCAAGGAACCGGGCCGACCCTAGCAGGAGCGGGGTCCAATGCAAGACCAAGGCGTGGGGCCCCTCTGAGCAGTGGTGTTATTACGTCATCGCGCTCAGTCAACCGTGCTATGACCTTATTGATGAAGATATTTTAGTATAATAACTAGATGACTATCAAAAAACAGCAAATTATTTGAGTTGATCTGTATTTAGGCTACATGATGATGCCATAGTTTCTTTTATGGGGAGTGGGCATAGCTCACGTATGCCCCCGCTACGGTCATGTTTATGACTAATAGCATGCTGCTGTGGTGGAGATTAGACCAGTGGTTCCCAAACTTTTTCTCATCACCTACCATTTGTGGGACCCATTCTGTCACCACGTACCACCTTACTCCAGGAAAGCTCAATCAACCAAATATCATTCGATTTAAATTTTGGAAAACCGGAATTGACACAGATGTGACATGAAGATAATGGCTGTGAGAAATTATAATAGCTATTTTTATGAAACAACAAGGGAAGTACACAAAAATTCAGGAATTAATTGACAGAACCATATAAGTAAAAAACATAGCTATGAGTATATTTTTGTGAAGATAAGCAGAAAGTAGTACGCCTATTCGCGTATCACCTTGAAGGCCTTCGCGTACCACAGTTTGGGAACCGCTGCATTAGATAGTGTACCGCCACCCCTCGTGATCAAGCCGAAAGTTGTGAAGGAAGCTCTGCAATGGAGCGGCGAGCGCGAGTGCAGAGTTACGTCAATCAAACCGAACTGACAAGCGAATTGAATTCACAATGCAGTTACTTCACTCTTGTTGGACGGCACTTTCATTCGAAGAACAACTGACTTGGAGAAAACTGCTAACATGAACTGATTGCTTATCTCACTTGGGGTAACCACAATCGCAGACGGATTCTTGCATAAAGATAACGTCTGGGCGCATGATAACTATCCGCTTTATGACGCAATACGCGAAAAAAGCAGACTTCATAAGAGAGCAACCCATGCATCTGCCCGAAGTTTCCCAAAAGCCCAAGTTTGTAGAACAGTAGAACTTACTCACTATGCTTCATTATGCATGGACTTGGAATGCAAACTGTTTTTTTATGAATTAGAAATGTAATGTACAATGATTTTTAGCTACCACGTCACAGTTGTAGAAACATTTATCAAAGGCAGTATATAATGCGCATGGTTGATTGATGAAAACAGAAGCATATAGCCGCCCAATATATTGATAAGAAGGAACGAGTGTGCTGGATGACATTCACAATTTTTGCCTTGCCTAGGCTGCAGAGCAGCTTTAAGTGTCCTTTATGTTTATGAACCTGCATGGACTTTGAAGTGGTGGTTTTTCTATCTATTTACGCTCGCAAATAAGCAAATCACAATGAAAGTTTGATGTGGCGGCAAATGATGATAAAAGTACCTGTATTTGCACGATCGACAAATAACGCCCAACAATTTCGTGGACAAAGAAAAGGAGGCAAATTTAAGTGCGAACACTTCACAAAACTTTCCCTGGTTTGCATGAGCTTTATAGTCTCACCAGGACCAGCAACATCTCATCTTTTGTCGTTTGTTTCAGTGTGGTACAATTAATTTTATTTTGCGAAAAAATAATAAGTGTTTAGTCTGTGCCTAAATCTTCCGTGAAGCAAAACTGCGAACCTTTGTTAAAACGCAGATTACCCGCAACCAAAAACATTCCAAAACAGAAGAATCTTTCGAGAACTGAAGTACGTCACGTTAGCAGAACTGCCATCAAAGTCAATACGACAGACAATCGTCTTGACCTGTTCATTGCGAGTTTAATCAGTACACACCTTGTTTGCAGTAGCTGTAGATCTACTTCGGTCTCAACTGGCACCGCTAACAACCAAATTCTATCCATAAAGAGTGAAGCGTGGTGGAGCGCAGATATAACGCTCATCATGAGAATTGAGCACGTTTGATCGATACTAATTAGAGGAAATTTATCGTTATTTCAAACGAAATAATTATTTGCTAACAATGAAATTTATAAGCCTTTCTGCAATTATCGGGCGCGAAGAGTATCTGGAAAAAATAAACAACCTGCCGCATCGGTTGCATCGGCTTAAGGCCGTCCCTGCCAAGCTTGGGTCGAGCACATTATAAAGTGTTGAGCTGTGCTCGCAAAATGGTGGTGTGCGTGGAAGAAACTTACACTACACAGACCTTACATGTATGTAAGAGATGCCCATGAAGAAAATTGCAAAATTTCCTTTCAATATAAAATGCTACTTTATCAAAAATGGTTGCATCTGTTTGAACCACCATATATATTGCACATGTTAGATGTCAAATAATTGAACACACTGATTGTCTGAAGCACATAATTAATTTGTTCACCACAGAATCGTTTCCAGGAAGCCCGTGTCAAACAAACCTCTTTAGGGCTTGTTACGTTGGTTTTATCTGAGCCTGCAATTAGTAAGAGACTGAGATAAAAATTTTGGCTTACACAATATGTCTTTTTGCACTGTCAAAACTTGCAACAACAAATTTGTAAGCAAAAATTTAATGCGGTGGAAATTAACGAAATCAAGAAGTGAAGAGAACAAAGACGCTCGCTCAGTTAGTTTCTCTCAGATATAGAACAGAAATGCAGCGCTTTTAAGTTACCGCTAGTCGCGCCCCTGAGCAGCTCGACTCGACTTAAAATTATGATGATGCACAACAATACATATATACTACGTAACAAAACACGTAACCAAAAAATTGGCAGTTGGAAATTTGTGGGGCAGTGTGACGTCACTATGAGGTGCCAGTGCCTTTATGGGGACGTGTTGAAACACTCCAAGTGCCATTTACTCGTTTTTTTAAGTAGACGAAAATTCGTTTCTTATGAGGCCTTGATTGACCCGCTAGCGCCGCCTATTTAGAGTCAAAATTTGGCTCAGAAGCTACTTAAGTGTTTTTCACGGTCCGTAAACGTATTAAAACCGAAAGCAGCACTGTTCAGTAACAGTGTTCAGGTCTCGGGCGATAGCACGGTTGTAACCAAGTGGGACAAAGGGTGTCTCGACCCATATTAGGTTTCAAAATTGATATGTTGTAAAACGTTATAAACGGTTCAGAAAAACGCCTTCTGGTCACTTCTTTGGTTGAATGGTGCAGAAATGTTGTGTAATACAGAACGTCACAGTGTTCTCTGGTCTTATGCATTTCAAACAACTCTGCAAGCAACAATAACCAGGTAAAATACGATGGACATTGTGCTCTGTATGAAGCATCTTGTGATCTCGCTTTGGAAATACCCGAAATACAATTTCGGTCATCAAGCATTTGCATATTCTCTCGCTCTAGTCGTCGGTGCACATGCACATCGTTAACTTTCACGAACAGCCCTGGCCGCAAACATCATCTAAAAGTTTCCAAAACGCTATTCCAGACATGTAACTGCGCTACATGGTGTCCCCAGCTACGTGGTAGTTACAGATTCTATCTAAGACTGTCCCACCAGTCTCAGTCAAAAACTTTCTTAACGGGTCATCTCTTCGCGTATTTATACGCAATCATTTTGAAAGGTCGCCAGAATTTGAACCGTTGGCAAAATATTTGAATTAACCGGAAGTCCTGCGGGTTTAAGCGCAAAGCTGATGCTTCTGTAAATAAATATACGCACAGTTTTACCCTTATACTGATAGGAAGACAGGCATTTACGTCGCAGACTTGTTAATTGACAGTGAACAACTGAGCTGTTTGCAATGACATATACAAAACAGTATACCCGAAATGTTAGTGTGTTAGCTGTGTCCTATTTAACAGTAATACATGAGGTTTAAACAAGCTGTAAGTATACACGATTTTATGCACTCTAATTAATTTACCTGATGTTATAAAGCATCGTGATTTAAATGCTGGGAACAACGTCTCTTAAAAAATGAAGTAACGCTTTATGTGGAAATACGTATGACAGATGCAGCAGAAGATAACCTGCATGCGGTATTACTTTTGACATGTAGAACAGCTAGTGGACTGGAACAAGCTTGCAAATCTCACAAAAATTCAACATTTTGTGTTTCTTGTGCCTAGAGACACAGAAGAAACAAAATGTTTTAAGGACTGAGTCAATTCTAGACAAATAAGCCAGGCAACACACGACCCGCGAGAGCTTTCCTAATTGCAAAAGTCCGACTTTGGATAATAAACAACAGAACCAACTCTGTCTAACGTCAAGCTTCTGAGGAATCTGACTGCTTGTTTCAAGCCACAAAAATGGCGATAACAAAAACGCGAAACTAATTTCCTTGTGAAATAAACTGTGATTGATTTACCTTCGCCATTTTTGTGGCTTACAACTTCGGATAACTAGCTGTCTTTTCAGAATTTTTTCCAAATACAACGAAATAGTCTTTTGCGAACCGCGGCAAATTTGTGTTGATCAATTTGGCTCTTCGAGCTTTCTGAATTGGGCAGGCCTGAAATAAGCACTATTAATGCTGCTCGCAGAAAACACGAAGAACTATTTACCTTGAACTGCATATGAACCAACTGAACATCCTAAAGAATTTTAGAGAATTTGGTAGAACAGTAGTGGAATTTCTTACACGTCTTCGTGGTCCTTCTTTCGAAATCTTTTGACAAAATTAACTTTGTGAAATTCAAGGTAACGTTCAACATGCTCAGTAGAAATCCGAATGTTACAAATAACTCCTTGGGTGCTGGCTGGCTGTAATATCGAAGCTGGAACCGGATTGGAAATACTTGAATCACTGACTAAGAAGTCAAAGGTCAACAAATGTTTGACATGAAGTATGTTGTCACATTTAACAAGGTTTTCATTTTGTAAAGGAGTACAAGATATGTACACCGCACTACATTTTTATTGAACATCGTACTATCAAAAGTGTTCTCCAGGATTTTAATGTTTTCTCGGAAGCATTCTGCAAAACCATTGGCTGGACTTCAGTCATGTTGTCTACAGCAGTGGTTCTCAACCTTTCTTCTCTTGTGGCCCATTTTCAGCGTTAAAAGAAATCTTAGGCCCACATAACCTTTCATAAAAATTTCGAGTAACATGAAAATTAAAAAAAAAATATAAACAATGCAGTAAAAGTGTCAATGACTAAACTAATCCTTATATCTATCTATCAGCTTTTTTTGTATTCTCTTGAACTTCAAGGTCACGATTTCATAAATTTACATTAGCAGATAAAGTACAGAATTTCAGCCATGCATTTTCCTTGGGGCTCAATGTAGGCCCAATGAAAACTCCCGGCCCATTTCAAAAACCCACAAGCCCACTTGTGGGCCTGAGGGCCCACGTTGAAAAACACTGGTCTACAGCACGCAAAAAGGGTTCAGTCGTATTACTGGAAACCTTTCTTTTCCTTCTCATAGCTTTTCTGGAGCCTACTTAGCTTAGCAGGTGATTCTGACGAAATAACCATTGGAAGGTACCATGAGCATCATGCATCGCTGTTAAGATGTCAAGGGTTAAGATCTGCCGTGAAATACTACCTGTTGAAAATTCTGAAAATATGTTTCTTTCCTGGCGATGAACGACTAGGATCAATTTGTAGAAACAGACTAAACAAGCTGTGCGGTGAAGAACTATGATCAACTCACTAAAGCAACAAAACACCTGCAGGAAATGCACCCCACTTACAATAAATGCACAGTTTGCCAACGAATAATACAAGCATATCTGTGCCTCAGAGTCTCTCACTGAGTTGTGCCTCATTGGTGTGTAGCCGCCCAGTTTGAGGCTGTGATCCACAGAGTTCGTCTCTCCACAAGCACAGTGATTGGGTGTGCCATCAATCTTCCATCCATATCTTATGTAGATGGCATCCCTGAAGTTTTGTTTGTTTAGCGCATACCCAACAGCGGTCGTTTTTTGGTGAGAGTCAAGAAGACGCCCCTTTATTATGTGTTGTTGTGCCTCAGGGGCCATGCAGTTCCTCAAATAAGGCGTCACGGCGATTGCGATATGTTGTGTCCTTCTGTTGTCGTATTTTGCTTTTGATGGTTCTGGGATATTGCTGGTCGAAAGGATTGTAATCGAGGTCGAGTTTTTGGTTGTAGATTTGGTCTGTTAGTTTTGCAGTGATCAGATTGGAGTTCTCATACTTTGACTTGACGCTTTCCTGAGGTTTGTCAGACCTAGCCTGCCATGCCTGCGGCCACTGCACGAAGCAGAGTGCTGCGCTGTCACGAGGCCGGCGGACATCAGAAGGCGACTTAACTTAACACAAACAAATACAGCACGCTATAACAAAGGACTGAAACCTGAAAACCAACGGTGGGTGTTTACCCATTATCCTAACTTTTCCCCGATTATTGCTGCGTTACAATCTGAATAAAGAAGCATTTATCATATATAAAAACAGAAGTATTCCTGTGTTTTCTGCAATAAACCTGGGTGCTCATTTCATGTTTCCTTATTCCAGACGTTCGTCAAAGTTAGTGCAATTTTGTATGATAGGGTCAAAAAAACTGCTTTTGCAGTTTCTTACCTTCAAAATCCCCACAATTTTATAACATCATTTTTTCATTTTCCAAGTGCCATAATAGCGTTAATAGACGGTAAATAAAGATTGCCGTTTTACCCACTGGTGTTTGGTATATAAATGTATGGAGCATTAAATCAAACGTTTGCTTCGTGTGGGTGTTTCCAGTTGCAATTTAATACTTTAGTGACAAGTGACGTAGGAAAGACCTGATTCTCCGAGACAAAGGTTCAGTATAAACTAAAAAACCCAGACTTGACAAAAAACAGCGGCATGATAGCTACCTGACGTATGGTTTTCATAAGTTCCATGCCTCTTTTCCATGGTCGAGTGGCTCTGCTATAGCAGTCCAGTCTTTTGGGGCTATAAAAACGACCGCTGCTGATGTGTGACGTCACTGCCTCGCTGAATAGTGAGACGCCTTCGTAAACATGAAAAGCTTCATCCTGGGAAAATGACTGGTTTTGAAAAAATTTTCCACGACTACTAGCTTTTGATGAAAAAATTTACTAACCGGAACAAGATTCTCTGGAGAATTGCTTGACTCTCCAGTCAAGCATGATTGACAATTCTTTCCTGTTGCGTTTATCCACAAAGAAACAAACCTGAAAAATCACACTGATAGCAAGTATTAGTAAGATGTGGAAATATATTTAAGGATCGTAACCATTTTCATGATAATTTTCTGGTAAAACCAGAAATATCGAACTTATCAATCTTGATGAAAATATTGGTAGACTGGAAGAATTTTAACCTTTGTAGGGTTTGTCGCCCTCAGCGTCAGATCGCGAAGGCGCTATTTAACAATTTTGCGGTTTCAAAATGTTTTCTAGTTGCCCAAAGTATTAGGAAAATACCTATGCTAATGGGTTGTGTTGGGATTTCATAATTGGTTGCAGTGTCTGCTTAATGTGCCTATAACTTGTGATCTTCGTCTGTTGGAAAAACTGGTCTTGTCCTGGTCTCAAATTTGAAAATGTTCTGGTACCGGGTTAAACTCTGGTGTCATCCGTTTGTACTCAGAAATCTCATTGGCATTATCAGTTCAGCTATTTCAAGTTTTCATGGACCTGTCAATTTTTGCTTGGTCTGATCTTATTTGAACTTTTTGCAAAATTGATTGGTCGTATTCCTATGTGACCAGCAGGCAAGTGAACCACCATCAGTGTAGGGAATTCGTTTGCTTGATATCAAATCATTTTAAGGGTGGACGAAGTCGTAAGAAGCCAGTTCAATGGTAGTTTTAGTTAAGTCCATGCATTAGAGGTAATATTATGCTCATGTGGTGAGAAATAATTGCCTGCGAAAAGAAGCAGAATTCTGGCTGAAAATTTGATTCAATACAGTGATGCGCGAAGCAGAAAGTCGTCCGAGTTGCTGCAGGTCTGTGGTCAGGAATCTCTTGCCAGTTAAAATCCAATGCGTCTTCACACTCTCTCGAGGGTTGATTGCTTGAACCTGTCAAATATTGCAATGTCTTTTTTCCTGCTTAATTTTCATTCAAGCAAAGACTTGTTTCGACAAAATACGTTGGTAAAGAAATTTAGAATAGATTATTAAAACCTAATATGTATTAGTGATACTCAATGCTCAGGTGTTATTAAGTTAAAATATTCTAATCCAGGCGAAGCTTAACAGCTGAATGCTTCACAAGCGCATGCCGAATAAAAGCATCATCAAGCACGCAATTCCAGATCTTCGTGGCTCTCCAGTATCACCAGTTTGTTGTAGACACTGCAAGCCCAAAGTTTTGGGAGGGGCCAAATATTTTTGACTTCAAAGCGAGCAACATTATTTTGTTTGGGACACTGCCTATCGAAGCACAAAAAGACAAAATATACCAAAGATTTGGAGGACCATGGCCCCTTTGGCCCCCTTGGCTACGCTTTTGGTTGTAGGTGGTTCTTAGTCAAGTACTTTCGGCCACTCTTTGCCTAAACCAAACCTTAGCCCATCTTTTCAGAAATGTTTAGTGTCCAGTAATGTGAAACCGCTTTGACTACTTTTGTTCCCATGTCTTTCTATGAAACTATATTAACATCAAATAATCTTCAGAAGAGCCTAAGTCGCATAAAATAAATTCCAAGTAATGCAGTTCATCCGTCACTGGTAACAACAAAAATGAGTAGCTTATAACAATAAGCTGAAATTTACCGCAGAACCGGATTACGTAATCAACGCACGCCCTCATATAGTGGTCAGCGGTGCGACCATTGCCTTCTATTTCTAATGAAAAGCAATAGTGAGAAAATGACAATAACTAACACACGATATACTTGGCGAGTGTATTTCATGCATTTTTACCACGAGTTTCATGATCTGGTACGGGATCTACAGTATCTACTCTACATCTTTCAAAGAAAGTGCTGAAGGTCGTACTCAAAGACTGAAAAGGATCCTACTAAAGTAAAAGTCTCCAACATATTTCGTTGAACGTTTGTCTTATTTGAAATCATAAATTAAGACAGTTCACTGTAACAACACTTCAGGACATGTTTGCAACACTTCAGGACTGTAACAACACAGTTCTTCTGGGATAATGCAGTGATGGCTGCTTTAGTAAATTTTCATGCAGTTGTATGTAATTTTTACTGGTGCGTATAGTTTCGAATACAAAAATCCTGGTCGTCTGAAAGAGTTAGAGATGATTTCAAGTTTTTTTGCGTTGTGGTTGCCAAATGCTGTCGAGATAACTTTCCCAACGCGATGATACTTTTCTTCTCAAATTATTCAAAGCAGGATTTAAAGTTTAAAACCAGCAAATGAGGGGCACTGCACGTCAGTGACAGCGGTCATAATTTGCACTGCAGTTGTAGCAGAAAAAGTAAAACAACGACCCCAAAACTGAAGCACTTACTTTTGATAAAAGTTTGATAGCCACCCATGGATCGGCCAGCAGAATGGCCACGTCGATATTTACTTTCTGCATAAGATTCGTTAAATGAAGAGCAATTTGTTTTAAACGTTTTTGGTCAATTCCTTGCAAAGAAAGATCAAGTCGTAGAATCACATCTGAGGGATAGATGTTTTTGTTATCTCCCACCTCTCGGTTGTTCATTTGCTGGATGACATCAGCACCTTAAAACAATGGCTGCGTCAACGAACTGTAGAATTCATTCAATTGTTTTCAAACCATAAGATTCTCACCTTGTTAACCCTTTGTCAAAGGGTCACGATTCTATGCATATCGTTTCGAAGGGAAAATAACATCCAACCAACAAATTTTATTTTCATCATTACATCCTGCCCTTTTTGTCATGACAAAGCTTTTTATTTAATGGTTTACCAGATCAAACTGCTTTTCTTGGCAAAAAAGTTACTTTGACGTTTACTGGAATAGAAGTACCACGGTCAGAAGAGCAGCAGCTACAGAGTTGGGCAGTAGCGAGCTCCTTCGGGCAGTAGCGAGCTCCTTCGGGCAGTAGCGAGCTCCTTCGGGCAGTAGCGAGCTCCTTCG
>Ga0210059_1015467_pt1 | contig 11138 bp, 3 predicted proteins | sample Ectturendosymbi2_FD_188042 | JGI IMG/M metagenome (GOLD analysis project Ga0210059, IMG submission 188042) | Ecteinascidia turbinata endosymbiont from Florida, USA - Sample 2 (SPAdes) (version 2) | ecosystem: Host-associated > Tunicates > Ascidians > Unclassified | place: Key West, Florida... | reverse complement strand
GCTGCCGATCGCAACAGATGGCGTGCCTCTCTGAGTTTTGGTTATTCATTGTCAGCCACAAGCTACGCAGAAAAAATGGAGAAGCGCCGAGCTCATCGTCGACAACGACGGGATGGGCCATGATGATCCCAAACAAAATACTGTTACTCGCCTAAAATCAAATGTTTTGTCCCCTAAAATTTTTTGCCCTCCCCCCAAATTTTGGACTGGCTACGATAACGACATGGTCATCAATCGAGCGGTAGCAATCCTCTTGTACGGCTTTTTATTACAACACATGAAGAATCGCTTATAAACCTGTTGACCTTAAGTTGAGAAAGAAATGTTACGAATCGTTCTTTCCAAAAGTGTATCAGGCAAACCTAGATTTAGGAATGCATTAAAGGATTAACGTTCATTCATTCTGGCAAGTGTTTAATTTGCTTAACTTTAAAATGAGCCGCCGGCACGATATATGTTTTTCGAGCTCGAAAACCGCAGTTGAGGTGCCTTGATATTCTACAATGGCAGAAATGTATGAAAACCTAAGTTATCAACCTGCAAATGTTTCCTTTCATTGAAAATAAATTAAGAAATATACTGTAAATCAATTTTTAAGCACAAAATCACCCTACGTTTTACAAGATCTGTATGAGAAAAATGCTCGCGTCAGGTAGAAATAAAAAAGATTTCGAAACAAAATTTGAGTTGTTAATAGAAAAACTGTTAAAAAATCAAACAAACTGTTACTAAAAATCAAACTGTAACTAAAAAACAAAATACTGTTGCTAAAAAATCAAACTTTCACAGAAGCTTGAAATTATTGAATATATAGTGCTTCGATCATGAAAAAATCAATATTTGCTGCTGCGTTTACAAATGTAACTACTTATTCAAAATCTTATCTCGTATACTTTATTATCTCCAAGCATGTTACAGATGCATTTTCTTATCGGACCCGACGTAGTTTTGAATCCAGACTTAGGGTTTTGAAAAAAGTCGTATTGACAAAAAGGGCCTGAAATACGTTGAACCAATCACGGTATATGTGACACAAGGGGAAAAAAAACTAAATTTTACCACGTTTTTTGCAAACAGAAGCCACTACCAGGAATGCCACCATGACTTTGAAAAATGGCTGCAAGAAATGTCTTCTTCCGGATTCACCACTGACCTTAAGAAACTTGTTTCTTTGTATATTAATTTTTTGATCTAAGTAACACATACAGAAGATGAGAATTTATCCAAAATGAACCATTTACAGTACATTAAAGGCTTCAACTGAAATCTGACCTTCGAACTAGTGTGAGCGTTTTTGGAACATCCAAAGTGTTGCATAGTTACTGCGAATGATTTAACTGAGTGACTGTCACTATAAATTTATTTAATTACCGTAATGTTTTTATAATACAGCCTCTTTAAATCACATTTATTTTGATTATTCAGTAACGTAACATTTTTTAATCACAAACAAAGCAGCAAAAACTTAAACAATAAGAAAGAAAACCAAACCTAGATTTTTGGACATGTGAGAAAAACTTATACAAATTTCAAACTTTGCAGATAATGCACAAACGCAACCATTCGTATACAATATTGAGGTGACAGGGACTGTGTTCATTGATTCCCAACCTACTATTCAGGATGCAGGTAAAGGAATAGATTAGATGCATTGTTATTTTGGATGTTTGGCAATATGCAACTTGCTAAAATAACGTAAATTTTCAATGCTAATTTAAGGTCCAAACATCCGTTTGCTTCCTGCAAAAAGGTAATCTCTTCGAATTAATTCTTTTTGTTTACTGTGATCGTAAGTTTTCTTATTGTTACTCCAGTGCAAAACGAAGCAATCAGCGATTCACCACATATGCTCTCGATTTTTTATAAAAAGCATTGCGCGATGATATTGTACCAAATGCATCAAGTCTCAACACATATTTGTGCTTTGATGCATGCAGTCAGATTGTTTGTATTCGACCCTATTCTTCGAACACACTACAATCGCATTTTACTCTGTGAATGAGTGATCGAATTTTGCAGTGTCTGTTTGATTGATGGCGTCTCATGTCACCATGCGTTCGCATTTTACCTTAACTCGACCAGTTTAGGAATTGGCACCCTACTCCGCAGTAGTGTTGTAACAACCGTTACGTGTTAGCTAACATTAGTGTTGACAAATTAATTAAATTAAAATTAAATTAACTTAAAGTAAGTTTGAAATATTTGCGCAGGAGTTCAATAAATTGCTTTTTCTCAAATGATAGTCAAAGTTCAGTCTTTTTTGCAAGGCTTCCAAACTGGTACTTACTTATCACTGATATTAAGAATTTAGACGTACATGAAATGAAGCAGATAAATTAGCTCTTCTGGCGATTGTTTTATTATTAGCCGACGTTGAAATGTTTTTTGTTGAATATTTTTTCTGTATACCTCAAATAAAACCAAACCCATATATATATCCACCACGTGCAATACTAAACTAAAATGCTAAGTACAATGCAAGCATTTTTCGTATATGATACTAGGATAAAAAAAACATGTGCGTTGCATATCCTTGAAGTAGTTCTCCATGTTTGCAAACGATTAGGAGTTGTTCACAACTTTGCCAAAGCTTACCTTTACCACAACCCACATACACAAAGCAGAATATGAACAGGCTCTTATGCAAAAGCACAACACAAATTTTGAAATGTGTTTCAAACCTTAATTTACATAACTGAACAAAATTGCACACCCAGTAGCCCACACATTTTCCTTTTTTTACTGACGATGACAAATCTTTCTACAGAATCATCTTTCAAAATAAACATAACATTTCGTACGGTGTTGTGGACTTTATCTCCACTGTTTTAAACGTGAATCGACGCGGTTTATTTAAAAGTAGATGAACACGACATTGACACACTGGAGATTCTTCTGCTATCTTCATAAAATGTACGCTGGGGTCAGCTGCGTAAGACCTAAGGGTAAAACGTGCAAGGGCTTCATTATCTAATGCTCTGTTTCATTGCCTTTCAGCTTTCATCATCTTATTTGCAGCAGTTCCGAAAGGAAAATGTTATTTGCGAATGCTAATTTGATGATGTGAGCGAAAAAAGAAGGTTGAAAGTGAAAGCATAATTATCGCGTTTGAATGTTTTTTCAATTCAACATTCTTGTTGCTGAAGAAAGCTAATGGCAACAGATACCACCATTCGGTGTTTTTTCGTTTTGGTCATTTCTATAAAAAACCTAAAAAAACTTTTGAATCAATTTTGGGTAGCAACTAAGAATTTACCTGACTTTTTAACAATATTTTAAAAACGGTTATGCTCCAAAAATCTGACATCCCATAAATCGTTTTTTAACAACGACTTCACGTAAATGAGAGTTTTAGAAACACACCGTGTTATAATATTTTGTAGTAAGGCGATAAAACCTTTGAAAGGAAAAATTCTATCATGTTCTCACTGAGAGTGACTGTCCTTTCCCATGCTTAGCGCTTAGGCAGAGTGCTGTCATCTGCACAAAAACACTGTACGTTGCACAAACGGAGCATTGCTATGGGATTGGTCGCGAGCAACATATTTTTCTGTACACTTGTTATGCACACCTTCGTTTTGTGTAGAAGAAGGTGGCGTACAGACGACACGTTTTTGCATTTTCAACCACTTCTACTTTATTTCAAGTCCAAACAAGCTCAAAATTTGTCACACAGTAAACCACCTCTATATAACACAATATCATGCCAAATCATGAAAACAACGCCCTTCAGAAAAAATATTTTACAATCAATTTTGAAAGGGAACTTCTTATGTCGAGTGTGCCCCATGCATGGGGACACTCGACATGAGCATGGGGTACACCTGACCTGTCAAAAAAAGTTGGGTTGCATGCATTGCATAATGTTCATGTGATATCCCATGTAAAGTAGGCACTTGCTGACTGCCTCTTCACTTTTTTCACATTCTAATTACCCACTATCACTGCATTGCAAAACAAATTTGATGATCACCAAATATTCAATCAAACCATAGCAGTATGCTGAAATTCATGCTTCACCATACAAATATAATGTGCCTTTAAGCGCATAACAAACCTAAAAATGCTCGTAGATTGGAATTATTCTGTACTGCATTCCAATATAACCCTTCAAGCTTTACCTTGTTTAGACTGACCTAGTGGCAATGTGTTGAGTGTGCCCCATTTTTTGTCAGATGTGTCCCAAGCATGCCTATCTAAAAAATAAAGTGAAGAAGCACCTATTCAACTTAAAAAGAATTTAAAATCTGGCATTCTAAAATAATGTTGCACTGCCCTGACTGCAACGTCACAAAAACTCAGAACAGAAGATGTTGATTAACGTGAGCAAAACTCAAATCTAAATGCGATTTTATAAATTACTTTTGGGTAGCAAAACACAACTTGCTCTGTAACTCGTAACAACGGCTGCCTATCAAGAAAATTTTCACTTTAGTACTACGGCTGGTATGAGACTAAATCACCATGGAAATATTAAAGTTCAACGTTTTCAACTTTTTGAATAAATCAAAAAAGACGACTGTGCCCCCAGTCCCACTGTGCCCCACCTTCCCCCAACTGAATTTTCAAAAATCCTCTGGTGTTCTTTCGATGATCCCCACTTTACAATTTGTTTTCTGCTTGAAAATCGATCAGTAACAAAACTGCAGACATCTCAGGATAAGTCATCGATCGTGTTTAAATACTTTATTGATCTTGATGAATTGTTGATGTTGGCCATCCTGGTTTTATCGTCCAAAGTTTTGTAGTTTTCTTCGAAAATTATATGGGTTTCACGTCACAAAGTGAAAAACCACAGGAAAATTTTATCAAACGTTTTCAGACTAGCGTTTTCAGCTTTTCAAACGTTTTGCATAAAGTTACCGTAAACATTTTTGGAACAGGTTTTACAAACATTTTCGAAACTCCAAAAAGTAGAGATTACAATCGAGATTATGATAAATACCTTTGATGATGATGAAAATGAATACATCAGAGTAAAAGTTATTTACGATATATCGCAAACCTTTGCTCTGCAGGTGAGCCAAAATCCATAGAAAAATTGCCTCTTCTCAACGTTCGAAACCCAGTAGCTCAGTTCAAGGAAACAACAGTTTACCAGAAATTGGAAAAAGAACAAAGGTTGGAAAAAACGTGGTCGATATTACATTTGTACGGTATTCCAGGCTCGGGAAAGACCGAAATTGTTCGAAAATTAGCTGAAAAGTTTCCTTACTCCAGTTGTGGCGAGCGTAATTCAGAAGTTGTTGTAAAATATGAAATCGACTGCAGCGACTGCGGAGAAGATGTCGGGGAAAGTTTGAAACAACTTTTAGATAAATTGCTAAATAAAAACTTATTGAACGATGGCGCTGCTTGCAGGTACGCTTCTGTAGAATTGGACAAAATTCGTACACAGGATTTTGTCAAACTTCTGGCACAGGCAAGGGTCCCTCTTCTGATTATTGTCCAAGACCCGAATCAGCAAGACAAGGAGCTGCTGCAGGATTTGCTGGCATCGTGTAAAAAGTGTACTTTTACTTTGCCAGTACATGTTTATGTAACGTCCAAATCCAAAGAAGCCATATGCGACTGTCGGCAATATGAAGTTACAGGATTTTCAATGGAAGAAGGTTTGGACATGTTGCAAGTTTCGCAGGTGAGCCCAAATGAACAAAATGCTGCAAGGAAACTTGTGGAGCATCTTAGTGGTTCACCTTTAGGGCTTGATACCGTAAAAAAGTATTGCCGTTCGTTCAGTATATCTTACCTGGAGTACTTGAATTCAAAGCCACGTTTTCGTCACATGTCAGAGACTCGGCTTATAAATGAGGAAATTAAACAGAAACATGTTTTGGAAGCTGTGTTGAGGCTGCTAGAGACAAAAGGCCTGCTGCACAAAATGGTGGTTGTTTCGATGTTCCATCGCGGAAATATACCCCGAATATTAATTGGTAAAATAATGCAGTTTCTCAGAAACAGTCACGGGGATTCTCCAGATGATACAAATTATTTAAACAGAGTTGAATCTGGTTCTTTTCTCACCCAACTGGCTGATTTTGCGTTTTGCCAAGTTACTACAAATGATAAGGACATCGTATCAGCAACTTTTCATCAAGTAGTATTTTCAGCATTGCAAATATATGTGGAAAAAAACGTAACGACAAGATCGTTTCAGTCACAGTTAAAGGTTGCCATACTAGCTATATCCTCTGTGGTGAATAAGGATTTGAAGCAAAATTATGACCTGGTCTTCATGAAGAGCATGCTAGCACATATCGAATCCCTGTTTAAGCAAATTGACGAAAAAATCAGAAACATCAAATGCGACTTCTTGACAAGAATGGCAATCGCTCATTTGCATGAAGTCGTCGGCGTCATTTGCAGAGAATCGGAGTTTGATAAAGCAGCAAAGCATCTACAAAGCAGTATCAGAATGATTTGGGATGACGTAGTGCAATACTCTGGCACTGACGGAACGTTTGACACGTTTTTTAACAAAACGTTGGAACCAGTCCAAATGTCTGCCAAAAATGTTGCTGATGCGTGCATTAAAGCTGGAGAAAATCTTCAAGCCAAAGGTGAAGACATCGATGAGTATTTGTCTTTGGTTGTACAGGTCAAAACAGAAGACCTTCCTTTCTTGAAGAATCTGTGCGGAAACTCGAACGCTTCGGACTGTTTAGATAAGTGCCACAGCTTTCCGAATGGTCTCTCGGCGGCGTTCATAAAAAAGCTTCGTGAGGAAAGCGAGAACATTTTTCTCGATGAAAGCACTCATTACCGTGTTTTTTTTATTGACCGCTTAGTTAGCACTCTGTACTCGTGGGGAAAATTAATTTCGTATGAAACTGGTGAAATCAGCAACGTGAAGAAGGAAAAGTACGTTGCGGCTGCTGACCTGCTGAGTACAGTTCGTTCTGAAAGCAGAAATGCAACCTCAGTCAATCTTTTTTCATCGAGTTTAAGTAAAGCTCTTCAAATCGACGTAAGATTAAAACGGTTGGAGAGTGCAAGTGCAAAAAAGAGTACAAGTGCAAAAAAAGAGATTTTGATGGAAATGTTAGAGAAATTGAATTTGTCGGAGCCAGAATGTGAACAAAACAAGGAAGATCGTTTTCGAAATGGTTTGATAAAATCGCATTCCGGTAATGTCTACCACGAATTATTGTGTCTGCAATCCTTCGTCCGATTCCATACGAAGTTCTTGTCAGTCTCCGACAGAAATGACTTTCAAACGTTTCAAGACTTGTCGGATACTTACTGCAAAGAACTGCTGGCAAAAGCTTCACCAACGTTAAATACATTGAACCGATCGCCAACCTTTGTGACGTATTGTGGAAAGTATTTTGCTGCAAAGGGAGAGTTCGAAAAAGCCGTGGATTGCTTCAGTCAAGCTTTGAACTCAGCAGTTTTCAAGGACGACAAATCAAGCACATACTGCTGGATTTGCTACAATTATGCAAGATCATCACGTGCCAGCAATATTCAGAATTATGTTCAAGATGCCTTTGAAAAATGTGAGGAAGTACTGAAGACAGAGGTGCTGGGTATTTGTGAAGTCTTAAGGGAAAAGTTAACAACAGAGTTTACAAAACTACGTGAAATTACCCAGCACGAAACTGTTACCAATAGCAACAATTAGCATAGGGCACATGCGGTAAAATGTTGGCTTGTAAGAAAGTTTTTATTGCGAACAATATAGTCACAAATATCGAATACATTGTTTTATTCAACGTTTCAGCTTAATTATAAGCCATCACCTATTGTTTGCAATAGGAATCTGCATCAACTACGTACATTGCTTACCAAAGACAGTTTTGTCACTCTCAAACAGTTTCATAACATACTGAAAAATCTTTTGACGTCCGAGTTCTTGAGATTTATTGTAAGTTCGATGAATCTAATTAAATCTGAGTCTGCAGTGTGCATGTCTTACGTTTTGATGCAACGTAACTTGTTTCAGTGACTGCTTATTATTTGGAAACGTAATGACGATGATGTATTTGTATTTAATTTTTTCGGTGTAAAGTGTTACCATGCAACAGTTCCAAATAATGAAGCAAGTTGTGCTTGCACGGAAACGCTCAAACCAATCTCACCTTTCTCTGTTCTTTATTAGAAAGCAAGTTACAGGACATGTGTTCTTTCTTGTTTATGATGCTGTGAATGGCGCGCCATCTCTAGGTCATCCAAGTCTAGCAGGCATGGATGATGAAACGGTAGACGGGCACTGGCGTAACTAGGGATTTGAGCCAGGACTGGAAAACGTAACTGAAGGGGGGCAACTTGTCACACAAAAGGGCCTACTGGACAAAAATCAGAAAAACATTGAGAACTGATAGTGAATCCCGATGTCCACGGCTGTACTAAAACACGAAATCACCGGAAAACACTCCGAAAAACGCAAAAGACAACCTATTGAAGACCAAAAGAACACCAAATACCAAAATGCAAGCTAAGTGGGGGCTTGGTATTTACATTAAGTTTGCCAGGGGGCACGTTTCGCACCCTGCTTCCCCGACAGTTACGTAAATGTAGATGGGCTGTGCAACAATAGCTAACAGTGGACAGGTGACGAATGTCTAGGACAAATAAGGAGGCGTAAATCGACCTACACTACCACATCTTCGCCACGAACATTGCGGAACTGAAAGACTGGAAAAGTCCATTTTGGACTTCACCGTGATGTCAATGTCGTAATTAACGATTACTCGAGAGTCACATAGTCGGATGCCAGTAAGACTAAAGTACTTGCGGGCTAATTAACGTTTAATTTGCTTAGGTTTTCGAACTAGTCTGATGTTCAAACCTTCTTGCTAGAATTTTGCCACGTTACCAATACCAACCGTCGCAGCCAGTCGGTTTTCGTACTCAATTTTCTGGTGGACCTCAATTTTATCGTAACCGTAGAACATATGCCATAACTGCAGCCATCTTAAACGTGCTCCATTCAAAAAAAGTTTTTGTTGGATTATTTGTCATAGCTAATTTATTACTGTACAACTAACAGTATTAGTTGTTCTGAGGCGGATTTGATGGCGTTTTCATTTGTGGAAAACATAAAAAGCTAAAAAAGCAAATCAGTAGAAAATTTACATTTTATATATCCCCTTTTCCCGGGAAACCGATTTTGAAAGGTATTGGTCACAAATTGTGTTGTAATTGAATTCTGACAACGCCATAGATAGAAGAGCCAACTTACTGCGCAAAACATATTTTAAAGAAAAACAACGCGAAGTAAAGCATACTGCAACTCTGTGCTGCTCTGAAAAAGCCACCACGATCGATACGGTGCCGACTGGAAAATGAGGTATTTTGCTATAACTACCAACTTAACAAAAATACATGTAGCGCTGCAAATGATCCCACTTTGAATTTTCTACTTTTTATCTTTATTGCTGTGTTTGGTTCTCCAAACCGCTTGCTTTTCCATCGTGGACGCACGTAAATAATCTAGTTTTGTTGACTGAAGTTTTTCTGAATGTTCTTTACGTGGTTCTATGTACGCTTTTGTACAGGGTGTTGTGTTTGGAATAAGTGCTGTTTAATATGTAAGTTGAGCCAAGATTCTAGGTTTCATTTTGGCCAATCAAACCTCAGCTGCTTTATATCTTCTTTAAGTTTGAAAGAAGCTGATTGTATTCCTGCGTTATTTGTGACACTTTTGCATAAAATGTTTTCTCTGATTACATTCAAACACATGAAGTGTGATTACTGCATTGCTTCAATTGCAACACCTCGTAATGTCTTATAGAGTATTATTTGCCATTTTGTACAAATGATGAATGCCACAGCCAGTTTTTCGCCATTTGTTGCGAATTCTTCATTTACGTTTCTTACTGTTTATTGTTGGTCCCGGTCTGCTTGATGTTATCGACGTCATCGAAAGCGTTCTGGTAAAATTACTCACTTCACTTCTACCGCCGCAGGGTCTAATCTTATCTGCCAGACTGTTTAATTTGAGATCCACTACGAGTTGGTGTTGGTTGGTGATTAAAAAATTTACTGGAAAAGTTGATTAACAGTGTTTGCGAGTGACAACTGCAATGACATAAATGTCGTCAATATCAAATATGAGCCTTTCCACTTTACAAGGAGTGTACAGGTAAAAATCACAAGCAGTGATTTCAAGAAAAATTTTTTAGCACTAATAATTTGTGTTTTTTGTTCTTGGTGAATATTAATTAGCGCTAAATAAAATCAACTCAACTCAACTTAGAAAACCTTATTTCATCGCTCTTTCTTCTGGGGAACACATGTAGCAGGATCGTTTGTAAAAATAATAGGTCCTATCCTGTAGCCTACTTCAGGGGTTGGCAACCTTTTTCAACAAACCGGTGAGGAGCCACGAAGCGCTGACCGTTTAAGTTTTCATACGACTTCACATTTGCATTTAGTTTTTTAATTGCAGATTTCCTAAAACGAGAAACCTACTTTTCCGAAATTTTTTAAAACAGCCAAACCTGCATTTTTGCAACATCCAACTAGTTAAGCAAATTTATTTAATATTTTATCAATACCATTTTTCTTTTTCATCATATTTTTCAATGTTTGATAACCCTTTTTTAATTTTTTCAGTAAACAATTTACTTTGACAATGGACACAATGTTAATTGTGTTGCTTAAATATATTTAAGCGAAATTCCTGACTAGGCCTATGCGACCTCCAGGCTCCTCCATCTAAGATGATGATTGAGGGTGTTAAAAATCGCGCAGTTTAGTTTCATCTTCTTCGGCAATTGGCCCCATGCCAAATAACGTTGAGCCCCGTGCCGGCGCTACACAAGCAGCTTCTAGTTTTGAGGAAGACAGTGTTCGGTAAACCCGTCCTAGGGCCGCGAGGTTTGAAAACCCAACCTGTAAAGGCACTGCCTCACCGCCGCGAAGCAGGAGAAGCCTGGGAAACCTCGATGAGAAAGTAATGACAGGAGTGCACAAACACTTCTTAAAATTTAATAAAGCAAACAAAATACATGACAAAGATAGGAGAAATATATCACAGTACCTGGCACACGCGAGCGGAACCTGCATTGCACTAAGCAGGCGTGACACGGCTCGCAGACAGAACGCACCGCACCACGAGCGCCACCCGTGGTGCCACTAGAGGCCCTGGCCCTCTGGCAAGTTTGGACGGCAAATTGCACTTACGCTGTCGA
>Ga0210059_1015465_pt1 | contig 11139 bp, 5 predicted proteins | sample Ectturendosymbi2_FD_188042 | JGI IMG/M metagenome (GOLD analysis project Ga0210059, IMG submission 188042) | Ecteinascidia turbinata endosymbiont from Florida, USA - Sample 2 (SPAdes) (version 2) | ecosystem: Host-associated > Tunicates > Ascidians > Unclassified | place: Key West, Florida... | reverse complement strand
AGTCTGTTTGGCTATGGCTATGGCAATGGTGACATCAAATTGTAGTTTGTGAGCTTGACTGTTGCCTGTCAGTGGACGAGCATTGGCTACAGTAGAAAGGGGTAGTTACTGACACTACAACCTTGCCGCCTGCTGGTATGCCAGCGCAGCAATATTGGAAACACTGCTTACAGGAGCTGCATTCAATTTTTGCTTTTTCCTTGGGTCTCTGACGATGGCTGCATTTTCTACTAGTCCCAGGCATTGCAGAGAATTGAGCCAATTATTCATATTGTTCCTCAACAAATGAATCCATTTGGGGATAGTGCTTAGTACTTGAGTATACTTCCAAAGGAGGGATAATCCACAACTGGTGTTGATGGGTCCATAGTGGGTACACCAGTGTTTAAGAGAAAGGCTTATTCAGCAATCAAATAAGAAAATGCTAAACATAACTTATTCAAATAGCCTTAATCACTTATTCAATTAGAATTCAAATAAACCCTTATTCAAATGGAATAAGGGTTTGTTTGAATCCAGCTACTGGTTAGTTTCCAGCTACTGGTTGGTTAGTCCAGCTTTTCTAGCTATTGGTTAGCCATCCAGCCACTGGTTAGTTTTTGTTCAGTCCAGCTACTGGTTAGTTTTTGTTCAGTCCAGCTACTGGTTAGTTTTTGTTCAGTCAAGTTAGCAAGACAAAAGTCGAACCGAAAACCATTGGCATAGCAGGATAACCGTTACACCACGAGACCCACGCCGCTTGAAATGATAATCTAACCCTTTTATTTGAATTGTTTTCAGGCCAGGTGTATCCGTAGTCAATTTATTTTTTTCAAAACTTTCCAAGCTTTTGCTTTAGAGGTTATCATTAGGTTAGTGTTACATTAGCATTAGGTTAGCATTAGAGTCACTCTAACATTAGGTTGGGTTTAGGTTAGCTTAGCATTAGGTTGGTTAGGGCTACCGTGAGGATTAGGGCTACAGGTAGGGATAGAGCTACGGATAGGTTTAAAGTTAGGGTAAGGTTTTAATTTTGGCAGTGGCTATAGATACACCTATGTATCTTGAAATTTGAAAAGGTATTCATACATCACTTATGACATAACAGTAACGCACGACGAGAGTACAGTAGGCTTGGTAGAAACGAACTAAATGTGAAAGACAAGCCCTAAACCTAACTCTCTGGTAAACCTTAACCCTAACCATTGCCTTAACCTTACACTAACCCTTAAACATAACACCTAAGCCTAAAAAAGTAAAGAATGAAAAGGAAAGTCTGCAAGGTAAGAGTTGAACCGAAAACCATTGGCATAGCAGCCATAATACATCACCCCTATGCTACGAGATACATACCATATGAATGATAGACTGACCCTTTGATTTGAATTGTGTCAGGCCAGGTGTATCAGTAGTCACTTCCTTTAATTTTACCTTTTGTGTTTACTATGTTTCTACCAAGCCTACTGCATTCATGTCATGCGTTACTGTCACACTGCAAGAGATGGTCAAATAAGGTGTCAAACTTAAAGATCCATGGGCGGTTCTGTAGCCACCGCCCACTGCCAAGTGCTAAACCTATGCCTTGGCTAAACCAGGGGCAGGCAATTAATTTGGCTTGGGGGCCACTTTGAGAAGGCCGTACTTAGCGGATGGCTAAACCTTCTATTCTAATGCAGTGTTTCTAAACCTTCTTCGGTTCGTGACCCCTTTGGTATTTGTCACATCCTATGATGGTATTATAACCATTACAGTATTATAACCATTACGGTATAATATGGTATTATAACCATTACGATTACAACAAAATGCAGTTCTACAAAATACAACAAATAACCACAACCCTTTTACCACAGAAATACATTTCATAACATTTAATTTCCCACGGCAATTGAATTTGACAAGCATTTTTAATTCGTCGGTTCACTTTGCAACCATATCGCTAACTTTGAAATTCGTGGTTGAGTGCTTAACAATTCTAGTCTTTTATCATGCTCAAGTGCAGACTAGAAGACTGGCCGATCAGTTTGAGGGCTTGAACAGCCCTATAGTGCAATCGGTGGAGGAGCTACGGCGTTGGTAAGGCAACTGACAACTGCTGGTTTTAGGCTGATTTCAAAGTACGAATATATGGTACTCTCAAAGTGTTAACAGCTTTGCTGCCGGTATATGAAAATTTCCCGCATCTATTGATGGGCTTGCGTACACATATTGAGTGCCTCAACAGAACACTTGTTGCATCAGTGTACTCTGATGTTTCAACATCACTATCATGTCCATCTCTTCCTGCAGGAGACTTTTGTCATCTGCAGACAATTTTTTTGCAAAAAGGATATCTTCCTTGTCTTCATCATTTGATGTACAACTGTCGCCAGGATGTTGATTATTGTGGCAGGAGGAAGAAACACAGAAACTTTGGGAAAAGGAATCACAAACACTACAAGGAGAGAGGTCACAAATTGAGACAGTTGATTATTTTCCATACTTTAAACAAACGTATGCATATCTGGATTGATTTCTAACAGTGCTGCTTCATCAACTAAGGGATTATTCCTATTCCAGACATGATATTTTACATAAGTTTAGGGTTCCAACACAATATCAAAGGTATTGAAAAAGTATTTAATTGTAAAATATGTTTTCAAGAACTTAAGAAAGTATGGAATTTGGCCAAAATGTATGTAATGTATTGCAGAAGTGTGGAAATTCTCTAATAGGAAAAAGCAATCATGATGTTTCTGGCCAAAATTGTCTCTTACCACACTTATTAGTTTAAATTTGTAAGCAACAAAGTTGTTTCTTTGATTCAAAATTTATGGAAGACATGCCAGAGCAACTAACATGCATCTGCGTTTGCATTTTCGCTGAGATATTTCATTCATGTGTCCCATAGTAAAAACTTTTTTTTTTTTAATTCGAATTTTGGTGACGACAGTTAGTGACAGGCCAAAGCCTGAAATTTGCTCCCTGCTGGGGCGATTCAGGGTGAACACTCTTACCCAAGGAGTGCTACGGCAGTTCACTCAGTGGCCATGGATCGAACACTCAACCTTCCAATTGAGAGGCGGACGATTTACCACTGAGCTAGTGCCGCCCTGTAAACTTGCCATACCAGTATTCGTTAGTAGTGAAAATAACAGCCAAGGCAATAGATGTAAAGTATTTATTAGTCTAAATTTTCAGACATTGTGAACAATTTGTCTTAAATTTTTTCGGTCATTTAAAAAAAATGTTATGTGATAAAAAAACCTTGTCTTGATTACTGTGCACAGTGCAAAGGTGACAGTTATTTTCCTCCAACTTTTATCATGTGCCTTTAAAAACTTTTTAGTGGCTTTATGTATCTCCTTGCCTTTCACAATTAATGTGTTTTTTGTAGGTCTTGGGCAGTATCCAAAATCTGGGCTCTTGTCGTGAAAGTAGCTGCATTTTGACACTTCTTAGTGGATCAGCTATAGTGTTATTGGGAAAGCATACTTTTTTCACATTGTCATTTGTGGCTGTCATGTTGAGTTCATGAATCAATGGTTGTGTGGAGATGAATACATTGTCATTGCTGCTTTGTTGCGTTTTGTTACAACCTCATACGACAAGATGCTGAAGCTGTTTTCTACATCTCCCAACATAAGACATGCATTTTTTACTTCTCCTAAAATAAGACATCTGTTAGTTTCATCTTGGAAACTTTTTCATAGAGAATGTATGGCTGTTTTTATGCCGGATTTGAGACCATGTGTTTGTAGTGTTGTTGCATGAATGATGTCCTCATGAGCAGGCTTATGATTGCTTTTCTAATATTAATGACAGGAATTATCTGAATCATACAGTTTTGATAACATTATTGTTTTCTTGAGTGGGACAAGCCTGCATTCAAGGAGGGTAGATGAATAGGTGTGGCAAATAGCGTCCGTTTCAAGTTATTTTGCTTGGTGACTATTTTGTAAGGTAATTTTTAAGAGTAGGTCCCAAAGGATTTTGAGTATATCATTCTTTGCCATGTGTCCATGTCTGTCTATTTCATTGCAGGATTGTTTTGAACTGGATGTTATTCCACTTTGTGTGATGTTTTCGAAGATAAAATCTTAAATCTTTGTCTTGGAAAAGTAGATTCTCGTAATTCTTATGCCTTGGGATTTTTTTCTTTCGGGTTTTTTAATGTTATTGATAATTTCGTGTATGACAAGATAGTTTTTGGAATTTAGTATATCTTTCTTTGTAGTATGTCAAAAATAGTCAAATGAGTTGCATGCGTTAAGCAAGTAATATGTAGAGTACTTGAATCTTGACCGAATTTCATCATATCACTAGCTCTATCTGTGATTGTGCCTACATTGTCCCTGTCCAAGTTAAGATTGAACTTTGTAAGACTTCCCTGAACAAACACGATTGTTCTTTTAGTTTCAATGTTGCCTTCGACACAAGACACAAATCATACCAAAAGACTGAAAGTTCTGTCCATGATGAACATTTACCACCACTAACAATTTTTTGAATCGGTAGTCCATGCAAATGATGACCAAGAAGCACCGTAGAGATTGTGCACAGCTTTACATAATTTTTCAGATTCCTTGATAAATTAACTACATGCTGTCTAATTAGAAAATTGAAAGATCTAACTGGAAAACCACCTGGTTGTACCCTGGGAAAGATGCAAATATGATATTAATGTGCTTGGGATAAGTTTATGTGCCATAGATTGTGATGCTATTGTTCTGTGAGTGATCCAGGCTTGCAGCTTTGCTTCCATGACTGCTTTCACACTGCATTATACTGTAACTGTATGTGGCCTTTTCAGCTATTCAAATGCTTTCCCAAATTAAAATGAATGAATAAATGTTGCTAATTGATTCCATCTGTAATACACCATGCAGTTGTGCAGCAAACTCTTGCGACTGAAATGAGCCATAGGCAAATCAAAGTAATGCTCCAAGTTGCAAACAACACATCTAAGAGACAAAAAAAGCATCATACTTTTATTTCAGGTATGTTAGCAGTTCAGTATTGTTCACTCAATGGAAACAGTACCTGTCTTTTCAAATACTTGGAAGCACTGGCTGTTTCACAACATATTTTATATGTAAGCCAAAATAGTTTTTGAAATTACTAATTAGACCTGTCGTATACTATCATATTGATAGGCTTTGTTACTAGTTAACACTACCTTATGAAATATATTTGGTAGATTTTGGCCTCATTGTAGAAGTTGATATTCTGTTGGGAATACCTATAGAAACATATTCCTTAGATATTTGATACCGGATGTTTTTTTCGCCATGATATCTGCTGTTACTGCACAGTTTTCGCGGGAAATTAAAATGCTGTCTTCTTCTGCAGAAAGCAGATAACTGCTAGGCGTTTCCACCTTCAGGCCAAAACAATAAGCTTGGTGTTGCCTTTACAATCAATTGCCAGCATATCAAACCATTTACAAAACGTTTTAGGCTACATACCACTGAGACAAGCCTGGGCCTACTGGAGTCACTTTTTCTGCAAAAGTTTCACTTTTTTTGAGACATAAAAGTACCTAAGTCTGGCATTAGCAATTAAAGTTTATCTAACATGCCTAAATATGCTTTTTATCAACATGCCTAAATGTACAGACATGTTTCTGCTACATGATTTCATGCTTTCCTAGCATTTGGCAGCATATCAAAGGATTTCCATCACACAACTCTCAGTCCTCGTCCAGTGGACCTGGTTTCACTTAGGTGGACCAACTCATAAGTACCATGCTTTTAAACAGCCTCTGGACAAAATAGAGTTTGGATTCTCACTCCGAAATCTAATATTACTTAAACTCAGCCTAGAACCTTGTTTTTAGACCGTTTCCGCTCAACAAAATTTTGAAAAATGTAAATGTGCACTGGTGGGAACTTCTGAAAGAAAAATATATGTTTATGTCTGCTGAGAACAATGGCCAGCATCTGCTTTTTTTCGCTGAGACATTTCAGTAATTTTTTGCTGAGTTATTTTGGTCATTTTTCTCAAAGTTGTATAAAAACTTGCCGTAGCAGTGTTCATTAGCCTATATTTTCACACATTCTGACTGAAATGACTTAATTTTTATCGGTCATGTCAAAAGCATTTCAGTCTATGACTGAAAAAAAACATGGCCACCTCTGACGTAGATCTACATCAGCCAGTACTCAAAGTGTTCACTTTTCCACAATGCTGGTATAACTGACATGTCAACTGAGATCCATTGTATGTTGGTAAAAAAAACTCAATGAAACCAGTGAGTTTTCATCAGCCATTAACATTTGGTGTAATAGACAGATGTGCAGCTATATTGGCATCACTTTTCATTTCAAATTTGAAGCTACACGATGCTGTGTTGGCTTGCAGGCATTTCAAAGGTTATCACACATACTGCTACTTGCATCAAACCATGCAAACTGGTTTTGTATTCTTTCTGAAGATCTTTCAAGACAAATGTAATTGGGATTATGATTGTGATTATTTTCAATGTAATCATAATTGATTCATAATTATGCATGTGGCTAGTAATCATAATTAATCGATTACATTTGTGATGTAATGGCCCCATGTCTGCGGAGTGGTTGCAACAACCTCAAGGGTTTGCATAGCCATCATTCATTTTTTTGGCAGGGCAGTTTATATCTGAAGATAGCCTTGGATTTAAAAATAATTCAAATTCATGAATCCCACCACATTTAATTTTCTACCACTTTTTTGCCTGTCTATCTGTAATTATATACTGTAAACTGTAAAAATATATTGATCTATTACAGGGGTGAACACTGGGACTGAGAAAAACTTAAATAACACAAATCTAAAGAGTTGAATAAAATCATGTCAATGATTGAAAAACAACTGCATTTGCTAATTGCAATATTCAATATATAAAGCACAGTCTTTTCCCACATGCGGATGGCAGGACACATGAAAAAGAGGGAGAACACTTCCACACCAATGGTAGCTGTGTTTTATAAAATTTTCGATGAGAGCGTGTGATGGATTACAGGACCAAATTGAAATGCCACAGTAGATAGAGACAAGAGGTGTAGACAGTGCTATAATATTTACTGTATGTGGATGTTCTTGTATGAGAATTGACTTTAAGAAATTTTTACTGTTCAAGAAAAACCAAGGTAAAAGTACATTGGGCTATGCTCAGACAAAACAAATATAGAAGCATGAATACGACCTAGTTCATGGATTCATTTGCTGTCAGCGCAGTATAAGGTGACTCAATAGCAATGTCATCTTGAAATGATACCATAAATAACATAACTTTTAACACTAAAAGTGTTTTTCACAAGCATCTATAAACTATGGAACAGTCAGTGCAGCCTGACAAAATGGAGTTTAAAAATGTGTGTTTGTAAAAAAGGCTGTTTCAGATGTGGTGTTAAAATTAAAAGGCATCTTCCATCTTGTCAAAGGTTGCATCTAGTTCATAGAATTCAATTGTCTCTACTCACAGCACTCCTCAACAACAAAAAAATTTGTGTTCAGCATCTTATCATCCTTCTACAGCTTGAATTACAAGACATTCACTGCAGTGTTAAACTTGATGATATTGTTGTATGTTGTGTACATGACACATGAGAAGTAAGAGACAGCTGTGTTCATTAATTCACAGTGTCTTCAAAACATTCAGCAGTTATGTGTTGGTTGGTATGTGAATGTTGTGAAAACTTTCTCAGTCCATCTGAACATAACCTTGTCAACATATTTGGTAGGTGCAAAACTTAGTAGATTTTGCAGTGCATAAGCCTATCCAAATATCACAAGCATATGTATCTTTGGTAAAGAGATGTTCTGCCTGCTGCTCTTGCTAAAAATATTTATGGTAGAGTAAAACTATCTGCAACAACATAAACCTATTTTCAATAATAATGTGTCTTGTACATCTCATTATTCGTTCAATATTGAGGTTGGCATCAGTTGCTTCTTGCAGAATCCCACATTTCTAGTTTTGCCTTTTTATGTAACATATGCTACCACTCAACTCATGCATGTTTTGGGGCAGAAGGCATCACACTGCATCAAATCTTGCTGACAATTAACAACTTGTATTTGAAATAGATAATATGGTTGAAATTAAATCATTAATTTTGTAATGTTGCTCTAAGTTATCAACAATACTAAAGAGAATTAAATGGCACTTCAATGTTACAGTGTATATGGGATCCTGTTCTGCTGTTAAAATGATTAAGAACAATTTATCTTGGTATAGCAAGTCAGTTGTAACTGCAAGAGCTGTCAAGCAATAGTAACAAAAAATATATGTTTTTATGGATATTACTGCTGCAAAGCCCACTAGTTAGTTTGGTCATTATGCATTTGCAAGGTTTGACTTTTACAAACAATGTAATATTGATCTATTTTCTACATATTGTGACCTACAATATTTTTGCTAATGTTTGACTTTTATATAATACTGATGGTCTTTTTCATTATTTAGTCAATGGTTCAAAGTGATGAAATTGCTCAAAGAGTAAAACTTGGAAGTTATATACGCATGGTCCTTTAAATTATGCAGCATTGATTTTTGCATTTCACTTTTTGTCACTTGTGTTCGTGCTAACTGCAAACATTCAATTTTGTTCAGCCAACTTAGACAGTGTATAAAAATTTGATTTTTTCATCTATCAAGTGCGGCTGCCTCTACTTCGTTGAGCAAGTTATTAAAACTGTGAGTTGTCTGTTCCTTTTTTTGCTTTGCATATTTTGCTGCCATTGATATAATTGTGTAAAATGCAGTTGCAAAGTTCTTTCTTTTTGCTCCAGCACTTGTGTAAGTAATCATTTTGTTATTCTTTTTTCAAAGAAGTTAATTCACATCCTAAATATTTTGATTAACTTTACTTTTACATGCTATTTGAATTAAACTTTGACTTTGTTTTTTTTTCATTAAATGGGTGTTTTGAACAGCTATTTTGTAGATTTTAGGTGGATTAAAGTTTTTGCAGCAAGATGGGCTGCTGCTCAAGCACAGAGAGTAAAGATCCGAGCGGTGCAAATCCTGTGTAAGTCAAACCTTTATTAATGACTAGTTATAAATATGCCTAGAAACCCTTTTTCTTTGCTTATACAGGGTTTGATGAAGTTATAAACCTAGCCTCCTGCTTTAGTAGTTATTTTATTGGATCTTCTAAAACAATGTTGTGAAGTGTGCTATTTGTACAAGAAAGGCTATTGCAACAACTATCTGAATGTTTGTTTTAGCTTCTATGTGTATATAGTGTCTGCCTGCTTTAATGAAATATGTTTATTGTAGTTGTCATTTTCAAAATTGTTGCTTTTGAAATCTTGCAAACGCTCCATCTTGGGACAGGTTGTGACTTCTTTGTAAATCTGGTTTATTATTGTTGACATGTTCATTTTTCAACATTAGTTTTTTTAATGTTAAAACCTAATTCCTTATGTTTGGCAGCTTAATTAGAGTGCTACAAGTGACATATATGAACATGCACAGATTTTCAAAAGACCAATATGTGAAAAATAACAATCAAAAGCTCTAGGTTTGCTGCAAACTTTCAAGGAATCAGCTGACTAGACTCTGCTTTCATAGCTTTCTGATGATTCTGATTTGCACATATCTATTTTCAAATAATTAATCTCTACACAGGCGACACAGTAGGATCAGTCAACAATTATGTTTAATGAAATTGATTTATGTAACTCCACACATCTTCAGTCCTGAAATCTTATTCAATCAACACTGGTTTAAAAATGAAGGCACAAAATTCAGCAAATAAAAGAACTACATGTGTGGAAACAAGGAATTTCACAAATGGTATCAATGAACATCGCAAGTTGACAAAATAATTAGACAAGAATAATTACACATAAAGGAGGATCATGCCTTAACACTAAGATGGCCAGTCTATGAATATATTGTACCTGGATTTCGGCCTAAAGCCAGCAGTTTTCGGTTGCCTTGCCAATGCCAAAGCTCCTCTGCCGATTGTGTAAGAGAGCTGTTCAAGGGCTCAAACAGATCGGCCAGTCTTCTAGTCTGCACTTGAAAAAGATTTTTTTGGTTGGGGTTGTGGATTTTTTGTGAGTGACGTCATAAGTGAAGTAGTTTTGGGGTCATTTTGGCTCATGCTTCCTGGCCTAGAGCCCAACTGTTATGCCAAAGTATTTTGCTGAAGTTTTCATTGGAAACTAAGCTCAAGTCTGAGTCTTTTGAGCATTTGATCAGCTTCTAGCGTTTCTGGTTCAAAAGTTGTGATCTAAAAGAAACAAATTAATTAGTTGTCTAATTAGACGAATGTTTTTATGACTTTTGGTCATAACTTTAGAACCCGAAACCCCAGCAGGTCATCCAAAGTATCAAAAGACTCAGATTGTAGCCTAGTTTCCAATCAAAGGCTTTAGCAAAATACTACCATCTAACGGTTTGGGCCTAAGGCCAAGTGAAGTGGGCCAAGGAGCCTAAAAGTCCTCCACTGATGACGTTATTCACAAAAAATCCGCACTCCCCAACCAAAAAAGTTATTTCCGAGTGCAGACTAGAAAACTTGCCACATCTTCTGAGCCTTTGAACAGCCCTCTACCACTTTCGGTGTCCGAGTTATGCGTGTGCAAAACCACGTGCGATCCAGTTGTTTTGGCATGAGAATCCCCAAATCCTACAGGACGTCAAAGTGTTAATATAACATGGGCTTAAAGTTTCCTAAGCCGTTCATCTCCACAGTTACCCAGAAAGTCAAAACTGGGTTGTTCTGCAAAAGAAATAATGCAAGAGTCATAAATATATACATGTTTTATCTAGGATGCCATGAAAAACAGTATTGTGCTGCAATAAGGTCATTTGGTCACTGTGATTCTTCTTACGTTGCTTATTTCAAGAACCTTGGTGTGCTGACCATCTTGTAGAAAATTTGTTTACTTATCCAATCACACATGTTGGCACATAACTACCAAAGTTCATACATGTCAGGTTTTGATTCAGCAGGAAAGCTTTGTTTTTTGGGAACATGGACTTCTGTTTTCCATGGCAACCACAAAGTGCATGGTGCTTGCAAAGCCCTGGTAAATCTTCAGTTTGTTTTTTTTGTCAAGGTGCTTGTTGTTCACTAGTTTGTTGGGTTGTTGTGGGTCTTTTGTAAGTAGTCATTGCCTTTGTATTCAAGCTTTTCTTTGATAGAGTTAGCAAGTGGAGATATGATATAGCCCAATCTATGG
>Ga0210059_1015462_pt1 | contig 11140 bp, 11 predicted proteins | sample Ectturendosymbi2_FD_188042 | JGI IMG/M metagenome (GOLD analysis project Ga0210059, IMG submission 188042) | Ecteinascidia turbinata endosymbiont from Florida, USA - Sample 2 (SPAdes) (version 2) | ecosystem: Host-associated > Tunicates > Ascidians > Unclassified | place: Key West, Florida... | reverse complement strand
ATTCTAGCGCAGTCTGCACATGAGCGAAAGAGACGTATTTTCTTACACTGACCCAAAAACGTAGAAATATTTTAAGCAGCAAATTTTCCAATCAAGGTTATTTTTCATCACAAAAGTCTCATTCAAGTATCAGGTGTAAAATACTTGGTTGATTTGTGTGAATGGTAATATGGGTGAATGGTAATATGGGTGAATGGTAATATGGGTGAGACGGTATGTGAGCCTGGGAGGTGAAACTAAAAGGCCCTAGAAACTAGAAGAGCGATAAAATATTGGACAAATATGAACAGCGGCGCATTTATGTGCAAACTGCCAAAGTACGTTGATGTACGTGCTTCAAATAACCTCTACTCAATGTTATGGATGGAAGACCCAGCTAGCCTGGGTAGAATCCTCGAAGGTCCAGCAGCGAAACTTGCAAGTTTTGATTCTCAACGATTCGGAGGGGAAATCCCTGCTGACGCAGCTTTCAAGATGTGTTGGAACTGCAATGAAGCAAGAGTTGAAATTCATGACGTTAGACTGCGGTAAGTGAACCGCTATCGTTGAAAAGGGATTTGTAACTGACAGCAGACCTAGACCGCCTTAAAATCTCGTCATTGCTATACGCCCAGTCCAAGAATATTGGCCAGCAGTTCCTGCTTGGGCCACCGTCCACTGAGCTGCTCACTGCCGCTTTGTAATTGGTGTTAGTTATTTTTGCTCTGGTGCGAGCAACATCACGGGCAAGCGTGTGCTTGTTGCTGTGCTCTGCGAACTTTCTATGTTCTTGCTTTGGTCTTTTTCGTCATTTCACTTGTAAGCTTTAGCTTACGCATTTGCTGACTGAAGATGCGGCGCTGGCGCGAAATCGATTTCCTGGCAAAGCAATTTGCGATCATGTGTGGCTGCACCTCCCTTGTGGTGCCTTGATGCTGGCCTATGTAAGTGATTTTTCGAGTAGCCCGGGCATCCACCTGTGGACGCCCATGCTAATCTCCTCCTCTACATGCCTCCTCCATGTCGTCACTGGTCTTCCCAGTTTTCTCTGAGCTTCATCTTGAAATTCAGCTCCTCTGTTTGGACATCATCCTCACCTCTACTCAAAGCATGTTCGCACCATCGTAATCTACTTTCTTTTGCCAGATTTTCCACAGATTATCTTAATCCCAGCTTGTGTACCAATTCATCAGTTTTGTGCCACACACTGCTCCTACCCTAGCTCTCTTAGTTCGTCACACAGCATCGCCGATCTCACACATGTTCCGTGAACACATGACACCATTCAAACACAATATACCTGAGAACAGCCTGAGATTTGTTGCTTCTGTTGTTGGTGGGGTTGGTTGGGACAAGAACAAAAGAAGTTGCACCGTTGCTCGCATCCAATGTCATCGGAACCTGGTAAAGAAAGAATCGGTTCATTGACCTGATGATGCATCAAAACTGAATGTATCGAAAAAGCACGACCATCTTTTTGGTCGACTGTTTAAGTCCTGACCTTCACCGGCATTTCAAAAACCCCCCCTTCTTATTAAAAATTGTGAATTCTCTCAGTTTTTCCATCAACCAACAAGAAATGGTCACAAGCTGCGCCGAAGATATTAAAAATTGCGTTTACAATCAGTGTTCTCACCAGGGTTGCGGAGTCGGAGGTTTTTGGGTGGAGTCGGATTCTTAACAACACTAGGAATCGGAGTCGGATTTTTTGTCCGACCGGATCATTTTTTGCATCACACTTCTGAGTTGGGAATTTCTGTTGAAATGAATTTTTTTTGAAACTTTTATTGAAACAGAGAATTCTTTCTGTGCACCACGATTTCCATTGAGTGCTAGTTGCTACAAAATTGTTGAAAGCAAAACTTCATTCACGTTATGTTAAGGAGTCGGAAATTTTGGAAAGGTCGGAGTTGGAGTCGGATATTTTACCTCCGACTCCGCAACCCTGGCTCCCTCTAATAAAATTTTACACTGAGCAACTATTTCTTCGATTGCGCAACCATGCGGCCACACAACCACCGAAGCGTTAGGAGCTATTTGATATAAATACGATATTAAATCTAGAATGCTTCAAGTGCGCGAGAATGAGATTTCACTGCGTAACTGGTCTGGTGGTACTGCACATTTGCGCACATTAGAGGAAACATTGTTTGTAATGCTTTGCAGTACAAGGCTCGACACGCGGTCAGTGTTCAAAGACGTTTTCCTGCAAAGGTTTGAAGATGAACAAGTCATGGCGACCTACAAAAAAAATAACCCGCAATTTCTAAGCAACCTCCACTGTTCCACCAAATTCAAGTTTTTATACTGGATACATACACCAACCTGCACATACCATGGGTTTATCTGACAGCAATGTTGAAACAACTACAAATAATTTTAAACGATTGGGTCACATAACGTTTTACAGAGATTCATATTTGCATTACTCATAAAATCAGATACAACAGAGTAACAACAAAATCAGTGCCTTTGTATAAATGACATCATAGCCTTATAATGAAAATCACGGTCAATGAAAACGATATCCACGACATATTGCAAACGTTTCGATAACCCCTGTCATCATCATCAGTGCATTGCAAAGATGAACATTCCGAGACATTTTTGCTCGGAATAAGCGAGTATGATATCAAACAACGATATATGAGCAATACATCAGGTACACCCTGATCAACATTGACGACGTATTATGAGGTCGACAAAGACTGATCCATTTCAATGACGTTTAACTGAAACTTTATCCGATAATATCCCAAACATGCGTACTTTGAAAATACCATTCAACAAAATTCAAATCAAATCAAATCACAGCAAAAGTCTTCCCACCTGTAGCTTCACAGGCGTTCCCATAACAACACTTTTTTGACAAACTGTCGGAGCAACACTGCTTCGAGTAATCCCAGAAATACTCGACTTCCTCCCAACTGAGGCGAGTGTCTGAAAATTAAACTCAAAGTTGAATAAAACATGATATACTGGCCCAGAGTGAAATATCTTGACACCACAAACAGCGCTGGATCAACAATAGCAGCATGTGTAGCAATTGCAACGGGACCTGGGGTTCTTTGTGTTAAATTATTCTTTAAATGCAAAGGTGGACGTTAGAATTTAGGTCCCAGAGGTAAACTCTTAAACAACAACAATTTTATTTTTTTGGCCTTAACGCAATTAAAAAGGGGCCTCTATATTTTAAACATGCTAATCAGAGACTTTATTCGTTGAAAGCAACTTAAATTTTTCATTTTGTCTGGGAATTTGCTTCTGCCTGAAAGTCCATTTTGCATTGTGAATTGTTTGAAGTCATTTGATTTTAAATTGTTCTTTGGCGACACCTTAAACTCGTTGAGGGTCTCCGTTTGGCATATTTGCACAAAATTTTCGCTTTATTTTGATAAACATATGACTTGCTTCAGAGGTTATTAAATGTGGCTGCAGAGTGATTAATAAGCTTTTTAACAGAACAATGCAAAAACTAAGTGCGAAACTCTCGAAATGGGGGCTCTCGCGATTTCTCTGAAAAAGGGGGTGCGAAGCGGCCTCCTCGTTCGGCTTCCTGATATCCACCCCCCATCTTTTCCAAATGTGGGACATGACTCGCGCATTTATTTACCTCCCATAGTTAGCAACTGCAGTGGAGAACGGTCATTTTCTAAACGTAAGATGGCATGATGAACAAAGGAGCACCATTAGACAAAACAAGCTGAACAACCTGATTCTAAAGAGCATGAACTTCTATGTGAAATAGACACTACCAGTATCATAAACAAATTCTCTCTGGCAAAATATTGAAAACGCAAGCAGTGGGTTTGCGGCCTTTGACAATCGACTTCGACACATACTCAGACTACACTGTCTGAAGAAATAGCAATTATCAAAATTTTTGATGAGTCTTGAAGCATTAATTATTGTCTCTCTACTGTACTTGTGAATTGTACATTGATTTGTTCCTTCTTGGTAAAAAGATACGTATATACGTTTTTGGTAAAAAAGATATGTAGCCCATAATGTCCACCGGTTGGTATTTGAGACCAGGCTTATCGTACTTATGAAATTCAGTAAACAGTATGCTTAATGGTAGTCACAGAGATGTCTACAGAATTTATGATTTAACAGTTGTTCACTTGTTCAAGTGCATTATTACCTTAGGGCCACCCGCTGTCAATATGCCACAGGCCCCACGCTCCCTTAATCCGGCACGGAGCATAAAAACGGACAAAGCGACTGAGCCCAACATCGTAATTTAGACGTTTTACTGTCCGGTAATTAGAGAAAATTAACACCAGAAACACTAACCAAGGAAGAATCCCTTATGGAAAACTAGGTAGGCCTACGTGAAGAACCCCCAAAAATTGCAAAGTGAATTTCAAAGACTTGGCACCTGGATTTCCGTAGCTTTGTTCGAATTCACTGACGTCTGGGTCTTGACCGACACTGAAATGGTGGAAGTGGCTTTGATGTTCTTGGAAAACGAAATCGATGAGATGGTAGTTGGTTGTTTAGCTTGCTTGCTTATTTCTTCCTGCTTCGCTGATTCAGTCTTTGTAGCAGCAGAAGTGGCGACAGACGCATTCTCGTTGTCCTTCACTTCAGCTTTGGTTGCACTTTTGCAAGTTAAGTTCAAAGGTCCGGATTGGTTGTTGTCGGCAGTGGGGGGAGTTTCCACAACCTTTGTATTTGAACAAGGTTGAACTTGTACGTCACCAACAACGGCGCTCTGACATTTTGTCGTGTCTGAAAATAGATGTTTTCAAATTTCCATGAAACACAAGTCCAATAAATTTAAGCGACAAACGGATGTTCATCCTCCCAGTTTTACAACGCACGAGTAACTCACATGACAAAAACGCGGGAAACTTCCATCATGAACATGACCAATAGCGAGTACATTGCACTTGTTAATGAAATCAATGTGTATTTCTTATTCGGCAGGAATTCCGACAGAATTCTTTGAAAGCGTTTGTTTTTATGATTTTTTTTTTTTTTTTTGAAACACACTTCTTTTAACCAGAGTACAAATTCGTGGTAGATATTATCCACAACAGAACTGTTCACTGGTCAAATTATGCAGTGGCTCTCTTGTCAAACTCGACAAACCGCACCTTCAGCAAATTTCGACCTTAGAGTCAACTGCAACTATCTGTGGATGCATGAAAGGAAATATCGAAGGGGCATCGTCACTTCTTGCCATGCCTTGTCTATTATTTTCTCTTTCAGAGTGATATTTTCATGCGCATATAACTGGACAATAAATTGGTCACTGCTTAGATTTAACTGCACTGATATAATTTCTACTGAAAGTTGTTTTGAGAAAAAAAAGGTGTTTCGTGGCATGTTTCACAAACAACAAGATGGAAATGAAGCAAATGACGTCACAGTGTATCAGGGTTTCCACACATTTTCAAAAACTATTTTTCAATACCCTTTCAATATTAAATTGAAAAACTGCAGTACCATCACTTCCTCAATTTTTCAAAAATTATATTCATGGAACACAATGCAATGAACATTTGCAGAGCTGTCGTCAGCGGTAAAGAACAATTTGAATAAACAAATGACTGGATTTGTAATTTCCATACTTTTTTAATACTTCATTTACATTTCGGCCAAATTCAATACTTTCAATACTGCGTGGGAATCTTGGTGCATGTTTTTTAAGAGCAGAAGCTCTAAGCAGCAAAGACATTAGTTGATGCAGCATGGAGTTTCATGTTATGTCACTCTGGTCTTGTTTCTATTTTGAAAAATCAACATTCCGATCGGTTTTATTGCAATTTTAATTTGTGAAATAAAATTGCCTACTTTTCACAAAACACTCTTTGCATTTCACAACTACCTACAGACGTCAACAACGTGGCTCTGCTTACGATGTGGATTGCGTCACAGCTAGCTACAAGGATGCTTGTCGGGTCTCTTTTGTCTTGTCAGATAATCTCTACAGATCTATTTATTTCACGTTCAAGAAGCCATCAAATGGGAAAATATATTAACGACAAGAAAAAAACTCCAAAACAGTTTTTATTGGATGATTTCTTATAAAACCTCTATCTTGAAAATATAATTACCTTTATTTTTCGCCCGATTCAATGATTCTTTTATTTGTTTCTGCTTGTTTCCCAACTCTGCAATATGCCTCTGAATCTCCTTTAAGGTCGTACGGAGTCCTTCATTCTGTTGTACAAACACGCATTCCAAATCTACTAATCATAATACTCAGTATTTATACATATGCAAAACAAAACGATACTTTTGAAGATTTTCGACCCAGATTTTGCACCAGTGCTTTCGATTATGGATCCATGTTTTTGGTTGTCTGTATGTTTAGCTAAAAACAAAGCATTTTTACAATTCCTTAATATACTGTGCGGCAACCCATCATGTTACGCATAAGATGTAATTCAATAAACAGCCATAATAAGGAAAATTGACACGAGGATGATATTGAATATCGCAGTCAAAGGGAAAAGCGTTTTCCCAGTCACTTTTTTAAAGCTTAAGTACATTTCAATGAACAAGAAACAGTTTCAAAAAACAAATATCAAGGTTAACGGTTAAATTTTCATTGAAGACAAAAACATCACTTGTTTCAAAATCCTTCTGGTCCCAAAAGTCATAATTTTGAACCAGGCGGAGAAATTTGAGTTTTAACAGATTTCGATCCAAACAAAAGATTCGCGAAAATGACGGATAATGATGACGTACCTGAGGATCTGCTTTTATCTTCATCATGATTGCCTGAAAATAATATTCCACAATCACTGCAAATCACTTGCAGGTGAATATTACTTTTAAGCGCTCGATAGCAATGAGGTTTGTTACGAAAGTTCCGATGTCGCTTTCTACAAATGCTTTTATTGAAACCTCGCGTTTTGCAAGGAAAATATTTTGAAACGTCGTCGACGGAACATCAGAATGCATAATTGGAAAGGAAGATGAAAATTTTGCCAGTATGCGAAAAGTGCGACAACAATTTCAGTATGGCGATATAAGCAAGACTGACAGTGTTCTCCGTGGTGTCAAAGTTCCACCTTTTGGAAATTGAAGGATAATTTTATGGCGACAGTGCCCATTTGATATTGCTTTCTGCAAAATTTTGTTTTTATCAGTTTAAATGTAACTTCCCATTTTTACTGCAGATTGAATAACCGCTCTGGATCAGAAACCCTGACTCCACTGGAAGCATCACGAAATGCTTCAGACACGCTTGTCGGATCCTTTGATACCACTGGGTCTCAACCGGTGGTAGGCGAAAACTTTTCGGGTCGAATGCAAAGTTCACTCTCATTTAAACAAAGCACAAGGATCCCCCCATAAATTTCTGGCTTTACGTGCCCGTAAGGCTGTTCCTCAGCTACTGGTTTACTCCTGTAGCTGAGCAGGGTTCTAAGTCACGATGGTCATCAAGTCCAACAGCAGGAATCATCTGATGTTCGTGGACATGATTTCCGATACGTTCTGAGCAAGGTTCTCCTTCCCATAGACCAGCTTGTGGAAAAGAAATAGGTCAAGCCATCGCATTTGAATGATTTAAAAAAAAATTAATTTGTGTGTTTGACTAATCACAAGCACATTTGAGAAAATTTAAAACTCAATAAATTTAATAAAATTTCTTTTTTATGGAACTAGTGGTAAACAGCGTAAGGAAAAATCACCGGGTGGCGGTATGCAATCAGACAAAGGTTGAGAACAAATGTTCTGAACTAGGGTTGCAATAGAAATCTAAATGTCCTCCGAGGAAGCAAAAAATGCCGAAATGTTCACCGTTTGTCCTTCAAGTTTTCTTCAATACACGCTGCAGTCTTTAACTTTTTTATTATGATTTTAAGGGGCTTGTGTTCTGAGACTTGTTCTATTGAAGAAACTTTGCGAATGTGCTGAGTAAAGGCATTGTTACGTTGCGAATAGTGCTGCACTTCAATAACACCATATAAACACACAGCTTGTAAATCGCATTTGAAGCATTCCTCCATGATAGGTTTTTATTAACTTGCGATTGGCAGAACGGCTATGAGAGAGGATGATCGCTTCGAAAAATTTCAAACTGAATCCACACAAAAGTTGAGGTCACTGAACTGCCCAGGCATTAGTAGAGCACTCTCCACGTCCCTAGAAAGTCCTAAGGGTAAGCGTGGCCTATACGTTGGGCCCAGGTTCGGGTGCTGCTAGAGGGGAGAAAATATTCCCCACCTGCCTATCGGTTCTCCTGTCTGCGTTGACTATGTTGCATGGCTGAAGAACCCAATCCCCCCTTCGATGGCAATTCGTTCCTTATGTGAAGCCAGGCCAGGTGTCGCCACTCCAGACCACTGTCGGCCTTAAAATTACGACAGTTAAAGGGTATTCTCCCAAACTGCAAAGCTTTCGAAATGCAACCGCATCACCGGTGACGTCATGCCCAGGACCGCGCAATGTGTGTTGCGAGGGCTCCTTCGGTGTTGACCAACATGTTTGACTTGGGCTCAGAAAGCCAGGGTCTCGATGTACAAACCAGTGTTATGCATTGTCGGGTCGTTGACAAAGTTGGTTTCCTAACATTTTGCCGCTATCTTTGGCAAGGAAGCATCATTGCTGCATCAGCATCAGGGGGGCAGAGGGGGGGGGAACGGCGTTCCCACACCTTTTTCATGTTTTGCTTTGAAATGAGTTTGAAGCTGTTTTAAAATGGCTACTTTTTTAGGTGCGTTCCCACACATTTTTTGTTAGTACCACATCCCTGATCATCATCATACTGGCAATCACTATCATGTATTTTATTAATGGTGCATTAATGTAATCTGCTCATGTGCACATCATTGTATGAACTAAAATTCCGCATCGTTGACGCACAAGCTTGCTTTCGTCTGATCGCGAGACGAAAATTACCAACGAATGTTCCGCGACTTGCATAATCGCTTACGAAACAAACTCATAAATACTTGCACAGCAGTTTGCATGTGCTGCACGACAACTCCGAACGTGTTTTTGCCATCCCACTGTTCTCGAATATTCGGTACTTATTTCGAAATGTGTTTGTGCGATGCAATGCAGATCAAAACGCGCGAGAAAAAATAACGCGGATGCGCTTTATACTACACAACCCCGGATTTTCGCTTGAACAAATACTCTTTGCCAAATTTTATCGGGACGAATTAAGATTTATGGTTTTGAAGACTTCCTGGCCTAAACTCAATCGCACGACTCGAGTATAAGTATGCCTAAGGCAGCTTGCTTTTTTCAAGGCTTATGCCGACCTCCCCTTGGTAGAAAACTGTGTTCAATAATAGAACTCTTCTTGCATTTCGGTTCATGCCTTAAATTGGTCATTTTATTCATGGGCTCATGGTCATAGGAGGATACTTGCCCAGTAAATACTTTAAACTGGAAATAAAAAGTCGGAAAAAACAAAATTGGAACGGAATGCTGCCCAAATTTCCTCAGACTTTTTAACTTGAGAACTTCGGCTATCACATGCATGAGTTCCATGAAATTTTATAATTTTTCCCAGGTGATGACTTCAGGAAAATTTCGGTTGAAACAAAAAAACGGAATGAAATTCTCTGTAAAGTTTCCAGGACTTTGGACTTATTAGAAATTTCAGGAAAATGTCAAAGACAGGAAACAAGTCCTTGCGAAGTTTATCTTTGTTCTGAAATGCTTAACGAATTTCTCGCAGTGTACATTTGTACCTTCATACATGTCATATTTTATGAAGAATATATTCGCTTTGTAGTAACAATGGAAAAACCAGAAATACACACAGTCGAAATGTGATAACAGTTAAACTCACAGGTATCGGTGAAAGGCTGTTGATGTGGGGGGATACTCGAATCCTTGCCAGCCGCGTTCGCCTCACATCAAAGCGGTGAGTCAAGCAACAAATTGCCGCAACATTCGTGACTAAATATTAGCTTTGTTTGCTACGCTCTGCTGCTCTTTGCTGTTCATTCTTAGGCTCAGTTTTTCTGCATGCCACGTTAGCGAATAAGCCTTGAACTTACGCTACACAAACAGCTGTATGTTTGCATATTTAGAGCGCTGCGTTTCTAAGATGTTGTTTGTATGTACTGTAGATGTTCCCGCTTTATTCATTTTCATCAGGTTACAGCTTCACTGGACAACTCTACGGCTGGGGTGAAAAACTGCAGCTAATCCACAGCTTGTATGATTGCAGGTAGTTTTTAGAAGTTTATGCCTAGGCTAAAGGTGTCCTCCTTTTCAGGGATGAAGATGCGGAAGCCCTGTTTTACATGCCATGTTGTTTGCCGTCACTGTATCTTTTGAAACTATTCACGAACACCCGGTACTTTGAAGAAATGGACAAACACACCGTTCATTGAGAGAAGTAGAATTATTAGTTCTTAATTCTTGTCTGATGAAGCATGAAATCGAGACACTGTGCCTTACATTACCATGGAGCTTTGTAGCAGAGGGTAACTTTACGTCAAATTCACAATTTGTGCTGCCACAGCCTTCTTTACAAAAATAACTAGATTCACAAAAAATATCACTAGATCTGAAAAAAATCACTTGATTCAAACTTTTTGCGTTGAAGTTAACAATTTTGCTTCAAATCATTTCAGTTATATACTTAATCGCTCAAAGACCTTAACATCATTTGCAATTTTGTTAAAATAGATCATGCTGAAGCCTGGAAAATCTTATACCAACAATCGTATGGCTTCTTTCAAGACCTGAAAACCACAAAACTCAGAGTATTTTAGAATAGCAATTATTTCTACTGCAGTACTTCTGCAAAGAAATGCAAACAAGGTCAGAGGCAACCAATAAGCTCACAATAGAAAAACTAATTTCTTTAAGTGCAAATCCTCACAGAATGATTCTTGTAATCAATTGTGTACGGCGTACACAATTGATTACTTTAGCAGCACAAATCGTTTTTTTGTGCACTGAGAAGATAGAAGACAACCGATCTTCTTGGAAACGCATACTTTGCAAAAAATCACTAGGTCTAGTGAAAAACTACTAGGCGTGGAACCAGTGCTCACAGAGCGAGATTCATGGTCTGGTCAACTTCACATGACTTAGGTCTGTACGAGCAAACAGCAAGTGTAAAATTTCACCTACAACGAATTGTCAACAGGAACTTCCTAAATCGCCAGCCATCCGTTAGCGCAGCCACCCACATCGCAGAGCGGCGCTGACTGCTACTCACACAAATTTG
>Ga0210059_1015460_pt1 | contig 11140 bp, 10 predicted proteins | sample Ectturendosymbi2_FD_188042 | JGI IMG/M metagenome (GOLD analysis project Ga0210059, IMG submission 188042) | Ecteinascidia turbinata endosymbiont from Florida, USA - Sample 2 (SPAdes) (version 2) | ecosystem: Host-associated > Tunicates > Ascidians > Unclassified | place: Key West, Florida... | reverse complement strand
ACTCTTGAGTACACAGTGAAGCTTGGTTGAGTCCGTCTTGGTTGAATGCTTCACGTTATCTTGAACGTTGGAAGCCCAATATTCTTTTGATTTAGTCAGCTATGGCTTTTGCTTATCATGCTGAATGGTGTGTGCGTGTATGAGAACGAGAGGGGAGGTTCGTGATTTTTTGCGTATTGGTTGTGTGACTGCAAGAAAAGATGGTGTGAGGTTGGTTAACGCAGTGTGGGGTCTGTGAGGTTAAGATTGGACTGATAGATATCGGTAGCTTGACCACTTGAAAAGTAGGTCTTGGGTCAACAAGGGTTGGGAGCCTCTGACCTTGAGAATACAACATATTAGTTCAAGAAAAAGAAGCTTAATATTCTGCAGCAGATTACCTCTGGTGGCAAGCTGCATTGCTGTCAGTTTATTGCTGAACTAAATGCACCATCAAACGTTTGCCTACTTTAAACGTGCCTCAAAAAAGCTTTTCCTGACCGTGCACATTACAGGCTAGTCTTACAGAATTGCCACTTTTTCTATTACAAATCGTGTAACCAGTGGTGGTCTTAACGTTGGGGGGCCCGAGGCAAGACTAAAAGGGGTCCCTCTGAAAACGTCATCATACTCAGCCAACCGTGATAAGCATTTGATCAAGCCTAAGATATGGCCACCGAAGGATGCGTTCCTGAGACTATGGCATGACTGACATAGCAGAAGGAGAAAATGCAAAAGGGTGTTCATGATACACACCTTACAATAAACTGAAAGTTGGGAAGACAAGGCTGGCAACACATAAAAGTTAGGCAATAGCAAGTTGGCATCGCCCCCACTGTATTATTTTCTAGCCCCATTCCTCTACATTCAGCATCAATAAACTACAGTTTACCCCTTTGAAAATTTCACACTTCCCTCTTTGAAAAAATTCTTGGTAGTTGCTATCCTGAATTTGTTCATATTCATGTCTTTATGGGAATTCATGAAACCATGAACAACAACCAAGAAGATTTAAAAGACTAAGTTTGTTTCAAATCTCATCCTTTTGATTTCAAGTACAGTACATAGCATAAAAAGCATTCAACCCTGGGTTTTTTCGGTCACAGACCGAAATGTTTTTGAAATGGCCGAAAAAAATTAAGTTATTTCGGTCAGAATGTTTGAAGATATAGGATAAAAACACTCTTATGGTGAGTTTTAACACAACTGTGAGGGTTTTTAACACAACTGTGAGGGTCAGCAGGGCACAATGTATTGACACCTTATCGTGGTTTAATGTAGTATTTGTATATCGTGATCGTGGCACTGGGCCTATACTCTGACCTTGAGTCTTTTCCTGATACCAGTAAAGCGATTCATGTTTTTCAGATTCAAATCCAATCCAAGAACTATTGTGCAAAATATAATGCAAATACGAAAACAGCATCTTGTTTAAATCCAAATTCCTGCCACTGTTATTAGCCTAAGCCAGAGGTGACGAGCATGCAGCCCGCGGGCCGCATGTGGCCTGCAAAAGAATTACGTGCGGACCGCGAAACATTCAGGCGAGACCAGCATTCTTGAACTTTCTTTGACCCGCTTGTAATCGTTGCGATGCGATATCAAAGCTGATAACCGATTGAATTACGCGCATATCACGCAGGAATCATACAAACGTAGTACAAACCTTTTATCTAATTCAAGATTTACCTGTTTAACATTTTCGGTACTAACGGTACATATATATACCGTAGTCATAGCGGCCCCGTCTGAGAAGCCATTCTTGTACCACTAATCCGTTTATTTTGACCTTTCCCGACTTTCTGAAACTCAGTCCGTTTTGCTGCCAGAATTTTCCAGAAATTATTGAGTTTAGAAATTTGAAGATATGTCCTTTGACTGAGCTGGAGGATGAAAACTGGTTGTGCGACTTAGGATTTATGGTAGATATCACAAAGCATTTAAACGACTTGAACGTGCAACTTCAAGGACCAGATCAACTACTGCACTCGATGTTTTCCAAGATCAAATCTTTCACGTCAATGCTGAGCCTCTGGGAAAATCAGTTAAAAGATAACGATTGCACGCATTTTCCCACGTTGAAAAAATACAATCCAACTTCTTGTGTTCAATATGCTTTGGAATGTTCCGGTCTCTTGGAAAGCTTTAATGCTACATTTCATGATATCAAAAGCAAGCAGCTGGAGCTTGATATCTATTCTATTCCCTTCAATGTTACACCTGCTTCTGCAGCCTCTGAGCTCCAAGTCGAACTCATAAAACTACGAAGTGATGACACCTTGAAAACGATGTATCTGAACAAGCCGTTGCTTGAATTTTATCGTGTTCATGTATCAAACGAAGAGTTCCAAACTTGAGAGCTAGCGCTCTCAAATGGTCATCTTTTTTGGAAGCACATATCTATGCGAACAATTTTTTTCTAATATGAACATCACAAAAGTCGTTACAGGTCAAGGCTAACAGACGAAAATCTTAGTATGCAGCTGAGAGTTGCCAAATCATCAGTTCGTCCTAATATTAAGCGCTTAGTAAAGCAAAGAAGTTTCCAAATTTCTCACTGAGCAAAATATTTCATTAAATGTTTCTTTATTATTTTTTATTCTTTCATGCTTCAATATTGCGTTAAATAACTTCAGCTTTATGGTTCGCATGTGTTTTTATTACTTTCGTTTGTTGTTTGTTTCTGTTGATGAACAATTTTTTTCGTTTTAGCAGGTTTCCTAGTACGACTAAACAGTTGTGCGGCCCGCTTACTCAGCGGTAACTGACAAAGTGGCCCGCGATAGCAAATAGGTTCGTTACCCCTGGCGTAAGCCCATGTGGCGACGTGATACGTATAACGTAGAATTTGTAGCTGCAATAGAAGAGCGAACCTGGTCAAATTTCTAATCTCAATTGCTATTATGCTGAGGATTGTCGGTTCGACTCTTTCTTTGTTTGGCTCAGGATGACGCATAGCATTGTGCCTGATACAATTGCCTCCCAACGTGTCGGTGGCTGCAATCCACTGTTAACCTGCTGTCCTACAGTGACCTGCAGTCCCAAAACTGAACCGAAAGTTGCGAAGAATTTCAAAAGAAAATAATCAATTCCAATCTAAACCTTTTTAAGCAAAAATGATAACATCCAAATCCATCTTTATATTGAAATGTCGCAAGATTTTAATCCAAACATGTTCATCTCTGGTCATTTTCATGTATTGGGCATGCGAAAACCACACTTTCAATGCAACGCCAACCGAGAAGTTGCAAAATCATCCCCTCGTTTTTGCAATGAACCGCACATATTGCACGTTTTTTTTGTGAAGGTTGTACCTGGCAGAGGTGAGCATGGACAGGATCACGATTGGATATCGTCCATGATTCCTGCGATGTTTTTGGATCAGGATTGGAATTGGATATTTATTTTTGAAAAAAATTGGATCAGGACAGGGTCAGGATATTGGTTTGATTTCTATAACGAAATTTCCCTGAAAGTGATTCAAGATGTCACAAATGATGGTGCTGTTGTTTTCTTTGCTATGATTTTTATATTCACAAAAAATCAAAATGATTTTGTCAGTACGTGCTGCACTCATCACAATCGATGAGAATTCCTGTTACTTCATAGTAAATATTTTCCGGTGGGGTGGAAGTAGTAAGCTGCTCTTATATTGCTGGGATGCTGCTTTGTGTTGTTGTGCTGTGTGGCATAAAATGTGTGTGTTGTGTTGGCTAATATATCTATTTCATGGGTGGCCAACTTGTCTTCGACTGGGATCAACTTACAAAATTTCTTGGTAACGCGCGATCGACCAGTTGGTAATATAGTCACAAACAGTGCCGGATTAACAATAGTAGCAAATGTAGCAATTGCTACGGGCCCCGCTCTTTCGGGGGCCCCGCGGTCTTCTGGCAGTAAATCTTACTTATTGCATTATATATAAGATGCTTTTTAATATAAGAAATCAGTGTTTTGCTAAATTCGCCGTAAGTAGTAGGCAAAGGTTGGCTGTAAAATTTCCAATCTAACAGTTAGCTGATTTTCTAGCAGAATTTCACCAACCATTTGACAGGTTTAGCAGGTAGCAAATTCCTGACCAAAAATCTGTTTCAAAAGTTTTTCAAGATGAAAACTTTTACACCTTCTTCATCAAAAAATGTAGTCACATCTCTTCTTTATGATGTTTTTAATTGGGTAACACCAGGAAAAGCACAACCAGCTGCCTGCAGTTATTTGGAATTTTTATTATGATGCAACGAAGCTGTTTCAAGCAGATATTTGTATCATTAGGCTAATTAGATAGCTTGGAGAAGCTTACATGATTTGCTTCTGTGCTTAGTGAGCGCGTTAGGTCAAAACACACCATTGACAGAATATGTTTTTATTCCACGACACGATATTTTCAAGTGGTTCAGTTTAACTAGTAAGCGAAGTAATGTCTGGTAAAAAAATTCCTGGTAAGCTAAAGCTGCCAAATGTTTCGACATATATGGTTGCAAGATTCAGAACTAAGACGTTGGCTCAGTGCCTACTACCTATCCTGCTGATTCAAGAAGTTTTTGCGAAGTTTGAAATAATGCAATCATAGCGAAACACTATGAGCTTGAAAGGCATAACTGGTAGCGAAAGCACTCAGGTAAGACTGAAGAACTTTTTGCATGTCCCCTAATGTAACACAAAGTTTTAAGTTACAAAGACCACACTTAGAAAGTTGTAGGTTTGAAGCCAGGCCCGTAATCAGGAAGGGGACCCGCCCCCTTGAAAAAATTTTCGCCCACCCTGGAAAAATGTGTTGGAAATTGTTTAAAACTATTGGACATTATTTTAAAAATTTGGGCCCCTCTCAGAAAACACTTCGCTCCGCTTGGTGTCCCAAGCTGGTTACTGGCCTGGCTGAAGCTACGCACAGATTGTTTATCGCTGAACATTGTTCTACTGAATAAAAACATTCAACCATATGAAAATGATCGTCAAGAACTGTGTGTCATACAAAAAACACGAGGTAAGCTGCAGTTACGTTGCTCAAAATGTTGACTGATAGAAAATTGTGGGCCGAAAAGTGTGTGGTCATAATCGGCTTCTTCAGCCCATGCTCATTGAGAGCGAGTGCAAGACGAAAAATTAATATATTGCATAACTTTATTGGTTTCTTATAATCGTCTTAAAAATAACAGATTTATTTAACAGAATTTCACTGCTTTTAGCGGATTTTAGATGAAAATTTGTGACAAGACTTTTAGCACAATCTATCAGTTTTTTGCGACACCATTTAGCAGATTTAGCTCACAACCATCTGGCAACACTGGTAATCAGCATGATACACCCGGGTTTTCACTTCACGATGCGAACTGGTGAGAGCATGCAGAGATTAAAACTAGAAGCACGGATGCCTGGCTCACACACTTTGTTTTAGCAGATGTTGAGGTGTTTTTTCAACTTGGGGCCCCGCGCTCTTGAATTGCTACGGGCCCCGCGTTACGTTAATCTGGCACTGGTCACAAATACAAAATGTCAAAGTTGAGCATCACATGTGCAAATGCAGTGTAGAAAGTGATGCACAGACAGAAGGCGAGGTGTCTGTTACACCTAAATCATGATTGCCACGTAGTAATAGAAAAACATAACAATACCTTCGCGACATCTACCGAGCTAGCCTATGGTCAGCCATGCCAAGAAAAGATGCAACAAAGAATATAGGTGGCCAAGCAATTGATGGATAATTTTTATGTACTTTCTGGAATATTGATTAAAAAATGTTCTTTTCAGGCAGCTAGTCAATTAAATGCAAAATCAGGGTCAATCGACCAAGTGACACTCGGCGATCAACCTATTGGCCGCCCCTGGTCTGTTTCAGTGTTTGAGCTGCATTTCTTTCGGTTAGAATTTTGAAAATTCTTCCTCAAGTTTTAGGCAGTGGCTGTAGATACGCCTGTGGATCTTCAAATTTGAAAACTTATTCATACGCCACCTGTGACATAACAGTAACGCACGACGAGAGTGCAGTGGGCTTGGTAGAAACGAAGTAGGCTAAACGTAAAAGATAAACCCTAAAACTAACCTCAACCCTAACCGCAGGGGCGCAGCTAGGAATTTTGTTCGGGAGGGGCCAATCACTGACGTCGTCAGATTTCAAACTTTAGCCATTTTGTACAAAGATCATTTTGATGTCACTGGTCAATTTCTGGTCTATTACAACAGAATATGACGTCAAATATCTTCTACAGTCGGCATCGATAAATTTTATCAAAGACAAGAAAACATCTGCTTTCGCAGTGATCATTATCAAGCAGTTGTTAACCAAACAGTTTTCAATAAACATTAAGAGTAGCGGAAAGAGAAGCGCCGTGTAATGTTGTCCTCGAGCGAGTGATGGCCATTTAGAAAAGGGATGTTTTCCAGCCCAGACTGGGGTTTGTGGGTGCTGAAATTTTCACCAATTTTTGGTGTTTTGTCCATAATTTTGGCTACAGATATGCTACAAAGTCATTCAAGGGCTCTAAAGACGCGCATTTTGGCCTAGTTTCCGAAAAAATCTTGAGCCACAATAATGGCCCAATAGGTTGAGGCCCAGGGCCAGGTAAATGTAGCCAAAAACACCCCCACTTGTGGCGTTCCCCCCCGTAAACCCCCCACCGAAAACAAAAAACTTTTTTTTTGATTTCGACTGCAAGACTTGCTGAATCCGAAGAAGGTTTGAACAGCTCAATCGCCTGGCAGGTTATAGGATTGCAAAGCTCTGCATGAAACGTGGTTTTCGCGGGACTGAAAGGGTTAAACTTGCGTCGCAAGCTGATGCAAGGTCGAATCGAATGTGACTTTAGGATTAGCGGACATACCCAGAAATCGGAAGGTTTCGAAACATACAGGAGAAACTAACCACTTACAGCATTTCGACAATGCTTTAAAGCAGTGATCGCCCGTGTGAATTATTTCCAAATGTTTGTATTAACTTGAGAATATTATTGACAATTCTAGCTACAGTAGCATCTGCAGAAAATTTTTCAGCAAGCTTGAAAAATTATTTGCGGTCTGCTATGTCACAAATAGGACTTGTTGACCTAGCAAGATTAAACATTGAGCCTAGCATTGCCAGAAAAGTTGATTTAGATAGTGTTATTATAAATTTTGCGAATAAGAATACCAGAAAATCACTTATATAATAGATAAATGATTTTTTTCTAATTTTTTCCTTGGTGAGATTTTACTATGAACACTTAAAAGTCATGTTTAAAAAATGGTAATATGGTCACATTTCTTGAGTACCGCTATGTTTTAACGTAATGTTTCATATGATCAATAAACGAGCACTTCTTGTTGAAGTATGATGCACATTAATTAGCCTCAATTTTTTTTATTTCAAAATAATTTTGCAAGTCTTAGAGGCCCCACATGGGTTTTGTTCCGACTAAAAAAATTTATCTTGGAGGCCCTACACTGGCTCACTGCACCACGTAAATATCCATCTGTCATATTCTGCTCTCAAGACTAACGATCGAAGAAGAGTCAACATCAGATTTCACACAAAATCACCATGGCTGTTTGGTGACTAGTAATAATTTGCTTGCTAATGATTTTTTATATTTGCTCTCTGAAACTGTAATAAATGTGATATTAACAAAGTTTGTGTGCTGAGCTGACAGTGACTTGCTGTACATTTCAAAATTGAGTTCTACCTGGCTTCGCATACCCACCAGCCATAATGCCAACCGTGCTGTGAGAAACATTGCGTTGTTGCATAACACTCCACCGCGTGGTGCGCTTCGGGTTGATCATGTCTTGACCAAGTATGTTTCTATCTGGTTCGGCAATACTCCATGCAAATAATCCTCTCAAAAATGGCTCATCTGAATATGTACTCCTTTGCAATAAAGCTGCGCCCTCGCATTTCATTCAGGCTACATCTCAGCTCGTGTTACCCGCATTTATTGGCAACTTTGCTAACAAAGTTGCATGCTTTAGTCGTATAGTTTCGCGTCCAATCGCAAAAAGCCACGTTAAACCTTGGTCAGCGAGAGAACACGACGCTATATGAGTTCGACTGTTCCTTACGTTTGTTTTCGAACAGTTGAGATTGATATAAAACACCACTGAAAAATCTTAACAGATTTTTTCGGGGGGGCATGGCCTCTTCGGCCTCATTTTGGCTGCGCCCCTGCCCAACCGTAGCCCTAACCTAACCCTAAGGTAATGCCAAGCTAACCCTAACCCTGAGGTAAGGCTAACCTATACCTAACCTGTGGCGTATCTATACAAAGTGACGCCCAGGGCATAGTTTAAATGTGCGCCCTTTTTCATAATCAAAATATGAAAAATACGCACACCTTCTGCGAAGCATAAACCATGAAGAAAGTAAATGTTTCAAAAGAGAAAATGTATCTTTATTTTTCTTTGAGCAAATGAAATTGTAACTTATTCATAAGGACCATAATATGCTTCTATTCTCATTTGTGTTATTTTAAAGGATATAAAAAATTCACACAATAATCTCATCATAGTTCATACATAGTACTGGCTGACCATATTGTAAATCTTACAAAAGATTACGCAACGTATTGCAACTGCAAACTACAAATTTTTTCCAAAATGAAACACATATTTCTAAAGCGTGGGAAGATTGGCTTTTTCTGTGATTTTTCTGTCATTCGCCAAAGCTTTTTTGAAATGACCGAAAAATATTAAGTCAAATCGGTGACAACGCCTTTTTCAGCCGCACGAAACTGTCCTAAAATGAAGAAACAACACAAAATTTTTAAGCTATTTCGAACAAATGACTGAAATGTCTCAGCTAAAAAAAGCATGAGAAGGACGAGGTGATAGATACCAGCACAACAAGCGAGTGTTCTTGTTCTGTCACAATGTCTGACGGTCATGTTGTGTTACAATACTATGGTTTTGTCATAATGCTTGGTGGTGCTGGCGCAACTTGCCTTAGTTAATGCATTAGATAAGTGTGCTGTTTTGATGCAGCTTTGCAGTTAATGGTTGTATGGGGCGCAAAATATAGGTTCAAGAAGCACTAAGTAAGAAATTTTAATTTTTGTGAAGCAATTCTTGCGCCCCCGCCAGAGTGGCGTCCATGGCACGAGCCATGCCTGCCATACACTAGATACGTCACTGTCCCTAACCTAACACAAACCCGAGAAGGTAACACGTGAGCCTGAAAAAAGTAGAGAAAAAAAAGTAAATTCGCCAAGGTGAGAGTCGAACCGAAAACTATTGGCATATGAGCCGCAACGCATACGCGCTAAACTGCGAGACCCACGCCGTTAGAATGACAAACTAACCCTTTCATTTGAATTGCGTCAGGCCAGGCGTATCCGCAGTCATTTCCCAGGTTTTATGCAGTCAACCTCTGCTAAAAGACAGTTTGAGTTTGTAGGTTTTGTAAACTAGGGCTGATTAACCTTTCAAAAGTTGTAAATAAGATGATATATAATGTCTTTAGCTGTTAGCCTATGGAAATATGCCGAACTCTATCATCTACAAGTGGTTAAGTTAATAATTTTGATAAATAAACAATGCTTGCTGCTGCTGAATGGCAGAATTGATTAGTTTTTGACTTGTGCTGACAAGTGGATTGTCTTGCCAGTTCTTATAAGTTTTTTTGAAGTGTTTGTAGCTGATTTTGATTATATTTGTTTTGAATTTGTGTGATAGTGGTGTATACTATAGTAATTTCCAAATATCATATTGGGTAATACATAAAATAGATGATAGTCCTTTTTGTCAGACTTGTAAATGTGTGTGCTCAAAATGGAACTGTTTAACTTGTATCGTTTGTTTTGATTGTTGTCATGTCCCATACTCTCTACTTACTTCTGAGCAAACCCCAGCAGCCTTGAAATTTCAAGAACCCTATTATTGTCAAAATTGTTATCAAAAATTTTGCCTTTTCAAAGTGTGCCTGACATTCAGTTAGCTTTCTCCAGACTTGATCATATATATTCTTGCAACTTATCCAACCCTGATACATATGATATACCTAATGTACACAACTCATATTTCAGCACATCTGATATGAATCAGATGTTTACTAAAGCAACAACAAACTTTAGTGTTTTTCATTTAAATATCTGTAGCCTAGCTAAAAACTTTCAAAAACTTCAAGATTTTGTGAGTATTTTAGATAAAGCTCCAAGCTGCATTGCTATTAGTGAAACATGGTTAATCTCTGGATCTGCTATTGTATTGGTGAAATCCAACTTCAAAATTATACGTTCACACATAAACCCTCCTCTACAAGAGCAGGTGGTGTTGGTCTCTACATACAAAATTGTTTAAAGTATAGTGTTTGCCATGACATCTGTATGCCTTCATCTAATTGTGAGTCTCTATGGGTTAAAATCAAAACCAATTCTAGTACATTTATATATTTGGGAGTTATATATAGGCATCCAAACCATCAGTTTGATGATTTTGAAAAAGATTTAAATAACCTTTTAACTAACTTTAACTTAAACAACATGGAATACATCATAACTGGTGACTTCCATATTGATTTATTTACAAGTACACCTGACAACAAATTAGGTAGGTATCATCAAAACTTGGAAAACCATGGATGCAAACCTTTAATCACTGAACCAACAAGATTTTCATCCACATTGTCACCATCTCTTCTTGATCATATTTATTGCAAATTGAGGTATACAAAACAAATTGCTGGAATAGCTATATTTGATGTGTCCGATCACCTTCCAATATTCCCGTTGTTATCTACTTCAATTAATAGAAAATCTGAGAAGCAAATTATCAGGTGTATGAAAAATTTTAATCTGGAAAACTTTCTTATTGATCTTGATGAAGCTTTATCTCCATGGAATTTTAACACTGGTTCAACAGTTCATAATGATTTTTATGAGTTTATTGTATTTTTCAAAAAATAATAAATAAACATGCTCCATTAAAAAAATTGTCACGACGAGAAAAACAACTACAAGTAAAACCGTGGATAACAAGAGATTACTTACATCTATCAAAAACAAAAACAGAATGTTCAGAAAATGCTACAAATGTAAGGATGCTAAACTGATTGCACAATACAAAAAGTACACTAATAAACTTACACGACTCCGAAAAATAGCCAAGCAACAGTATTATTTTAAGCTGTTTCAAAAATACAGAAGCGATTCAAAGAAAACATGGAAAACTATTAATGAATTGCATTCTACACATCAAA
>Ga0210059_1015459_pt1 | contig 11141 bp, 4 predicted proteins | sample Ectturendosymbi2_FD_188042 | JGI IMG/M metagenome (GOLD analysis project Ga0210059, IMG submission 188042) | Ecteinascidia turbinata endosymbiont from Florida, USA - Sample 2 (SPAdes) (version 2) | ecosystem: Host-associated > Tunicates > Ascidians > Unclassified | place: Key West, Florida... | reverse complement strand
GTTACAACAGATGATGAAGTTTGTGTGTCCGATGGTGCAGTGTGGCGAAACAAGGGTACCGCGATAAGAGATGTGCCGCGATTGTGGTTGAACCAACTAAATAAACTACTAAACGTTGATTAACATCTTATGAAGGTGCGGGCAATTTTAAAATTAACTTAACAAAACTACTGCACGTTGTCAATTGTGCGACAAGGTTCCGCGAGCCTGTTTTGTTTTGTTGAGACATTGCGGTCATTTGTCTCAGTTGTATTAAAACTCGCCGCAACAGTGTTCATTAGCCCAGCGCTTTTCAAACTTTATTTCGTTACGGCACACTCTAATAAATACTGGGTTTGGCCGCGGCACACCTACTTTATAAAAACCTACTCTTCACAAACTTTTTAACGTAAGTGACGTAACATACAGAAGGTTTTGTCAAAACATAAAACTTTCGCGGCCCACTTCAGCCTCTTCAGCGGCACACAGTTTGGGAAACACTGCATTAGCCTATAGTATTTTCAGACATTCTTGCCGAACCGACTTAATTTTTTTCGGTCATTTCATAAACATTTTGGTCTATGACCAAAAAAAAACAGCCGCAAACTGAAATAAATTAATTTCAACTGGACTCAGGGGTGGTTCAACTTTAAGCCAGCTTCTTACGCAAGCATGTCTCACTTCGTTAAAACAAGGCATCCACTTAGTCAACGAAAATAGTCGGCAGTTTTTCCTGCAAAAGCTTTCTCCAGCAGTATAATACAAAACTGCAAAATGATAAAAACTGTCTTCAGAGGTAACCATCGGCGTAGTGGCCAACCCTCAGAAATAAGGGTAGAGCTTGCATCTTGTTTTACAACATGCAAAATGTAGCATGCCAATAGAAGTGACGAAGTTTGAGGCTAGTTCCTTTGGTTCGATGCAGTTAAGCAGAGACCTCAAAGGCACAGTCGGCGGCAAACAACAACAAGCATTTCAAGTTCCACGCAAAACGCACATCGGTGTAAGAAAACCTAGCAAAAAAACAAAGTTACCCTGGCTTCATCATCGTCAAACTTTAGGAGTTGCAAACTGGCATCACCTTCCAAAGGCCTTTCAAGGTCCCAGATTTCGTTGTTAACTTTTGCAACCACGCAGTTCTCAGCCAAGCCAGAACTGCAAAAAATCAAGATTTGTGGGAATTTTCATTGAAGCGTGTAACGACTACGTCGACAACTATTAATAAATACAGCAAACAAACCATTTGCTTTCTTAGAAAACATTGTGAATACATACGACACGAATAAAGACACTAATGCGTGCACCATAGTCAATAACTTCGCACGCGCCTGGGCAACGCATGCGGTCAGAAGCAGCAGATGACTGACTCCAAGCGATAAAAAATGTTCGCTGAAGTAAGCATGAGAAGTCAAGCGAAAAGAAAAGGAACTAAACTCGTCACGGCATCCAGTTCAACCATTTAAAGCAATATCCCATATTTAGTAATTCCTCGTAGAAACATCAGCACGTTCAGACTAAACATTTTGGCTTTCTCAAGCGGGATGGAAGAGCCAAGCGCCATAACCATCCTATTCTACAGTTATGCAGCAAGTAAGTGGGTTTTCGTCATAAAAACATTGCAGTCAAAAGTTGGTCCTTCATGCAAAGGTACCGTAAACAGTGAAAATGATCATACAATTGCTCGCGAAGCATCTGCATTTGCAGAGAGTTGACAGACAGCTAAAATGCTATTGTCTTAGTCGCAGGAGCTTCGTTTCTGGTTTCTTTCGTTGTAGCCGGCGCCGTGTTTTGGGACACAAATGTTATGAAGTACGCTCGCAGAAAAGCAAGAAGGGAAGTAAGAAGAAACGATAACCAACCGTAAGTCTGTGTAGTATGTTGAAGCTAGCAATTGCAACTCATCTAATTTAGTCAACTTAAGCAGAATCGTGATTTCGTCGTAAATGATCCTTTTATACCATTCCCTATTGCAATGCTAGATACAGGGAATTATCTAGTTATGGCAATGTAGAAAGATGCGGGAATTTCCAGTTATCATTTAAGCCATCTGGCATGTGGCACCAAGCGTTAAGAGTAATCGAGCAATAGCATTTTTGAAGTTCACTGGTATTTTTGTTTTTCCAAAGTACTGTGGGAGTCTGTCTATGGAATGAAATCCTTTCTCAAAGAATCAGACACTAAGATCTCACAGAGTATACATTTCGCTGACGAAGTAGGCATCATCAGCTCTTATTCAAATAGAATACTGCGGGAGTTGAATGATTCCAGCCACAGCTACGAGTTTGGCGTTTACAGTCCGTAGCAAAATGTGTGAAAAGAGCACCAACTGGTATACTGATGCATTTGCAAAGGAATTGCTCGGGGAAATCTGTGGTAGAGTTCTATAAATTGTAATGAGGGGTGGTATTGCATCACACCATCAGTGTGCCAATAGTCATCACCATGCTGGAAATGAATCCTCTCAAGCTTCAGAAAATTTTGGCATGACACATTTTGAGGTTAGGTTCAAGAAATTTCAGCATGGCTCACACCAACCATGGTTGTCACTATTACAACCAAGTCTACAGTGTAAATACTAAGTAATAGAAGCAAAAGCCTATAAGCAGCTAAATTGAGCAACGTGCTATGCATACAAAATTTATAGAACTTTTTATCAAGTGTACACAGATTCTTTTAAGAGGCTCATAATAAAAACAGAACCAGATAAATGCTGATTTATTTTCTACAACTTGTAGTAATTTGTTTCTACTTTTGTTTTGTGCAGAGGAGCAGACAACTCAACATTTCAACTGGAGATACAGGTACAGATGCAACTTTTTCTTGTAGTTGTTTGAGGGATGCATGTGTATCCAATAGATTATATTCAAAGAAGAACCAACAAATATTATCTGCATAAGATATCTACAACAAAAGGCTGGCTGCATTTTGTGAGCTACAGGTTGATCTGAAGCTTTTGATTAATGGCATGCTGGAACTGACTTTCTTTCTGGGTTGACAAAGTCACACTGAACTATGTAGCACTGTAATTAATGCAGACATCTGTGCTGTCATGAGTCCCTGACCTTCAGCCAAATCAATGTACGTAACAAAAATTATGATTACGAGAGCAAGCTCTACGACCTCTGCATCAGAGAGCCATGTTTGAAGCAATCTAAGGTCACCTTTGCCTCTCAAGTAACGCTGAAAAAAACGGTGTGCAGTTGTGCCAAATGTTAAGAGTGATAGGACCCTTGGACCTTTTCAAGAATTCATCTTCTTAACTTCTGTTGCCTATTTGAAGCTATTCATTGCTAGTATAGAGGTTATGTGTCCTAAAAGTTATGTTTAAGCGTCCAAAGCAATCTTGCGTTAACAAATTACATGTAAACGATCTCTAACTTAAAATGAATGAAAGCACCGAGTACTGGCTAGGTGATACAGAAAACACTTAATTATACAATATACATCACCATTACTGCAACCTTGGTTGAGCATAAATTGCATGCATTCTGATCAAGATTGTACACATACATTAGGCAACAAAGGCAAAAAGAAAAATTTGAAGAATTTGAAGTTGTTTTAAAGACAAAATCAATTACAGCTTGACAGACAAGTCTACAAATCAGCAAATAGAGATGAAGCAAAGGATAGTGTAGATAGCAACACATGCATAGCTTGTCATTTAGCTAGTAAAGAAGTACAAGTAGAAAGTTTTCTTAAGGTGTTAGCATCATACACAAGTACAAATTTCTACAAAAGGAAATATTCTGGATAAGTAGTTTTATATATGGAATTACTGCACATCTATGATGACAGTGCTTGCTATAGGTTAATTTGTGAATACTATGTTACAGGCACCTTCGCCTGCTTCCAACAATCAAACAATTGTACCATCTCCATCATGTTCACAACTTCAACCTACTTTTTCACAAAACAGTAAGTATCATACCTAATATCAGCAGCCGACATGTAAAGATCAAAATTAAAAACTGTATAATAAAACATATAGCTGCCATGAATCAGCATGATTCACTGTTAATTACACTAAATAGCTGATCACCATCCAGTCTTACCCAGCATCTGAAGATCAAATTTACCTGATTGTTTACTTTTTTTACTTTCCTAGCACTGCCACCACCTTACCAGCCAAACTCTGAATATTTGGATCCTCTGGCAAAAGCACAAACACATGGTGAGTATAAATGAAATATTTTAGCCTAGCCACTAAACGTTTTGCAGTTTGAAAATATTATATCTAGATGGTTTCCAGGTATGAACTGTAAAGTTTTAAAAAATATAATGAAACCCAATTTTGTACATCTCATTAAATCTAAGAAATTCCGTTCAGTTGATGTCAAGCGCTTTGGCTTAAAGTTCAACTGACATCAAGCACTTTGTATAACATCAAGTGCCAAGTTTAAATGACTTAAACACTCAGCTTTGCACCTGTTACGCATCTGCAGAAGCAAATGAGGCCAGCGCAGAGTTCTTGTACTTTGGCAGACTTGAAAGCCACATGTAAATGGCAATCTTGCCATAAGCTAGCGATTAGAAACTAGTGCAGTACATCACTTCACTTACAGGAAAGAGCGTGGACTGGTTGAAGAAGATAACAATATATCCTGGATGCTGTTGGCATCTCATCATCTAAGTGTCATGGTTCTAACACCATGGAGCTTGGAGGAAAATAGTAATGCCCTGAGAAAGGCTAAATTGAATAAGTCCAAGATGCTTTTGGGAGGCTTCAGTGCACATGTTAGAAATGATGCTGGAGTGTGGAAGGGCATGATTGGTCAACATAGTGATGCTAATCTCAGTGACAATGGGAGGCTCCTGCTGCAACTGTGCTGTAACAATGCATTGTGCATCATTAACACTTTCTTCCAACACAGAACAATACACAAGAACACCTCGTACAGAGATCTGTGGGATCAACGGTCACTCATACTTACTGCTGAATTGTCAACAGATTGCCACTAGGTTGTGTACAAGTAACAACAGGAAAAACAAGCAGGGCTTGGATGTGCAAAATTGCAAAACTAGGAGCTCCTACTAAATTACGTGGAGAATGCAGCTGCAGCTTCATCAGCTTCTTGGGCATGTGGTGAGAAATTAATCACTATGATCAAATAAACACACAAACTGCATCCACCACAAGTTGACAGAATAAATAGACAGCATGTTTCCCTGTTAGAGTCAAAATTTTCACGCAACCAAGCAGGTTAACAAGCGGATGTTTTCGTTTAAAAAAGTTTAATATTTTTCAACTACAGAACAACCAACACAGCTTGAGCATAAACAAAACAACATCCTATCACATCCTTCACCAAGTGAGAACACCTTGTAACTACCTAAATCATGGTCGCACCATAAAAACATTTGTTAAACAAAACTTCGAATAGAAAATGAAAAACAAAACTTATACCTTAACTCTTCGGCGTCTGGCTGCTTTCGGGGATTTTTGAAAAAAACCTGCCTAAACGCATATGGTTTTGCGTGGGAATTTCTCCGGTCCGGTATGATCTACAGACCCGGTAGAAGTCTCAAAAGACGGGGCAAGTCTTCTAGTCTGCACTCGAAAAAAAATTTTTGCTTGGAGGGTGCGTTTTTTTTGTGAGTGACGTCATAAGTGGACGACTTTTAGGCCACCTTGCCCCACTTTGCTTGGCCCTGGGCGCCAACCGTTAGGTGGTAGTATTTCACTGAAGTTTTTACTGGAAACTAGGCTACAATCCGAGTCTTTTGATACTTTGGATGACCTGCTGGGGTTTCGGGTTCAAAAGTTGTGATGTAAGTTAGTAAAAATATTTGACTAATTAGATAATTAACTTGTTTATTTTAGATAATAACTTTTCAACCAGAAACGCTAGAAAGTCAATCAAAGGCTCAAAAGACTCGGACTCGAGCCTAGTTTCCAATGAAAACTTCAGCAAAACACTTTGGCCTAGCGGTTGGCGCCCTAGGCCAGGCAACATGAGCCAAAATGATCCTAAAACTACTTCACTTTTGACATCAGTCACAAAAAATCTGCAATCCCCAACCAAAATATTTTTTTCGAGTGCAATCTACTAGAGTGGCCAATCCGTTTGAGCCCTTAAACAGCTCTCTAGCGCAATCGGCAGAGGAGCTAGGGCGTTGGTAAGGAAACCGAAAACTGCTGTTTTTTAGGCCGAAATCGAAGTACGAATATATCGTAGACCGGCTCTCAAAGTGTTAAAGAAGTTTTAAATATATATAATTCTAAAGTGAGGCTTACATCTCCCATTAGCAACATCATATTATCAAAACAGTACAGGAACTGGCAATGCAGACATCTTTACTTTTTGAACAGAATTTGCAAAAGACAATAGTTTTACTAGCTTTATCAATTACAATTGGCTTGTAATACTTTGGCAATATCTTTCGCCTTTTGAAACCTATCGATCATGGATTTGTAGTGCAAAGAAAGTATCTAAATGAAAAGTATTATAAAGTATGTATATCAATATAACAAGGTGCATAGTTACAACTTTTATCAAGTATTATTCCACAGAAACTGAAAGCCAACCTGCTCACCTCACACAGACAAGAATCCAATCACATCCCTTGCCTGAAAACCCAATATATGAGTCTATTTCTATTGCACGAAGGCGTGAACAACAGGTAAGATTCAAACTTATTTAAATCAGTTAGTATCGTTAAATGGCAGTCAATTCCCAACTACTTTCAATTAAAATACAGACATTCTGGTATTACTTACTGGCTGTGTGCATTTCAGTGATTTCACCACATACCATTGAACATGCTTTTATCAAGTTGGAAGCACAGCCAGTTTCTTCAAAGGCTAATCCAAAAAATATCTACCATACTAACTAAGCATTAAAACAACTGCCTTTCAACTAAGAGCTCTTGGAAATTGATCAATCATTTATCAGACAGAAGTTTAATCAGTTTCAACCAGCAACCAAGATGAGTAACTTATATTGTTGCTTCAGATACTAGGATATCAAAAATTTCTTTAGAACACTAACAAAATTTGAAAAAACATTCCAACAGGTGAACAAAATTATATCCTAACATTGAACAATTTTTAATGCCATAGCCTGGTCATTTTCTACATGCTCGTAAACCATTTAACCAACTGATAAGCACTAGTACTTTATAAATTAAGAGACTGAAACAGTCTCTCAAAATACAGTAGAACTTCATTTTATGACCACCAACAAAATGCACATTTAAGAGAGGTCAAACCTTTCAAAAAATCCTGACTACATGTATTAACAGCAAACGATAATAAAGACCTATTTTGTTTGTTATGAAATCTATGCAGCATGGATTCACTAACATGGTCTACACTCATGGGTCATCAAATATGTCAAGTGTCCAACAGTCTCTAATTTGGCCCTTTCCAATGTTGCAAAAATGTTGTGTAGCATGACTAAGTCTTATTTTAAAAATTTAGCTCAAAATTTTGAGCAACACAAAATGAGAAGTTATTTTATTTTGGCAATGGATTTCTGTAACATACCAAAAGTTATAGTTTTCTATGTTTTAACTTTACAAACATATAGTGTTGCAACCTCTCGGTTGGCACTGCGTTGAATGTATGATTCACCATGAATGAGATGTGTGCGAAGAACAATAGAGAGATTGCAGTGCATGATCTCTATTGTTGCTTGCTGCCACAGTGTAAAGCTTTGTGCACATGCCGCTCGGGCTTTCCGATCGCAATAAAATGGTGCTGTGACCAGGATGTGAAGGTCGTGCCAGGTGCAACCTTACAAAAGAACGTGCGATCAATGCGATTCGTTGTAAAAAAGACAGGATGTTGAGGCAACCTCTTGGTTGGTGTTGCGTTGAATGTGCGATTCACCACAAATGGGATGTGATGAAGAATAACACCCATATATATGTGGTGTGAACAAGCAATAACAGAGTGATTTTGTTGGGTGATCTCTATTGTTGCTTGCTGCCACAGTGTCAAACTTTGCACACTTGCCGCTCGGGCCTTCCGATCGCAACTCCAGCTTTGAATCACTGAATGCCAAGAAGAAAGATTTTGAGCTAAAATTTTTAATATAAAGCTTAATCATTCTACACAACATTTTGGCAAAATCGGAGGTTTGAAGACACTTGATATGCAACAATCTTAAATTGTTAAATCTTAAATCAAAGGCTCAGAAGACTTGGACTCGAGCCTAGTTTCCAATGAAAACTTCAGCAAAACACTTTGGCCTAGCGGCAACATGAGCCAAAATGATCCTAAAACTACTTCACTTATGACGTCAGTCACAAAAAATCCACACCACCCAACCAAATAATTTTTTTTCGAGTGCAATCTACTAGACTGGCCGGTCCATTTGAGCCCTTGAACAGCTCTCTAGCGCAATCGGCGGAGGAGCTAGGGCGTCGGTAAGGCAACCGAAAACTGCTCTTTTTTAGGCTGAAATCAAAGTACGAATATATCGTAGACTGGTTCTCAAAGTGTTAAGAGAAAGTGTGGTTTTATGCTGAAAAGTGATATGAAAAGCTGCCCTTTCGCAACAGACCCCTTTTTCCAGACTAGATGCGCCACTGTATGTGGCAATTCTTCTAGTTTGCATTGAAAAAAATGGACAAGTTTTTCATTTTTATTTTTTATGGTTGAAATCATAAGTGGGTTAGATTTTAAGCCAATTTTGGCTCAGGTTACCTGGTACAGGGCTCGAATTGCTTGAGGGAATTTTTGACTGAAGCTTTTATTGGAAACTAGGAGCTGAAAAGACTGATTATAGCTTATTTTCCAATAAAAAGTTCGGTCAAAAATCCACTCTGGCTATTGGTGCCCAGGGCCAGGTAATGTGAGCCAAAATCACACTCACAAAAACTCACACACTCCAAATCTAAAACTTTCTGATCTTTTTCAATGTAAACTAGAGAGACTTACTATATCTTTGGAGGGTTTGAACAGCTCTTGAGCACAATTGGCAGTGAGTTATGGTAGTTGCAACGTGACAGTAAAAAAGTGGCTCTCACAGGTCTTAAAGATAAAATCAGCCCAGTGCCGAAGGTGTTAAAAAATAACCATGTTTTGCATTTATGTCAGGAAATGTATGTTTGTTTTGTAGTTTTTTGAACATAGCAATTACAAGATGCTTTGAAAGCAATCACCGTATATACTCACATGTAAGGCGACTTAAAAAAAAATTATGAAATTAGGGGGTCGACTTATACGCACATAAATCTGATCGCAGACAAACGAATTGACATGACGCCACTCTCAGATCACGCAATATCACCTATATTACCATTCCGTCATTATATAGCATCAGCTTCTTTTCATAATTAACTTACCGGTAATGTTGTTTCCTACACAAATGCTTTGATAATGAACCTTCACCAGCGCATTGCATATTGATACTCTTTTGTTATTAGCCCAAACAAGATACCATGGTATTTTGGGGGTCGGCTTATATGAGAGTCTTTGCAAAATTCCTCATTTTGAGGTATTTTTTAAGGGTTGCTTATATATCGGCTTATATGCGAGTATATACGGCACATAAATAATGCTGGTAATTTGAAAAATTAACAAGTAATTTATTATAATTTAAGCTAATACAATAAATGTTTAACAATGCATTCATTCACAGCAATATGAATATGAACTCTATGCTGCAGAAGAAGAACCTTCCACAGACGGTGATATACAACACTGTGAGACAAGCTTGACTCGTGCATATGACCAGGCAATTAAAGCTGCATCAAGCACACTGGGTATGAAATTGAATTAACACTACAGCACTGCAACCTCAAATTATATGTTTTGTTGATGTGTAACTTTTAGGTGTATATGCAATCAAAAAACATGCAAAAGACAAATAATGCACATCTAAATTTAAGTTGACCATTGTATGTTGAATAACTGACATGATGAATTCTACAGACAAACACACATACCAATTAGTTTGACATCCTACAAATGTGCCAACTAGAATTAAATGGATGCTTGCTTTAATTACTTTATAAAAATTTGTCAGCACTACACACTCATGCAGTGTATTCCACCACCTCTACATTTACATTGGCAGATACTGAAGGAGTGCAAAAGCAGTGGAAGTGGCAAATTCTTGCGCCGATTCAAAGCTTAACCTGCATCTTAAATTTGTTTTCTATGGGCACTCTTTAATTTGAAAGGATGTTTTACTGCATTCGAGTTGTAGATAGGAAAATATGGACTGATTCACCATGATTGCCAGCATTTGGAAAATTTTAACACGGTATCTAACAACCAACCAAATTGCAGTTAGTAGACTAATTAGAGACTTCTAGACATCAAAGTAAAGATTTCCTTTGGATAATAAATTTTAGTCATCTCTTAACTCAAGGTTTGTAGCATTGTATTTTAGCAAATACTGTGGCCCTAATTATTGAGAATTTTGTGCTGCCTACACTGAATAATACTTACTGCTTCATCATATACAAAGGCAAAGATGCAAAAATAAGCTTTAAAAATTATCATCCACTGTCTGTAACTGGTCTATGGTCATAGTAAATAACTAACCAATGCTCTGGAACATAAAAAAAAATCCCAGTTAAAAACTGCTGGTTTTATTATACCAGTATACTGTAATTTAAGCTGCAGCAATTTTATGCTCACTCAAAAGAATTGTACTCTAGCTTTAAGTGTAATGCCATGCCCATTGGGAATCCTGTGCACCAACCCCAAACCAAGCAGCCGTACAGAAAACTATTCACAATCTGAATGCATTCAAAAGCTTCCAGCTGATGCTAGTGCCTCCATCCACTCTGCTTTCTAACACAATGAGGTTGAATCACATTCACACATGCAGTTCTAAAACTTGTTGGCCTTAGTGCCCTCTCTGATGACTGTGCCATAGCACCAATATTCAAACTCAGTTTTTCCTGTCTCAGTAACTGGCAGGGTTTTATGGGTGACAGCATAAGGTTTCGGGCATTTTGGCCAAATTTGAATTTGAATTTATTGACAAACAGCCAATGAAGGCAGGCCAAGGCCTGAAGAGCTCATTGGCAACGCAAAAACACACAAAAAAAATGACACACATACACACAAATGAAACAGTAAAAACAGAAAACGAGTTCATATTAAAAGGGTGTATTTCTGGACAAAAACAAACACGTTTGTCTAAACAAGCGCAATGACGGAATTTTAGTAAGTTTAAGGTGTCCGAAGAGAATTATTTCGA
>Ga0210059_1015458_pt1 | contig 11143 bp, 14 predicted proteins | sample Ectturendosymbi2_FD_188042 | JGI IMG/M metagenome (GOLD analysis project Ga0210059, IMG submission 188042) | Ecteinascidia turbinata endosymbiont from Florida, USA - Sample 2 (SPAdes) (version 2) | ecosystem: Host-associated > Tunicates > Ascidians > Unclassified | place: Key West, Florida... | reverse complement strand
GCAATTGTAACAGACATTTTTACGATTCCCAAGTGACTGAGCAACTGCACAATAATTCTCTCTTTTTCATAAAACGTTTGAAAGTAATTGCGTCTAACGTTACAAAAATTTTTCAAAGCAGTTATCGTAGAAAATGATACGGCCCGGTAACGAACTCCTCACGGACCGGCATTGGGCCGCGGCCCGACCACTGAACTAAAACGCCTCTACGCGTCTGAAAAACGTTTGGATTTTATGTCATTACACGGTATGAAATGCAATAGTTACACATGTCCTTTGAAGCAAAGTCGCTGCTCGGCTTCGATTGAACGTGTGTTGGTAACTTGGTGTACATCAAAAGCGCGTAAATTTCAAAAATGCAATTATAATGACGGTCACAATGACTTCTTGCTCAACTACAATAACGGCTGCAAAAAGCATGATGGACATCTTGCTCTTAAACCATCGAGATTTTCACAGTCGGTCTTGCATTAAAGTTTTAAGAGCAAATGGTGGCTTTTATCCAAAATAAAAGCTTGGAACTTTGCTAGAAAGAAATTTGAAAAACTTGTCAGTTCAGTGAAGATAGACTCTATTTTCCGCCTTAAATCTGAACCAAAATATTAAAAAAGCGCCAGAAAAATGCACCTCTTATGTATGATGCTTTACAAACAAGGGCATTACATGATCAAATGTTGAGACTTGGTTGTTGTTTTCCCCCCCTATCAAAATTTCTGACTACGTGCTTGGCACCTGTACGATTGTGTTACGATGCATTTCGTTAAATTATTGTCAGATGTGGATCAGTCATTTGTTTCTTTCGCGTAAAAGTAAATGACACGTTTTTTCCACACCTTAAGACCTATGTACTGTATAGGCGTTTCACAACTTCGATTTTTTTTATTTTCTATTGCTATGTTTGTTAACATCCGCATCTTACGTTAGCGCAAATAGGCAGAAACAACAGGCAAAGGGTCTTTCAACGTTCAAGGCAGTGCACGGTAATACAGTAGTAAGACTGCTAGAATTTCTACAGTGTTATGTTTGCTGAGTTAATTTTTATTTTGATACTACGTTAGTTGATGTAGTTCCCAAGCGGAAATTTTCAGATAAAGATAGGAAATTATAGTGCATTTCAAATTCGATGATCCCTCACCAGAAATTTCTGCATCCGCCCCTGACGGTTTCCCGAGGAAATTACGTCATGTTACATTATAAAATTATTGCAGGTACTCCATAAAAAATATATTGCCAACAGTGAAACGAAATTTTGTACACGTGGCTTTGAAAGCCTGTTTATTGCAGTCTTTTTGTCTCATTTCTACTAAAAAATCGGATCAGTTTACAACAGTAAAATGCATGTACATTTTAACAGAATATAATATTCGGGAATGCCGTGCAAATTGAATCAAATTTTCGTACAACAGCAAAAACGTGTGCTTCTGCACACACTGAACAATTCCTTCCTTTAAATTTTCAGACCAGTGTTTTAGTGAGTGACGCCTGGAAAATTCGGCCACCATTTTTACCGAGGCACTGTGAGCTGCAACGAAAATTAAGCTTTTCGCGGAATGCCGTCTTATCATCACAGTTTATATTTTTAATTGTAAATGTAGATGGTGCAACGTTAATTGGATTATCTTCTAAGCAGCACTTCTATTTACGGTTCCTCGTAGTACGTTTTAACTCTTCGAATTCTGTACGTGACCTTGGAAGCCCAACAGTAGTCTCTGATATGTTTGGTACAGGCCCGTAACCAGGGGGGGCAGGGGGGAGAAGACTCCCTAAAAATTTTTTCGCCCCCCCCCTGGAAAAATATGTTGGACATAATTTGAAAGTATCGGACATAGTTTGAAAAATTTGCGGCACTTTCAGGAAAACTCTTCGCCCCCCCTGGTGTCTCAAGCTGGTTACGGGCTTGTGTTGGTATATCACAGAATTCGTTAACTGGAAACTTTGCGGTTTCGTCCGCAAGGCTGATATTTTTGAAAAGAAAATGCACTTAAACTTTTATCATATACGATAGCACACCAGTGCAAAAGTTTTATGCCATTCTTCTATTTAGCTTAAAATTCAAACCATCTTTTGCTACTATTCACCGCTTTATTGCGAAAAATGACAAAGGACAAACGCTGTACGATAGCTGGTAACCCATAAGGGCCAATTTGAAATAGTCAACTACCGCTGGCCACAGCATTTGCCCCGTTTCTTGCTTGCATCACAGAGAAACTATTAAGCTTTTTACTTTGAACACGGTTAAAATTAATTTAATATAATTACAGGGGTTAAGAGTTGTTCCTAATAGCTAAACAAAATATTTCAGCAGCATTCTGGTAAAACCTGATTATCAAACAGAAGAACATTCTTCTTGCAACAACATTTGTGACGTGTTCAACAATTGTAACTGGTTTATGTTCTGAACCTGTAACCCAGAACTGCCGCCAGAAAGTCTTCAGGCTTTGCGTTTGTGCAGGAGGCTTGGCATTCTAAAAATTAACAAAAACTCCATTGATTTATAGTGCTTCATATTTAAAATTGGAGCCTTGGAGCTTTGTTTGGGGGAGCTAAGCCCACCAAAGCCTCCCCCCATGGCGACGGGACTGCGGTAACCGAACATGACATAATAACCTATCTGATCTAAGACGTGATGACGTGAAAAGCGGATCCAAGTGCCCGTTGAGAAAAAGTAAAGTGGCTTGCAACGACGAAAAACACTGCTATTTGTACAGTCCTAGAATGCTGCTGTCGAAATATGATTGGTTATGACAAAGCGAAGAAGGTATATTCGTCATAAGAGTTTCGCATGAGCAGGCATCCCGAACACGCAGCGATCACGCCTTCCGTTACATTGTTTTCTAAACAAGTGGCAGCGTTTCTGACGACACCATCTGCAGGTGGTTGCATAGTTCTACAACTGTCAAGTGGTATGCGAAGCATATTTCTTCTCTCACACAGTCGCGCTATGGCAGCATTCTGGTACAAAATCCTTAAACGTAATGCCTAGTGCACTAGTGCAGTGTTTTTTAAGGTTTGATAAGGTTTTAAGGTTTGAAGTGCAGTGTTTGAAAGGGTGTCGTGGTGGAGCTTTAGGGTGTCAACACCATTTTCCCTTGTATGTCTGATACTTTTAACTCACTTTCACAAAAACCCAAGTTTCCGTCCAAGTATGCTTAATTATTTAAATACGACATTCACTTTTGGCAAACAAACTAAAGGTAATCTCATAAATAGAAAAGTTCAATGTAGGCCTGCACACTCATTCATTTTCTCATTTTCGTGCCCGCTTTTCCGTTCGGGAGAGTCGTAGGGGCTGCAGCCCTAGGAGGACCCGAAATACCTCGCGATCAACAGAAATATCAGATAGTTCTGCTGGCTCCACACCAAGAAGGGAGCAAGCAAGGTCGGAGATATAGTTACGCCGCCTGGTCCTTGGACAAACTTTGGGTCGCTTTCCCGTGGGTGCAGTCTGTAGCCTGAAGGACTTAGTTCACCATTCTTTCCTAAGACATTTTGGACACATGGCCGAATTAACATAGCTGGGATCTAACGATTCGGGAAAGTTGCTTGACATGCTGGTTTTACAGATTTCAGACCTGTGCCATTTGTCACGAAGTGTCACACCGAGAACTCTTCGCAAATATCCCATCTCTGCCGTTTGTTCTTCACCTAAAATTCATGACCACAGGTGAGGACCGGAACAAAGACAGATTTACAAACTGAAAATTTTGCCTTGTTTGAAAGACCCTGTTTCGCCACCACGGAGCAAAAAAGCTCACGCAAAACTGCGTTTGCTTTACCAATCCATGTATCAACCCCTTTGTTCCGACTTTTGTCACTCGTGAATACCATCCCAAGGCACTTGAACGTCTTCACCTGCTGCAGTGTATTTGTGCTCACTTGCAGGAAACACTGCCTTGGCGAGACGTAAGTAATGCCTCAATCTTTTAGGGCTGATTTTCTTTTCTTCTTGGTCGCACGCAGCAGAAAACCGATCAAATGTGAGCTTAAGACTCTGTTCCGAAGATCCACACATGCAGTACCAGTTCATCCGCAAAAAGAAAATGGTTCATCCTGCAGTTCCCAACAATGCCACCCTTGTCGACGCTTGTGTGACTGTCTATCCAATTCATATAGACCAGGCTCTTCAAATTTTTGGGGAGAGACCATCAGCTATTGCACAACAGTTTGAGGGCCGGACATCTTGCGTATTGTGATTTTTTCGGGATATGTTGCATTCTACCAAATCAACACATTTTTCGTAAATGTGTTATTTCTTATTTAATGGCAAAATGTGTTTTGTGGCCGGGTGAAATGGCTTCGTAGGTCGAATTTGGCCCCCGGGCCGTAGTGTGGAGAACCCTGATATAGACTATGAAGAGGAGTGGTGACAGCACACACCATTTTTGGAGTCCAACACCAACACTGAACGATTGTGAGTTAACCCCGTCGACAGGGACACAATCTTCTGAAACAGGAATACAGTTACTTGACGGCCAGCAACAGGCACCCGTCAACACCGTACTCCCACAACATCACCCCAAGCTTTTCACGGGTAACCCGGCCATATACTTTCCCGAGGTCGACAAAACGTGTGTATAAGTCTTTGGCATGTTCCCAGGATTTCTTGAAAAATTTGCTGCAGAGTAGAAATTTCTTCTGTAGTGCCACGGCCGCGACAAAAACCACACTGGGTATTATCCAGCTTTGGTTCAATCATTTTCGCGGCATCTTAACATACACTCTTGTTGGGAGCATGGGTATCGGAAGGATTTTTCCAGAGGGGAGTACTCGCGGAATTTTCCTAAATTTTTCCAGGGGGGCCCAAAAGTGGTCAAATGTGATTTATCCCATTCAAAACTAAGAAAACAACCTTTTTTTGCTGAAAATTTCAAAATCCATGGGGGGCCAAGGCCCATCCCTTCCGACGCTCATACTTGGGAGGCTTAGCAAAGAGACGCCGCGGTAACTTGGTTCATTCACTTCTGTATCCCTTTTGTGCATGGGGACCATCAATTTGCTAATCTTTCGGCACCCTTTCAAAACGCCATGCCACTTGACACATACGAGTTCGCCAAATCATCCAGCTTTCCAAGTTCCCCTAATTCACGATCAAACTTTTCGCAATTAGCTTTACGCTCGGATTTAGCAGCGGCGCCATAGAGCTTATTGATGCACAGTTCTACGGAAGCTTTAACTTGTGCACCTTGCAAGTCAATATATTCCGCCTGAAAAACTTTGCTCAATTCTGTCAGGTGAAGTGCCAATGTTGACAAAATAAAACGCACCGTGATGAATTTTTTTGTTTTTATAAGTCGCGGAGAAACAACGCACTTTGCATCATTTTTATTTCCTGACAGCTACTCCAGTGCTGCCCAAAAAGCCAAAGTCTCACTCATAGCTCTCACTGTTGCCTCACTCGACAAACACCTTGTTTTGCATGCGCGCTGAAACTGCCGACCTTTTGTCTTCATTGTAGTCTGATGCATCGCCAGGCAAGCCGATCGCAACTGTGAAACAGTAAAACACTTCCATAATTGCATTAAAGTGCTTTCGCAGTTTCGTATCCCCATACTGTACAAATCTGCAGTAGTATAGTAAGAGGCTGAGGTGGTGCGCATGACTATGCACAGATACCAAACTTAGAATTTTTGCTTCGATCTTCTGCGCCTGAAAATTGTGTCGGCCTATAACATTGCAGCCTCCTGTTGCAATAGCCATGTGCAGGAAAACATGCTTTTCTCAAATCGTTTTACTCCAATGCAAAGCAAAACCATATCTGGTTTTCAGAATTTAGGGTGTCAATGCAAAATTTTAGGGTGTCACTTAGACACCCAAAAACGGCTGAAAAACACACTGGCCTAGTATTTCCAATTGATGCCAAAATTTTAAAACCCGGGTTTCGGGTTGTTGAGAAAAAAAACGGGAAAGCCCGAGTTGTTTCGGGTATTGAAATAAATGTGACTTTGCGCGATAAAAAGTCAATATGCATTTTGAAATTATTACCGTTGGTCAATGCGCAGTTTATTATCTAACTAGTAATTGCGTTAAGCACAGTTTTTAAAGATGTTTACAACACTGATGCATGACAGTCAAAGCACATTCATCATTCAGTCTGTTTATGAGTTTTGTGACATATAGTCCTGTGGCTGAAAAAGCCCTCTCTGGTTCCACTGATTTGGGTTTGCTTGTAAGTAAGGCATATTAAATTTTTTTCAAGATTATTTGGCTTCTTTTTGTAGCCTCAAAAAGAAACATTTCCTTTTTCGCAATGTGCGATCGGATCTCTTCGTGTACGGGAATAGTTTTTGTGCTTTGATTTCAAATGGGTGATCAAACGTTTGGTACTTGAACCACCTCCTTTTGTATAATGAAGCACAAAAGGCAATTGGGTGTTTGTTGAGTCTTGTTGTTAAGGAATATCTCTAAACTTTTGATTTTCTTTGATTACTGATATTTTGAAACTGAATGTGTATGTGTAACGATCTAGTAAAATTCGCTTCTAAAGAAAAACTACTTATTCTGTACAAAGTCGTTGCAAACTGGATAGGAACGAATCGCTTCTGCAAAGAATTACAGCTTGCAAATAGATTAACAAGAGACTACGGCATAGCCTATCTATAGATGAACTGCCTCACGTGGTACTTTTAATAGGTTAGGGAATTGTCTAAAGTTACTGAAAAGTAAACCTTTACTATTACGTAAGCGTTGTATTTATCAAACAAAGAAATAAGTGCATGCATGCTGTAGCGACCACACATTTAGGCATCTTTTATGTGCAAAATGACGTCACAATCCATCTAAGTAGGCAAATTAAATGAAATTACAAACTGACCGGCAACGAAAGTCCGATGGTTAGCTAGCGAAACCCGTACACTCCTGTCTCATGATAATAGTTGAAAGTTTAAACGTGCTAATTTGGCCGTTACACGTCGCACTCTGCAACGTCATTGTTATCAGAATTACTAACATTTGAATGCAACAGCAATTCCAGGTTTTTCAAAACATCCGGGTTTATTGGTTGAAACAAAACGGGTTTCGGGTAGTCCAAAATAGCCAAAAACTAAAAACCAGGGCATCGAGTTCAGGAAGTACGCACGCGTTATATTGGCTAGCCAACTACGTTGCATAAGCCAGTTTCAATGCATTGCTTAGCAATAGTCTTCACCATTATTTTGCACAGATACATGACACTACGAATTAGCAACATTGATACATTTTTGTAAATGTTGTAGTATCATTTGTAAAATAGTTTGTTTAACTGTCACTAATTTCCACCTTTCTTTTCTTGCTATTGAATGTCCATATTGTGGTGGTGATATCCAGATAGGCAACGCTAGTGTTTTCCACCATTCAGGGGATTTTAAATGGATCATATTTTTAAGTGTCACTCACGGACGCCGGAACGGGGGTGCATTACGGGGGCACCGCCTCCCCTGCTCTTTGAAAAGGGGGGCAACGGGGGCACAGGTGCCCTTACATAACAGATTTCATAAGTAACTTCATGATTTGTCAAGATCCACTTGAAACAGATTTATTGCAGCTATTCGCGCACACATAAAGTTGAGAATGATTTCCTATAATTTCTTTTATTAGTTTTGAAGAAGTCAACATTGTGGCTGAACATGTAAATGCGAAAAGAATGACCATCATGGGAGCGATTTTACATTGAACTCAAGACAACAGTTTTGAACTTGTGGTGCGTCAAAACTATGGGCGTCCGCAGGGGAGGGAAACGGGCATTTTTCCCTCCCAGCTGGAAATTGGGACTAAGAACGGAATTGTTCTAGAAAACTTGACGTCAGCAGCTCAATTCCGATTGACTAGCTTATTTATTGCAATGACAGTTTATTAGCCGGTACGAGACTCACACTGCACAAGAGCCATGATCATTGTTCTGGTGTCATGCAGTGGTGAGCTTGCAGTTCTCTCATTTCCACTGCTTTGCCTGCAGAGGCAGGTTGCCAGACTTGCGATCGGATTGATTTACTGTTATTCTTTATTGTGTAACAATAACATGCAACAAATCTTCTAATTTTCACTTCAAGTTACGATATCATGCGTTTCGCTGCCCCGGCATGTGACTGTTGAGCGCAGACATCTTAGCAGGTAATGCTTCGAGACAGTGACTGCTGATAGCGGTAAGCAGGGACGCCGAAAAGCGGTGGCATTGCTCCCTGACCTTTCAAAAGTGGGACAACAGGGGCAAAGGCGTCTTTTTCATAACAGCATCATCGGAATTTTCTGGTTTATGACGACCGAATTGAAACAAATTTTCTATAGGTTCCTTTATTATTTTTGAGGTCAACATTGTTGCTGAACAGTAGCAAGCATAATTGGTTACGATTTTTATGTTTTTCATAAATTTCCATTGCCCTCAACTTTTTTACTGCCCCTCAGCCCAATCGACGTTCCGGCGTCCCTGGTGTCACTTCTTTTTCATCTTTGCGATCACTTTTCCATCTTTGCGATTTTGCCATTGCCTTATTTCTCCATCACAATTCTTGTCGGTTCTCAAATCTTCTGATGGTTGATGATGGGAAATAAAAAGGGTCCCAACACCAATGTGCTACATTATGAACTAAAAGCAAGGTTGTCAATTCTTTTGTGCAGATTATCCAGGATGTTTCAACTTTCATACCCGAAATTGCCAATGTTTTTCCCTTTGCAGTAGGATATTTCATCGTTTGGGTCCTATGCCCTTCTGAGGAAACCAAAGAACTCAAATCCTAAATGATGGACTAAGACAAATGACTTTGGCGCTTTGTTCAAAGGTTAAACATCTCTATGACTCAAGCCTGTGGCTGAAAAGGTCTAAAATCCGTCATTAGATGTTACGGCATCAGAAGCGTTCCGCTTACTTTTCTAGGTGACGTCATTAACATGGCAATTTTTGTTGTGTTGTTTTTTTTCTCAGTGCATTTCCAGAATAACTGTCTGAGTAGACATGAGAACTTTGTTAGAGAGAATAAGTACTTTTGGCAAAGACCTAACTGTAAACAAAAATATATGTTTGATGAAATGCGTAAGGATATGTTGTGGAAAACCGTCAGTGTATCTGTCAGAATATCTGCCAAGTTTAATCTCTGGGGGAAACGATTAATTTCAAAGAAAAAGGAAATGCTTTTGCTCGCAAATTCAACCACCTTTTGTTCTCCACACTATGTCTTCTGCTTGAATAGGTTACTCAGTCCAATCACGAACTGATTACAGGAGCCCTTCATTTTATGAATGTATTGTGGACAGTGGTGGATATTAGAAATCAGGGCATAGGCGTAGCCAGAGGGGCCATGCCACCCTTAAATCTTTAGAAAATATAGTCATTTCGTGTTTTAAGAGGTGTTTTTCTAAACAAAATAGTGTTATTCGCCTAAAATCAAACATTTTGCCCCCCAAAAATTTTTAGGCTGGCTACGCCACTGATTCAAGGGCCCGAGGCAAGCTCTCAGAAAGAGGCCTCAAAACATCACCACCGCGAAAGATAGATGTGGGCCAAAGTGGATAAAATAATTAAATTTCTTTCACATTGCAATTTATGAACTAAATTCAAGAGCATAATATGCATACCAAAGAGCATAATATATACACAAAAAAATTAAATGTGTCTCTCGAGTGGTTCATAAGCAGGCCCGTAACCAGGGAAGGCGCAGGGGGTGAAGCTCCCCCTAGAAAATTTTTCGCTCCCCCTGGAAAAATGTGTTGGATATAACTTGAAACTATTGGACGTAGTTCAAAAAATTTGGGCCCCTCAGAAAACTCTTCGCCCCTCCTGGTGTCCCAAGCTGGTTACTGGCCTGTTCATAAGCTTTTTAATAAAACAGTGCAAAAACTGAGTCCGAAACTCTTAAAGGGGAATCCCCACGGCATCTCTGAAGAAAGATGAGGCGACCGCCTCTCCTTATACGCAGGGCCCCGGCAAGGGCGGGAGGGAGCAATGACCCGGTGCAGCACTTTTGATGAAAAGAAGGTTTGGCATATGGTCTTCAATGGTCTTTACCGCCACCCGGTGGTGTTGGGGGGGCGGCACTTTTCGACTCGCCCCGGGACGGCACTTCACCATGTCGGGACCCTGCTAAGACGTACCCCTGATTGTGGACTGCCTACAATAAGCGCTTGCTCTTCTGGTACGCGTGATAAATTTGTTGATGGCTTAAAGGAAAAATATATCAATTTCCACAATAGTCTAGTTACTATTTTTCTAGAGTTTTAGGCCTACTGTAAAAAGTTACGAAAGTTTTTCTTACAAATTGAACCACTTATGGCACTTTTCAACGCAAAACCTTTCCGCTCTCGGTGTGACATATATGACCGCGTGCGGATGTTGAACCAGTACGCATGTCTGAAGTCAAAATGTTTCTAGCAAATACATCTGCGCAAAGCAAATGTGGTTGTGAACACTGAAAAAATAGCACCGCGAGAAAATTAGTTTTCAGTTGGGCTCCGTGGCTGAATCACTTGCACCGTGATTGAATTAACCCACAACTGAACCTGATTGTTGAAAGAAAAGGGAAGGCGGTTTGCTGGTGGTAGATGTGAGCAGGCCCGTAGCCACTGGGGAGGGCATTCGAGGACAGTGTCCCCATCTTTTTTGCCCCCCAAATTTTGTTGTTCCCAGATAAATTTTTTTAAACATATTGAAAACAAAAATATTGCCTTACTAAAAATTTATTCCCCCCCAAACCTTGAAACTTGTCTACAGGCCTGGATGTGAGACGGAAATGAAATCTTTTGTGAAAACAATCCAGTAATAATGCACGCGTGATCTATGAAAATGTACTTTGTTTCACGTGAGTGAAGTAAGCTGCAAAACGTGATTATGCAATTACCTAGAGTGCATCCATTGTGAAGGCAAATTTCTAACCCTACCTCGGCACGCATGAAACAGCAAGATAATGCAAGAACTTGCACGGGTGAGTCTAATACAGACTTTGTGTATTAAAGAGATTGACTTCATTTGGTAAACCGAAAATGTGAACTTCAGATCCAAGAGCATTTACAAACAAACTTTTGTAAGTCTTGTTAGTTCTTGCGGGGTGCGGCTGCTTTTGCAGTGAATGCCGCACTGGTGGCGAGTCAGTAGCGCAGCACCGCACGTGAACCGCTCGCTTGCACCCACTAATAAACGCCGAGAACGAGGCTGGACAGGCAGCAAGTATCGTTTTTCAAG
>Ga0210059_1015457_pt1 | contig 11143 bp, 7 predicted proteins | sample Ectturendosymbi2_FD_188042 | JGI IMG/M metagenome (GOLD analysis project Ga0210059, IMG submission 188042) | Ecteinascidia turbinata endosymbiont from Florida, USA - Sample 2 (SPAdes) (version 2) | ecosystem: Host-associated > Tunicates > Ascidians > Unclassified | place: Key West, Florida... | reverse complement strand
CTTCCACGCCACGATCACTCTTTTATTGCTTGTTCGCGCCACATATATGTATGGTGTTGTTCTTCACGCACATCCCGTTCGTGGTGAATCACACAATCAACGCAACACCACCGGAGAGGTTGCAACATTAGATGTTGCACATAGTCAAGCTGATGTTGAAACAGAGTATGGTGTGGTATCACTGATTCTGATATTTCTATAAATATTAGCCTCGATAAAATGATTTTCTAGGGACCGCGGAAGATTGTTGACTGCATCTGTCCGACATTTTACCCTGTGCGTTGTCTTGAGACAAAAGTGTAACAGCTGCACTTATGAGAGATCACAGTACAGCAATGGTTTATTTCGTGCAGAAATGTAACTGGTTTTGCTCTAGCGTTGGTTGTCGCGTATTCAGAAGATAGATCAAAATATACAGATGCAAGTTTGTAATATAAATATTAGAAAGTTACATTTTCAGGCAAATATCTGCGAAGTTTTTGCCGAAGACAAAAAGCAGCACTATATTGTGGAGATTTAGTTTTAGGATGGGCAGATTTGCTGTTCATGTAGTCTAGCAGAATTATTATTTTACACGTGTGCAGACAAGCTATTCCTTTGATTAGCAGAATTGTCAATTTAATAGCTTATCAGTAGGGCAATTTTTTCAATAAAGTCAATCCTTTGGTAGTAAGCTTGAATGACGTGATTTTTTGTAAGAACTCTGGATAGAAAGAGTAAGTTTCCATATTCTTAATTTGATAGGTCAATAAAAAGTCAATTTTTTACCGTTAGGTCAATATTCTTTTTATAGGGCAATAAAGTCAATTTTTTATGATTATCATTTATTAGTCAAAATTTCTTTTAAGGATTGGTGAGAAAAAGTGATAATTTCGATATGCCTGATAAAAACTTGCACATTATCTTTGGAACGCTGAATCGGAATTTTAGTCACACGAACTCTGAACGTGATGGATGAAATCCCAGTTAAAAAATTAAAATAAATAGCACATAGACTTGTGTCGCAAGTTTCGTTGAGAATTTGTGTGTTTTCGTTTAATAAATGTTCGTTTTGATATAAAATCTGAAGAAATTCTCAAGAAATATCATTTATTCAGTCTAGATTTTGTTAGGTCAGTAGAGTCAATTGTTTTTAGTTTTCAGGTCAATAAAAATTTGCCTTGTTATCAGCATTAAATTGTCGGCTAATCTTGAATGTTGACATAATTTATTGCCAAGTTCATGACTTTTACTTGTAAGAGCAGATGCCGTTTTGTGTGATCACGCTGTACGTTTGTAAAAGTTTGGAATGCTGGTCATGTCGCTAAAATATGCATGTTGTACCGTGTCCAGTGACAAATTTAAGTATATTAATTTGTAAATCATCTGTAAGGACACAGTGTGATCAGTGCTGCTTTCAAAACACCTCTAAAAAACAAGATTAGGAACCTGTATTTATAAAACTGTTCTTCTGAATCGATCCGATGACTATATTGATTTCGCACGAAGCTGTCCCCCACATTTTACAACAAAATTGCGCCCATACCTGCACACCCTGGTTCAGGCCTGATTAAAAGTAAAAAGTTCTCATTTTCATAATGTTGCGAAGAGAACTTTATCTGTGACCGCTTGCGAAAAACTTGTATCACGGTTGAATAAACACGATGTAAAAATTCATGAAAATTGCCCCCCCCCAAAATGAAGAGCTGTTTGCGCCCCTAGGTCCAAAGACAGGTGCCCAGCAATATTGGCATCACTGTTCATTTCATTTCAAATTAAAAGCTTCACAATGCTGTGTTGGCTTGTAGAAGATCGTAACCCGCAGTTGGAAGAAATGGTCACCAATTTTGAAGTTACTGACAAACGAATTTTCAGCGTTGCTGGACGAATGTTCAAGCCTGATAAATGACGTTTGCCTGATAAAACATTTGAAGCCTTGATGTTTATCATCTGTAACAAAGATTCTAAACATCGATTATTTTTGTTTACTCAATATGTTAAAGTGTTTGTTGCAGTGAATTTATTTTCGTTACGTCGGTTTTGAAGTTTTCGTCGAGCACCGTTACACCCCTTCCGACCAGCAGAGAAAGCGACCTAAGATGTAAGCGTGTAACTCAGAAACTTCGTGTGTTGTACAATAGACCTTTACTTTCTGTAGGAAGGATAAAGCACAACTTGAACGGTGCAGGCTGTACATTCAGCAAAAGTGCGCTTTTTATTTGTAGATTGTAATGAAGTGCCCAGAGAGAAGTCTGATGTGCTGATGATTTCATCAACTTTTTATTGATCCACGATTTAATTTCGGTTATAAAGCTTATAAACCCTTCAAAATTTCCAACCATGACAACGAAATGCAAAATCAGAAAATGTATTGCAGTATGAGAAAAATTTGCCAAGCTCAAATGAGCACCATTAAGCACTTGAGGCAAAGTCTCCCTGAAAATTTCAAAGCTTTGCAAAAGAAAACTCACTAAGCCAAACTTCGACAACGCTTTCAGTGCCAATAAAATGTCACTTGTACCCCTGCTAAAAGATTAACTTCTAAACGAATTACCGGAATTGACTCGTTAAATCCATGCAAGGAAAGGAAAAACATATTTTGTAGTTCTGGACCGAAGTAGCCCAAACTTACTGATGCCGCATGCAAAAGTTCATTTGCTCCATATTAGGCAATATTAAAATGGGCGGGGAAAGAATTGCTACTCGTGTGATTTGCCTGACAAAGTACTCCCGAAAACACGTTCAATGACAAACATTGTCCAGACTCTCGTGAATTTCAAAAGACAGAATTACTATTCAAATCGATGATGATGAAGTGGTTGATGCTTGAAATGCTCGGTACACGAAGTTTCCGAGTTACACGCTCAGACTCTTGGGTTGCTTTCTCATGGTCGTACTGTGGTTAGAAGGCGCCCGGAACAAGAAACAAGTGTGGTGCTCCTATGTTCGAACGTAAGTCTTTCGGGAGTGAATATACTGTATTGAAGAAAGTACTTGCGACATTGTGAGCATTTTTCAGCGCCCGGGTCATTAATGCCCCCCCCCTCCTTACGCCCTGCGCTTTCTTGGCTGGTCGGAGAAAGTGTGACGATGCGCAACGGAAACATGAAGGTCGACATCATAATTAGGGAAAACGCCACGTCTATCATTATTTAAAACGTGTTCAAGAGTGAAAAGAACTTTTGAGAAAGGGCCACTACTCCTGAGAATGGGACTGAGAATGGGCCACTACTCCTTGACTTGGGCACCTGGTCTCCCACTACAAAAAAAACGCTGAGCTGTTTAAAAGCATTATGATGTTAAAATTCTATAGCCCACGGATTAATCGGAACAACGAAATGTTGCCAAATTGGTCATGACCTTTTATCTTGCGAATTTATGTTTAAGAGTGACTTAAGTTAATGTTCCTGTTATTCATCGTATAACATTTATATCCTGTTTTCTAAACCTTACGACCTTGAAGCTAGTAGAATTTTAGGAAGTGTCTCTCTGCAGAATATCTACTGTTGTTTTGTGCCCGACTAAAATGCGGTATTACATTCAAATTGATGCAAGTAGTGAAAGAAACTAAGTGAATGATATGTGTTCTTACTCTAGCATTGAACTGAGTTCTTTCAGAATCTGTCTGACCACCAGAAAGGCTCGATCGTACATGCTGCGGCGATAATTGCACCATATCAAAATGTTATACATGAAGGTTCACAAAAGTCCTCCACAAAAATCTGGCAACAGTTTTTAAAACAGGAATATTAATTTCGCTCAAATGAGCATCGTCAGTTCCACAACATAAAAAGGTAACGTGAAATCTGCAAGGCAATGGAAGAGTAAGTCAATGAATTAAAAACGTAAGTCACCGAAAAACTAAAGAATTACACGTCAGCATGTTATCACGCCAAGTGTTCAAAACGTTGACCTCACTGCAAATTGCCGAACTATCACCAACGATGAAGTGCAGCACGGTATCAGCGTCTGAAATCGGGAAGCAAGTTACATCCCTGCAGCAATGAGATAAAGAAAAGACCAAAGTCATAACGCAGAGCGAGAAATCACGTGTCATGATAAAAGGCAATGACCAAGAACACAGCTACTTGGCAGGCCCGTAACCAGGGTGGCGAAGCCCCCCTAGAAAAATTTTTGCCTCCCCTGGAGAAATGTGTTGGACGTAGTTTAAAATTCTTGCACATAGTTCAAAAAATTTGGGCCCCTCTCAGAAAACTCTTCGCTCCTCCTTGTGTCCCAAGCTGGTTACGGGCCTGCTACTTGGTATGGGGCAAAATCATTTTTTAAATATTAATTTCCGCGTCGATTTTGCGAAACCATTGATTTTCACACTCCTCGAGATAGCTAGCTTTGGGTTGTTCTACAAAGGTAACTTTAAAACATTGCGAAATGGGTGGTTTTTGTCCCAAATAATGGTATTTGTAAAAATTTGCTTTATCGTTTGGTATTTGTAAAAATTTACTTTACAGAGCTGCTTTATCGTTATCAGCAGTAGCGTCAAAAGAATTCCAAATGCTACGATGGATATTCCAGCAAATGGAGAATTTATTTAACGTCTGCCCAACATATTGCTTACTGCAAATAGTGCAAGTTGCCACATAAATTCCGTAGTTGGTACAATTAAGTTTCTGTTTAAGTTAGTCTTACTCGGTGTTTCTGAATCCTCGGTATAGTTTACCAACGGTGTTCTGTGGCAACCAAAATTTCCACACAGTTCGCAGTGATCACATGGAGCAGATGAACCAGACTCTGCAGTCACGACATTTCTGTGCGCTGGTGTTTTATAATTCGTAATGTGTGAACCAATAGTTAGTTGCAGTTCGTTTGTACGTAAACATTGCATGTGGTTTCAGTTTTTTTTCTTTTTGAGTAAATTTCAATAACAAAGGGAAATTTGGCGCCCAAATCATTTTATTAGCATTGTTTTGTTCTCTGGGTGGATGGAGCCTGATTTTCCAACTAGATGCTAATGTTATCAAGTCGTACACCCAGGGCCGGTATTAAGCCGATTTGACCGATTTCTTCTAATCGGACCAATTGGTCCATTGGTCGCCCCGCGCTACGCCTACTAACCAACACAAATTTCCGCTTTGTATCGAAGCTGCCTGTGCATAGCTTCGGCGCGGGGCCTAGTGGTTTTTAAGGTGTTTTGAGAGGAAAAACGGTCCCCAAATTTTTCCAACGGTCTCTCAAAATACAGTTTTAACTCGCTTTACTAGCACTATCAAAAATACACGATAACCTTTTTTTTACAATCATCTCGGTATTCGGACAAAACAGTCGTGGTCTCTCAAAATGTCTTTGCAGCCACCAAGGTCAAACTTTGAGAAAAACTCTGGCGGGGTCACAGTATTTTTTGTAAGCGAGGGATCCATTGCCGAAGAAAATCCAAGTGAACTGTTTTTAACCCTGTTCAGGTAACCTCTAAACACAAACACCGTGGTTGTCCTTGCCCAAAATGGGCAGATTTTGTTTATTCGCTTGTACTGGACTAACTGACAGGTTTAGACTCCCGCGCGGGTTTTGTACAACTTAGCAACCCTCTAACGCCTAACTCAATAGATATGTAACGCTTCAAATTTGTTTGTTTCTATGATCGATGAAACGGGTTTTCGCGCAACTGTCCATATCAACAGATTTGTTACGTTTCGAACTCGAATCTTTCAATTGAAAATTTTGAAAAAATCGTCAAGCGTGAATTTCAAGACACGCTTGAATTCCTCTTGACCGAGGTTTATGAGTGCTCAATGTTGATTGGTTTGGGGAGGGTGCTGTGGGGGGTTAGGAAGCAACTTGAGGTTAGGTTTTTTTTTTTGAGTTGCTACTCAGTTCAGTGTTTGAATATGCATAATAAGCTTTATGGACTTATTTTCTGGTAGAAGTTATTAGCGTAGGTCCAATCGTCACAAATCTGTGAATGTGGTTGTTAACACCTTAGCTTCCAGTGTGGTTTCAGCTCAGCACAGTAGTTTGCACGTGTGTTTGCTAATCCATAGCTCCTCTGCCGATTGCGCTAGAGAGCTGTTTAAACCCTCAGAAGACTATGCAAGTCTTCGATTCCGCAATGAAAAAAAAAGTTTTTGATTTTGTGATTTGGATTTTTTATGAGTGACGTCATAAGTGGAGTAGTTTTGGTCTTTTTAGCCTACTTCATCTGGTCCTAGGACCAAACCGCTAGATGGTAGTAATTCGCTGAAGTTTTTATTGGAAACTAGGCTAAAATCCGAGTCTTTTGATACTTTGGATGACTTGCTGGGGTTTCTGGTTCAAACGTTAACACCTAAAACAACAAATAATTAAGGTGGCGGTACAGTCTAATTGCGTTAGGCTTGTTGAGCTCAGTACAGCACTGTTTTACATAACATTTGACATATAAAACTATGTATTTCTTCCAACCAGGCACGTAACCGTGGGGAACATTCCGGGCAGGGCCCCCTTTATTATTGCCTTTATTTCAGGCAGGTCCGTAGTCCTGGGGGGGTGTTCAGGGACAATAAATACCCCCCAAATTGTTTGTGCCCCCCAATTGTTTTGATAAAGAAAAACATTTTTTTTCAAAAATTCTATAAAATGAACTATTTCGCTTTAAAAATGTATTTTGAGTCCCCCCAACCTTCAAACTTGGCTTCCAGACTTGATTGAAAGCACCGAGACGTTCTAAAATTAGCACCTTTATGAACCATTGTAACAAATTTGTAACGTTTCAAAAAATGGAGATTAAAGCATTTTTTTTCAAAACCTTTGTGCCAGTGCAATATTGATATAGTTTGTAGCAAAAACAAACACCCAAAGATTTTTTATTCAAAGAAAAAAAATCGGCCCTTACAGGGTTAAGCTCATCCGATCAGAAAAGAGCAATGTGTTGATTGTTGGAATTTTTTTATATGATCAAGAACAAAAGCAATTTTCCAAACAAAAATGTGGTAAGTACTCTTAACAAACGAACAAAAAAGTAAAGAAAAATCAAAAAATACCGCCAGTAGACGTCATTGATGGTCGGTTTAAGGTTTAAACAGAACCTCATTTCAAGTTTGTGGTTCTATCTGCAATAAAAGTAAATTAGGTTGAGACATGAAATTTTTCTATTTTCATTGCAATTTTCAACCACATTAATCAACCTTGCCCAAAATGGACAAACGTTTTACAAAAATCAGGCACATAAGGTAAACTTGCCCAAAATGGGCAAATACTTTGCGACAATTGTTGGGCAATCAGATTGGTTGCGGCACTGCTATTGACTTTCATGTCTCACATACGGGCAGTCCCGTCGCCACATGGGGGATTTGGTGGGATGAGCCCAACCAAGCAATGGACCAAGCCCCCAAACTGAAATACGAAAACTATAAATTAGTGGAGTTTTGTCAATTTGTGCAATGTCAAGGCATTAACAGAGAAACCAAAAACTCACACTAACACACACTGGGGTGATTTTCACCCGAACCTACACTAACCATAACGTCAAGTGATTTTCACCCAGGGACCACGTGGCCACCACTCCTGTCTGGGTGGAAATTACCCGCGGTTGGTATTCCAAGGATGTGAGTAATCTTTGCAGAAGACTTGAAAGTGATCAATGCAGACAGGTGCTCCCATCGTTGGCAGTTTCCACGTGAACCTCGTTTTGTTCTGTTTTGATAGTGGACAGGTAGCGGTGTCTGGTCTCAAAGTTCATGTCCTCAACAAAATGCTTTGGCTTTTTACCACAAGTGCACGCACAAGGAGCAAGCCTTTTTTGGCTAAGTCAGAATTCTAGAAACTTTAATAGGTAAAGAGAAGCATAAGGTTCATCATGTCCTCAATGAAATGCTTTGACCTTTCACAAGTACACACACAGCAAGGTGTAGGCCCTTTCTGGCTCCAATTTCTTTCCTCTGACGGAGAAGTCGTCATACATTCTCCTGCCTGTTTCTCAATGAAAACCACGAGCTGAGCAGGAGCCATTTGCGCCAAATTGATTTGTGTCGTCAGGGCTTGCACTCGTGTGATCTACTCCCGTGCTGGCTTCGGTCAAAGGTTGCTGGCATGGCCTACTAGTGAACCTGCATGCATCAACTCCTTTTGCCCAAATTCGTCAAGGTTACTTTAGGAGAGATCTTTGTGTAGGAACTTTGTTACATCTCAGGTAACCATGGGTCAATTCGGGCAAATTTTTGTTCCCCATCAAAAACTACAAAACTTGTGCAGATTTCGGTAGGACTGCCCGAAAGAGCGTCTAAAAAAATGCAGCTACTGAAAGAACCAGCTTTCTACGCGAACGTTTACTAATTTTTAATTTAAGTAGAAGTACCCTTTGCCCAAATTGGGCAGAAGTTACCTGAGCAGGGTTAACGGCCTCATCAAAAATTCTTTAGTACGAATGTTCATTCTTTTCAGTAATGTTCAGCCAAGTTTTTTTTCAAAGCAGAGAGGTTAAGTTTTTAGGCTGTTTTCTGTTTCATATGCGAAAGTGTTTCGTATTTGGCAGGTCAGATTTCAATAGTAGTTGCAAAATACCGTTCAATAGTTCTTGATGCTTCAATAGTTAATTTCTGAAGGTAAAATTTAGTTCGTAATTGCAAATGTGTGCTACTCAGTCAGACTTTAAAGCGTTGTTCATTTTCCCTCTCGTAGATACTTGATAAAGCAACTTGAGATTGGCGAAAAGTACTGAAACAAATTTAGTTTTGATTATGAACGATTATATTTCAGTTGTGCAAAAAATAACGGTTCCTTAAAAAGTAACAGAAAATTACTAACAGTTAAGCCATTAGCAAAGTAACAGAACCGAAACAAGGATTATGGCATCAATCGCACAGATTGACGTCGTAATCTTTGAGATGCAGCCTAATAAATAGAAAGTTGCAATAAGTCTGAAAAGGTGCGAAGTAAAATTAATTTCGTAGAGGTTTGAGGTTTGAAAAATTAAAAGTAGGCTTTAACTTATTGGGGATGTGCAATCACTTTCTCTATTTCTTAAGCGTTAATAGAGAAAAAAATTTTAACCTTCTCCGGGAAATTCAAAACCTGCTCTAATAAAGCGGTTTGTACTTTTTTAATCGCTTCTCTTTTCAGTGGATTTAGCCCAGACATGAGCAACCCGCGGCCCGCCGCGTTGTTTGGTGTGGTTTTGTTCATGATCTTTAAATTGTACTGTATTTCAAATAAATGAAAAATTGTACTGTATTGTTTGGTGTGGTTTTGTTCATGATCTTGAAATTGTACTGTATTTCAAATAAATGACAAATTGTACTGTATTTCAAATAAATGGTGTCGGGAACTTTTTTGGGTAAGGCAGCCATGAAACCTACATATATTTAATTGTATTTCCGCGAGAGCCATACAATATTTTTCAACACTGGAGTAGGAGGCCGGGGTGCAAGCGCACCCCCAAAACATTTGATTTGGTGAAAATCCGGGCAAAATCTGCGGGGAAATTTGGGAAAATTGTGTGAGTACCTTCGCAAAATCGCTGTATATGCTTCGATTTTACAGAAATAGCACTCCAAATAACAGTCCAAACGTTTTTTTGGAGGTAATGTTTTAATTTAGTTCTTTTCGGACAAGTTAGGGGAAATTCGGGCAGAAATGGTGCTTGAAGTGCTTTGATTTGAAAAAATGCGCCCAACATGAAAAGAAATGCAGTTGTTTTTTTGGAGGTCATTTTGTTTGGAGTATTTGAAATTGTACTGTATTTCAAATAAATTATATTCCTCAATTTTTCGTGCTACTCATTTCACAATCATTTATCACAAGCTTTTGCATTTGATCAGAGGTTTGCAGCCCTTGAAGTTGACGAAAAAGAACTGTAACATTTTTTAATTACCTGGGAACCATAGATACGAATCGGATATAAATATTCGCGCCATTTGTAATTGTTACGCTGCAGCCCAGATTAAGCTCTTTGTTTATTTGTTTGTTGTTATGGGGCGAGGGACCGCAAGGTCATCGAATCAAGCCCCTAATAACGCAACACAAACAAAACAAAAAGGCACATAAACAAGAGTAAGCAAACGTAAACAAAACGCAACATAAAAGACACAACGCGTAAAAAAACGACAACAGGCAGCAATGTAATGTAATTTAGCACATTAAGCAGACCAAGGGGGGTCACCGATAAATTTGTGAAGCAGGACACTGCGACAAATAAAGCACGTTTTTGTTAAGTTTTAGTTCAATGAAAAATTAGCTGCATCGACTAGCAAAATCAACAGAATCGTTAACATTAAACAGAACTGGAGCATACGAGCAAGAATTTAAAGAATTATTTTCCTATAGATAGATATATTACAACACAACTTGATCCAGAAAATATTTTTTGCATGTTGGTCAAAAGGCTAGGAATGATTTGTTTCTAAAGTCTTTGGGAATATTGTTCCAGAGTCTTGGTCCTGTGTATTGTATAGATCTTCGTGTTAAAGATTTGATTGAAGTTGTAGTGAGATTGTTATTAGTAGATATTCTAGTGGGATAATTATGTGTTTCATTAATATGAGAATAACAATTGGAGATGAAACTTGGAAATCAGTTGTGAATTATTTTGTACATAAATTTTCCTAATTCGTATTCATATATTTGATTAATCTGAAATATTTTGCATGAGTGATATAGATCTAGCATTGGGACGTGAGCAGGTCCAGATATTTTACAAATACAGCGTATCGAACGGTTGTGAAGTACCTTCAGATGAGTTAAATACGTTGCAGGGACTCTACCCCAGGTCAGAATTGCATATTGGAGATGAGGATAAATTAAAGAGAAGTAGACTTTCCGTAATATTTTGATATCAGAAATTGGCTGAAGTTTGAAGACGGCGTGGCATCCTTGAGCTACTTTCTTTTCAACTGAAGCAATCTGTTCTTTCCATGTTAGATTGGAATCAATTGTGGTGCCTAGGTATTTAGTAGAGTTAACTTGTTCTAATGGAACATTGTTGCAATTTATGTTGAGAGTTACAGTTCGGTTATGATTATTAAATAAAATAGTTTGTTTTAGATAGATTTAATGTAAGTTTATTCTTTTGCAACCAATTGAATACACTGTTTATTTCAATATTAGTTTTTTTTCTCCAAATTGTTAGGATCGGTATCAGAAATAAGTAATGCTGTGTCATCAGCAAAAATATTACAAAAAAAATTGGAAGACAGGGGGAGATCATTAATATACAACAAAAATAGCACAGGACCAA
>Ga0210059_1015456_pt1 | contig 11144 bp, 6 predicted proteins | sample Ectturendosymbi2_FD_188042 | JGI IMG/M metagenome (GOLD analysis project Ga0210059, IMG submission 188042) | Ecteinascidia turbinata endosymbiont from Florida, USA - Sample 2 (SPAdes) (version 2) | ecosystem: Host-associated > Tunicates > Ascidians > Unclassified | place: Key West, Florida... | reverse complement strand
AGATCGTAGGGTAACAGGCTCATCGCCCTCTGGGCCTCCAATAACTATTCGAACTCCCGACAATGTTACTAGGGTTCAAGAGTCAGTCGGTCGGAGTCCGAGCAAATCTCTGCGACGACAGAACGGTGGACATCTGGAGCATGTACTCTAGGACTCTTCTTGACATATTATTTCTGATTTGAGAACAAACAGTTGCAGATTATAAAATGTTATCTTTTCACCTCTCAATAAATGTAATCATCATTGTGGTATCATTTAAAATCCTTGATTTGTGCCCAATCGCTTTGTTTCAACAATTGTGAAACACCCTGTATATACACAACCATAGGCGTCGGCAGGGGAGGACTCACTGGCGTGCAGAGGGGCGAACGGGGCGCCGGCCACGGGCATCAAGGCAGGGCGGCATCCAAAGAGTGAAATTACAAAAATTTAAATGCTGCAACTAGATGATTTTTCTATCTATTTAATTTTTAGAAACTTGTTTTGTTGTCGACAATAATTCTTACGTGTTCAAGTGCCAGTAATTCTCAGCTTCTTCATTACCAGGGACCTACACTCTAAGTGTGCGGCGCAGACCCAATCAAGCTGATATTGACGTGACTTGTTCCAGATCGTGCGATCAAGGGAAAATCACAAAAAGGATTGAAAGACAATCAGGGTAAGATAAACCCATCTTTTAAAAAAAACAACCCACCAGTTTTTTTAATCCGATTTTTTGTGTTTTTTGAAAAAACGCAAAATTCCCATTCTGAATTGTTTTTGTTGCATCATGCAATATCACCAATTTCAGAATTACACGATAATAACTTGTACCTTTTATGGCATTCAAATTTGAGGGTAAAGAAATACAGGGTGTCCATAAAGTCTCTTTACAATTTAAAAAATTACTAAAAAGTGAAATGATGAGATATCGCAATGAGGTTTGTTTTATGTGAATCAGTATTTCACAAAGTTTTTATTGACACATTAAATACACTTCTAAACATTTAATTAACATTTAATTAAAAATATCATTACTTTATTTAATACACTTCTATATGGGCACCATTAGTTGCACGAAGCACATCTAAACGGTACTCAATTTCCTGCCATGTTCGTTGTAGCATGGCCTCATCAAAGGTTGTAATGGTGGGTCTCTTCCATACTTACTTCTGCAGTTTCGCTGGGTCTGAACATCTGATTTTGTCTCAGTGAACCAGGATACACATTGCGCTTTTTCTTGAGCAGTAGTCATTTTATGGGGGTTCGATTCATATAACTCAATCATTAAACATAAGAAATTTTAATTAAGAAATTTTGTCTGAAACAATAAATTTTAGTGTCAATAAAAACTTTATGAAATATTGATTAACATAAAACAAACCTCATTGCGATATCTCATCATTTCATTTTTTAATAATTTTTTAAATTGTAAAGAGACTTTATGGACACCCTGTATATCCATCTTTGTTTTCGTAAAGTGTTATTGGTCAGTTAACTCTAAAGTGGTGAGGCTTGGCAAGAACGCGCAGAGCAAAGAGAGAAAAGCCACTCCCACACAAACTCTGCAGTTTCACGTCAAGTTTATGTACATGCCCTGCTAGTTCAGCATCTATATAGTGCATTTTCTCAACATATGGTTTGTTATGGTCCAACATCAGGAACAGCTTTAATGCAGAGAAGGCAGAAAATTTGATTAAACTGTACCGATTTTATAGAGCTGAAGAAGATAAACAGTATAATTTACTCAAACTGTTTGAATTATTCTTCTCTTTTTTTCAAGTCCTTTAAATTTCGTTGCTGTTCGTTTTGTTTCATTAATAAATGTACAGTTAACTGTATAAGTATACTGCTTATTTTATTTTTGACTTCATAGTACAATCTTCAAACGAAAAGTAAAGAGTGGGATTTTTGGTGGGTTTTATTGTTGTTTTTCAAGTGGGCTTTCAAAAAAACTGGTGTTTTTTTGGTTGGATTCAATTACATCAATACATATTGAATTTCTGGGCCAAATTTCAAAACTGTCCTAACAACTGCCTTATTTGATTGTATGATGCATCGCTAATTTCCCGTTTCGTTTTCGTGCTAACACAGTCGCACACATGTGTTTGCAATATGTGCTTCGTTTCGAGTTTCGTCATTTAATCGGCATTTCAGCTGGAATTGTCATAACGGCTCACACAAGCCCGCATCTTTTCTCCCCTTAGTAATTGTAGGCTACGTATAACAGCCACATAATAAAAACGTAAATTTTCATGCGTACTTCATGCGCATTCTTAATTCCTGTGTAGTTTAGCAAGTTTCAAACTGCGGTCAACCCTGGGTGTTCGCCTACCAACCACATACCTTTTGATCGACTGCTATTTTTGCAGTTGAGAACTGCGCTGACGTCGCACTGAATGTGTTCCACTCCCTGTTTTAACGCGTTATCAAATAGTTTTGCAGTCATGAACTGCTCTGTCTTAGGAGACCTCTTATATATGTTCATTGCAGTGACACATTGTAGCTTACAGCAACGGGTAAAAAGAGTGGTGTCTCAGACTGGTTATGGGCCTGTTTCCCCCTCTGCCCTTCCAAAATAAGGGCAACGGAGGCGGAGGTGCCTTTTCATCACAGGTGTAGGAACAGGCAAATTTTTGGGGTGCGAAGGATTTTGCCCGGATTTCCCCAAACTTGCCCGAAAAGTTTTTTGTATAACTTTTGCCTTTAAATTTTCTTCCACGAAGATCATGAAGACCTCTTTTTGGTGCAACCTCCAAAAAAAGGTCTTCATATGTTTTTATGCAAATCTTGAGAGCCATTTTTTGAATTCAAACAATGTTGGGCGATATTTTTACCCGGATTTTCAGGTCCTTTGCCCAGGTTTTCAGCTAATCAAAACTTTTGGGGTTGCGCTTGCAACTTCTGCACGCCCACCTCCAACACCACTGCTTTTCATAACAGTACCATAGGTAATTTCATGGTTTATCAAGATCGATTTGAAAGAAATTTATTGCAGCTATTTCGACACTCAGAAAATTCAGAATGACTTTTTGTCATTTCTGTTATTATTTTTAAGGTCAACATTGTTTCTGAATAGAAACAAACATAATTGGTAACGATTTTTTTATGTTTCCATTGCCCTAAACTGTTTTATTGCTCCCCCTTCCGAACAGAACCGTCGCCAGACAGTCTTCAATGGGGTGGCTTTTCGTCTGTTCAGGGGGCTTGACATTCCGAAATTTGGTAAAAAATCAACCGATTTGTAGTGTATCGTAATTACATTTGATTGGTCTTGGAGTTTTGTTCGGAGGAACTAAGACCCCAAAAAGACCGCCGTGGCGACGGGACTGTTTCCCTACCACTGCTCCGCCTTCGATGAATATACAAGTTGTGTCGACAAACTTCGCCAAAACGGTGGTTTGCAAATCTGAATATGATGTCATATTATGACGTCACAAACAGCGCATATCCAGTAACAATGACCACCATGCGCCACTGTTCAATACTAGAATTTGGTAGGGAGGAATCCAATCAAGCAGTCGCCCCGGGCATCACCAGACCTCTGCACGCCACTGGGAGGACTAGATACTAGTGGGGGCCTCGGCCCCTCCCTGCATTTTGAAAGTTGATATTTTCCTATTATATTTTCAGCAAAAAAGGTTGCTTACTTAGTTTCGAGTGGAAAAAATGAAATTTCACCATTTGTGCCCACCCCACGAAAATCCTTTGCTTCACCTGGAATTGCCCCCCTCCCCGTACACAACGTTTGATTAATCACGGACAATTGGAGAACCACAATGTTTTGATCAGGTTCGACTAAATTATGCAACAAGTTTCGCAAGCATTTTTTGTGACTTGCGCTGAAATATTTCTTTGGTTTACATATCAAAACCTTGATTGACCTGAAAATGTTTGGTGCAACTTTCGGAATTAAGGGCGCAATTGCCCCCATTGCCCCCCTGGCTACGCGCCTGGGCGGGCCGCTGACGTTTAACGAGCGGGCCGCAAACAATATTTTTAGCGGTTGGATTTCACTGAGCCGCTACGAGTCGCCCACCAATTTTGACAAAACCTTTACAATTTGTTTACCGTATAGCCCATACTTGCTTATTAGCAGCATTTTTTTACCTGGAATATGGCCTGTATTTTGCCTGCGGCTTATACGCGCAACATACCCAGAGGGACAAAGGCAGGCACACTTTTTTTTCGTGTATGGTGACAACTTCTTGCATGAGCGTGGCGGTCAGCAATCTTGGTGCTGAGTGGCTTCTTGGAGGGAACGTAATATGCAACGTTTTGATGGCGTGCTATAGGTGTTTTTTCTTATATATGTACCAAACCACAATCGCTTGACAAGTCAAGCTGAGGGCTTTACGTTTAGAGTTTCAGGTTTAGGGTTTTAGGTATAATTTAGGTTTAGGGATTTAGGTTTCATGGTTTTAGGTTGAGGGTTTTAGGTTTAGGCTTGTAGGTTGAAAGCAGAACCGTCGCCAGAAAGTCTTCACCAGGGGGGTTTTACGTTTGTGCAGGGTCTTGACATTCTAAAATTGACAAAAGCTCCACTGATTTATACAGTGGTGTTTCATATTACAGTTTGGAGCTTTGTTTGGAGGGGCTAAGCCCAACAAAGCTACCTTGTGGCAACGGGACTGGTTGAGCGTTTTAGGTTGGGTTTTATTTTTAGATTGAGGTCTTATTTTTGGGTTTCGAGTTTTAGGTTAAGGTTTTAGGTTTAGGGTTTTAAGTTTCGGGTTTTAGGTTCAGGGTCTTACGTTTAGGGTTTTAGGCTTACACAATCATCCAAATATGTAACTTTGTATATTGTGCTTGCAACATGACATGAACGCTTCAACGAATCATGTTCCACAAAAGACAAAATAGTCTCAACAGATATTTTGCCTCAGAAGGCAAAATAGCCCCGGCAGAAATTTTGCCTCAGAAAGCAAAATAGACAAGTTTGCAAAGTGTTTAGTGGGCCATGGGCGGGCCGGTTTGAAAAAAAATAAATGTCCTTGGTTCACGGGAGGTTAATGGGCTGGATGTTGCAGGCTATGGGCAGTCCGGGCCTGAAAAATCTTGGACCGTGCCATCTCTAATGTACGCAGCAGAGATTATCACTATCTGGTTTGCCAGTTGGATATTCGGCAGGATAGTGAGTTTGCAACCAGATACGGATATCCAAAAACTGCTTTCAAACGGGACCTGGATACGGATATCCGAAATGCTTTTATCGATATTTCGAGGATTCAGACTTTTGGAAAAAGTTGCACATTGCACAATCATTCATTTATTGTCTTCAGAAGCATCTTTTCAGCCTTCTGTGCCATGACTTCCAGTCTGTCTATGGTGTAATATCTGTTCCATAGTGCAATCCCATTCCCACTCTAATCAGTGTTGAACATGATCCGGTTTCCGGATCGCGATCCAACCGGATTCTGCAATTCAGAACAGGATCCGGATTGGACTGGATTTTGAAAAAAACTCAACTGGATCAGATATGGATATCCAAACTGCATTGATCACTGCAGTATAATGCTTAATCTGAGATTTTTCGTATATAAACTGGATTGGATCAAATATCTGGACAGGTCTACCGGATTAGGATCGGACCGGATTACTCAAAGAAAATTTTGGACTGGATTAGGATTGCAAAAATCTCCAATTTGTTCAACACTACCTGTAATCTGCTAGTAATTGGACTAGCCAAGTTTGTCGGCATGAATCTGTTCCTCGTGTGGCAAAATACGGCTCTTTCAGACTATACATTAACAACGTTGTTTGCTGCGTACCTAGACTAAGGCTAGCTAGTGTAGGCCTACTGTGATCTGTAGTGTACACTAGCTAGAGCACTCTAGCTCTTTTAATGTGGTCTGTAGTCTACACCAGGCCTTGCAGTTATCACGCCTATTCTACGTGAGCCTGCATTGACAGGTTGTTGGATGATACCAGGCCAGATAACTTTTGTCTTTCTGCAACATGATATGCAAAATTGTTTTGTGACACTGACTTATTAGACTGAATTTTTAGTCAGTCATTTCAATATAAATGCTATATTTTAAGCCAGTGTATTGTTTTGAATGCTGTTTTGGTTTGGAGACTAGCATTGCTATGTAGCTAGGTTTCGTTAAAGTGCAACAATGGGTAGGACTGAGAAATGAAATTATGAATGTGAACTCATGGATGGTGTTAAAATCTAACCATTGTTACTAAAGAAATAGCTAATGAAAAGCTTGGTGTGGCAACAGAACCGTCACCAGAAAGACTTCTATAGGTGGGCTTTACAATTGCGCACTGGGACTTGACATTCTGAAATTTGAACAAACATCACTGTTTTATATTGTTTCATATTTCAATTTGTGGGGTTGGAACTTGTTTCGGAGGGGCTAAGCTCACCAAAGCCCTCCCCCCGTGCATGGAACTGTGTGGCAAAACTTCAGCTTGCCTTTTAGTGCAATTGACTCGGAAAAGTACTTAGGTTACGCGATATGTCAAGTTAAAGCTTGCACTTTCTGTTTGTGAGCATGACAGGGCCCAAAGTGGCACAACGCCTTCAGGTAGTGTTTGTTCTGCTTCATGAGGCAAAACCTGTGTTGAGACTATTTTGCCTTCATTTGAATTGGTTGAAGTGGTCATGTGACAAACACAATGTGCAGAGACAATTGGATGGGCTTTAAGAGTTTATGGTTAGTATTTAGGATCAGGGCTTATGGTCAAGGTTTAGGGTCAGGTTTTAGGTTTAGTGATTCAGTGTTTAGAGTTAGGATTTGGCCTGCAGTTCACGTAATGCAAACAAGAAACCGTTAACTGCTTGCCAGCCCTGAAATCATGACAACCATCATCCATGCATGGAACTGAGCCCTTACAGATGTCATGGTCAACTAAGCCGGACATGCGTTCGAAACTTGTCATGTGGCTACTTCAACCAATCGTGTTCAGCTAAAGGCAAAATAACTCCAGCAGTTAATGTATCTTTTGCATCAGAAAAAAATGTATCTTTTGCATCAGAATACACTTTCGGATAGTTGTCGGATACGGATAGTATGGTATCAGCCTAAACAGGATTTGGATCAGATACGGATTTCGATTTTCAAAAACAGGATAGGATTGAATAGTAAAAATCCAGTATCCGATCATCTCTGCTAGGGAATCCTTGCAAGATTTGGGGTCTTTTGGCCATAACTTTGGCACCAGAAATGCAAGGAAGTCGATCTGGGTCTCTAAAGACTCATATTACATCCTAGGATCCAAACAAACTTTAAGCCACAATTTCTGCTCATTGTCTGGGCGATGACGTCATAAAAGAAAAACAAAAAAGTAAAACATACCCTAACCCTGACGACATCCACCGAAAACCCCAAACCCAAATTTCAAAAGTTTTTTTTTTCAGTGTAAACTACAAGACTTCACGAGTCTTTTGAGGGTTTGAATCAGAGATGAGTGGACTGTGAAATTTTTCAGTCCAAGTCCAGTCCTGATCTGCAAAATTTTTGAAAATCACCAGTCCGATCCAGTCCTGATCCGCCAAGTTAAAATCATGTATTTTTATTTTACCTCATGAGGCAAAAGAACTACTGGAGCTATTTTGCCTTTAGCCATATAAGATCGGTTGAAGGCAAAATAGTTCCAGCAGTGCTTTTGCCTCATGAGGCAAAATAGACACAGCCTTTTGGCATTTACAAAATTTAACAAGGAAGTGTCCATTTGGCATCAGAAGGAAAAGCACTGCTGGAGTTATTTTGCCATTAGAAGAATTCGATTGCTTGAATTGATCAAGTGACAAGGTCAATACACATTGATTAGCGTAAGATCCTTGTTACATGACCTGAAACCCTAAACCTAAAAGCAAATCCAAAACCTAAACCCCAAACCTACTAAGCCCGAAACTTAACCCAAAACATAAAAACCCAAAACCTAAACCCAAAATTCAAACCTAAACCTAAAGGTTGAACCTGACACCTAAACCCGAAAGCTAATCCGTAAACCTAAACCGAAACTAAAAAATACACCCTAAATTTAAACCCTAAACATTTCGAAAAAGTACATTAAAAGCCCTCCTATCAAAGGTGTAACTTCTACAAGCTTAGCGAAAGGAAATGGTGAGAGCAGAACTAAGGAACAATTGCACAGCAGGTACAGACACTAACCACTCGACTATGTTCACGTTGCTACTAGAACAGAACTCAACGTTATATGTGAACAAAGGGTATACAGTTCGAACTGCAAAATAGTCCCAGCAGAGTTTTTCATTTGATGGCAAAATATAAACTACCATTTAGCAAACCTGTGTAATCGCATCACAACTAAAATTTTTTATATTTTCAGAATATTCACATTAAAACAACAAAAATGTTAGACTCATGTTTTTCCTGCAATTTTTGAATTTTTGGGCAAAACGGTTTTTTTGGGCCATGATTCTGGTTCCAGTCACGCTAGAAGGTCAATCAAGGGCTCTAAAGACGCGGATGATGATCTAGTTTCCAAAAAAAGTTTGAATCAAAAAATAAATTTAATCAAAGAAGCTCATTGGATTGGCGCCCAGGGGCAGTCAAAATGGGTGAAAAATTCAAAAACATGCTTTCTTTGTGACGTCACCAAGAGAAAACCCCACACCCAAACAAATAATTTTTTAATCGAAACTAGAAGACTTGCTGAATCCGTGAATGGTTTGAACAGCTCTTTAGCTATAGCAATTGTCGAGCTATGGCCAAATTGATAGAAAATGCACGGGCGTTGAAAGGGACGCAATATTTAATAATATTGTTTGGAAATGATTGTGACGTATTACTTTAAATGTGTGAATGCGCCTTTCAACTTGATGCATGTATCTTTACTTCCTTTTATGCCTGATTTTATGCTTCCTTTTTGTTTGTTATACATGAATTGCAGTGATGGAGTCTCGAGACTTGGTCTCGTTCTCGAGACCCGTTTTTGCGAGTCTCGGTCTCGAAAGTTTCAGGTCTCGTCTCGGTCTCGAAGGTTTCAGGTCTCGAGACTTTGAATATTCAAAGGAAATGGTTTATTAACATTTCACTAATATGATTCTGGTGAAGGCTTCATATTTCCAATATCACAAAGAATTGGCTTAGTAAAACCTCTATAAATCAACCAGGGGCGCAACGAGGGGGGAAAGGGGGGCACAATTCACCGGGCGCCAATTCACTATGTGGGCGCTGGATCACTGCAGGGGCGCCGAATTACTGCTGGAGGCGCCGAAAAGTCCTAACAATGTCACAAGTACTTTCTTTAATACAGTAAATTTGCCTTCGAAAGAACTCAGATTTGACCGTAGGGGCGCCAAACTTCGACCATGGGGCCGCCGAATATGTTTTTTGCCCCGGGCCCCATCTGACCTCGTTACGCCCCTGAATTCAACGAGTTTTTGTTTGTTGTATTTGCAGGTACGAAACAACCAAAACAGGTCGGAAAAATGCCAGAAATTTGAAAAATGTAAACTTAGAAGTGATGACGATATTGTTTTCTTAGAAGTGATGACGGATTTTTTTCCATTAAAACCCTTTAACGATCGCTCGAGCCAACATATTGGCGCCCCCTTTTTTGGCCATAAATCGCCAGCCACTAGAGCTAGAGAGCTGTTCAAACCCTCTACGGATTCCGCAAGTCTTGGAGTCAAAATCGAAAAAAAATTTTTTTCGTTTTGGGTTTAAGGTTTTCTGGGGGGAGCGTCACAAGTAGGGGTGTTTTTGGGTTATTTTGGCCATCTTTGCCTGGTCCTGGGCGTTGTCCCAATGGTCCATTTTTTGGACTCAAAGTTTAGTTGAAAACTAGGTCAAAATCCGCGTCTATGGAGCCCTTGATTGACTTCCTAGCATATCGGGAGTGAATATTATGACTCATAAACCAAAAATTGACCAAAATTTTGCTCCCTCAAAAGCCACTCTGAGGGGCATTTCTTCCCAGGCAATAACTCGCTGTCAGATTGAGCTAGAGAGCTGTTCAAACCCTCTAAAGACTCGTAAAGGTATGTAGTTTGCAATAAAAAAAACATTTCAGTTTAGGATGTCTGTTTTTTTTAATGCTTATATAATGATAGGATGTTTATGTCATTTTTTGCTGACGTCAGCATTTTTGCCCAACCTCCCTTTAAGACCCGCAGGAGCCATTTAAATGACATACATTTTTTTGAGTTTAGCTGTGTTTTGGTTACATTTCGGGAGTTTGAAGGGTCCGAATGGGATTTTAGCATTCCTGGTTCCAAGATTAGGGCCAAAAAACATTAAAATAAATTAGCGAAATCCCCCAAAAGTAATGAAAAAAACCCCTCACCAATTAGCTGTTTTTTAACCTAACTTTTGAACCAGAAACGCTAGAAACTCAATCAAGGGCTCTAAAAACGCGTATTCTCGCCTAGAATAAAAAAATACTGCGAGCCAAAATATTGGCGCGTGGGATCGGATGATGATGTCATATAATTAACTAAAAAACATGTCCCTGTCATGAGCCCGTTGGCCCAAAACCCCCCAACCAAATTAAAAAAAAATTTTTAAAAATCTAAACCACACGACGCCACTAGTCATTACAGGGTTTGAACCAGGGCTGTGGAGTCGGAAGTCCTGTCATCCGACTCCGGGAAATTTCGATTATCCGACTTCAACTCCGACCTTCAGCTGTATTAGTTACTTAAAGTGATAATTCTTTTCAGATGAATTCATAAACCCTACTTTACTTCCACTTTCCAGGAATACGGAAACTTGTTTTAAATCGATGTAAATGCACGTTCATCTCTCACTTTTGCAAAATGCGATCAAGCAGAAGTCGGTCTTTTAATTTTACAGAAAAAAGTACTCATCTAAAAAAAACACAATGAAAATTATTAGAGAAGGCTGATAAATAATCGATTTTAAGCAGATACCTTGCAAACGATATCAGTAAACAAATAAAATTGAAAAATATATGCATTCTACCGGTGTGCATTGCACATATTGCGCAACGCTGTTGATAAACTCGCTCGGGCATACTCTCTCAAATGACTTCATTGAAACAACTTTTTACGGTCGAACGCTGTCAAGCTTCAGCTCTGTTGAACGTACATGTGTCGCTAAATTTTTCCTTAGATGGCCAAATGAACATGTTAAAGTAAGCTCTTATACAGGTCAAAATCCACAAACTACCAACCAAGAAAGTAAAACAAATTAGTTTAAGTTTTAGCTTAACCGCTTGGGAGC
>Ga0210059_1015455_pt1 | contig 11145 bp, 9 predicted proteins | sample Ectturendosymbi2_FD_188042 | JGI IMG/M metagenome (GOLD analysis project Ga0210059, IMG submission 188042) | Ecteinascidia turbinata endosymbiont from Florida, USA - Sample 2 (SPAdes) (version 2) | ecosystem: Host-associated > Tunicates > Ascidians > Unclassified | place: Key West, Florida... | reverse complement strand
CCGCGATCTTGTGACCTCACAAAGCAGACGCCCCGCTGGCATGCGCGCCGCCGGCGCCCTGGCCGAGAGCGTTGCGGAAGCGCAAGCGATCGCGATCCGGCTCGCGCGCATTCCAGAACGCGGAAAAGCAGCGAGGGGCGCGACGGCAAGCTGTTCCGATTCTCCTCGCCTTAAGACTCCTCCCATAGTAGCGGGCGCGTCGACGCAGGCGAGTGCGGCTGGCCTTGCATGTTGTTGTCAGATTAAGCAAAACAACAAACCCGCTGAGTGCGTGACATCGAATTACAAGCGCAGCTGGGCAGGGGCGATACGGAATGGCTGCTTGTCGAAGTTTCCGTAACTTTCAAGTAATTCCGTTGAGTTTTTTGGCAGAACTCAAATTGCAGTAAGACGCACTTCTTCGATTGTATTCATGTTTGGCGCGCGCAGAAAGCGGAACCACTGATGCATGTCGGGCCCTGCGCCGACATCCTTGCGTGACTTCTCGCTATAGCTAAAATCGAGGTGTGAGTAAACTTGCAGCACAAACACCCGGTCAGTCTAAACCACTACTTAACGATATTCCAAACATTTGGGCGTGTCCACTGTTTTAGAACTACTGATTTTAGAACAAGTATATCAATGCAAAGTGCGTCGCTCGAATCGAGACAAGGAAAAATTCTATCAATTCGCTCTATCAATTCGAATCGAGACAAGAAAAATTCTATCAATTCGAATCGAGACAAGGAAAAAATACCAAGCTCGCGTTCAACAACTGCGGACCTTTGTACCGAAGCTGATTTTTTTCGTTTCAGAAGCCAATGCAAATTTGTCTGGGAAGCGTTAGCAAAAAATTTGTGGCCAGTAACAATTTCGTAGTCGAACCAGCTTCTTCTTTAAAACCATTCAAACACAAACTTGCCAAAGGAAGCATCTAACTCGATGTGTTCTCTGTCGCGTGTCATTCAAACCCAGGGCGATGCGTTGCGTGTTTGAAAAGTAAAAAAGGAAAGAAAAGAAACTGTTTCTGGCATTCGCGGCTGAAGCGATTATGAACTATAGTTACTTATTTTCCAACGCATTTCTGGAGGTGGTAAGCGTTTCTACCACTGTTGAAAACCTATTTTCGTTTTCTCCAGAGTTGGACCGATCTTGACTATTGAAATGTTTGCGTTTTACGGCCGGATATCCTCCCTCCCTGTTGCGTGCCGCCATTGGCGACGAGGAAAAAGCGCTTTTTCGAAACCAAGCAATATCCACTGTACCTTAATAAAAAACAGGCCATTGCGACCACAGCAACAGGTCCAGTGGCTCCAGATGGTCTTGCTCCTAAAAAATGTAAGAACTGAAGGTATTCAGCGAATCAGCAAGCAACGATTTGTCGCCGGCAATTCGCCCAACATACCGCAGCCGATGCTCGCTTCCCATTCCCAGCTCCCCCCAGGCCCGTAGCCACGGGGGGGCATTCGGGTCAATTCTCCCCAAGATTTTATTGCGTCCAGAAATATTTGTTTCAAGCATACAATAAAAGCAAAAATATTGCCCCTCTAAAAATGTATTCCCCCCACCAAACCAAACCCTGCTACGGGCGTGGCACCCCCCGTTTCCCCATAGTGCGCAAGTGCCGTCCCAAGACGCGCGAGCTTTCAGCGAAATACCCGGAGCGGGGTCTTGACACGTCACAATCTCATTGTGCAGTGCACCATGCAGAGGTGACAAACACCGGCCGGCTCGGTGCAACACAGAGATGGCGAGCTTCGGACGATAATGCACCGCCCGATAGCATCGCTGACGTAGTAGAACCGTCGCTGTTGCCATGAGAGGAGGCCCGGGCACATGGCGACCGTTACCATGCAAATGGAACAAAGGCAACAATCAGCCGTTCGCCAAGCACGTTTTTTGGCGATAAATCTCGCTTCAGACTTTTTAAAATGACGCATTGTTGCGATACGGGGATGCCGGACATTTCTTCGACTTATCCTCAAGCGAATCTGGCACACGTTGTCGCTGGTCTGTTGCTGCTTGGACTGATGATCCGCAGTGTGGTCTATCAGATTTTCCTTATTTTGAAAACTACGGTCAATCGCTGACGAAGAAATTCGCGAGGTGTGTTAAAACAGAAACATGACCGATATTGTGTGAAGCATTTCGAATCAGTTTTCCTTCCCTGTTTTTATAAATTACGCTGCAACAAACAGGTGAATGACGTTGCGGTGGCGTTTTGTCAATTTATGTTTTCATATTTTTGCAATGTCAAGTGAAAATGCCGCTAAGTTTGAACACGTTTTCTACATTTTTTGCACTTGGCAAAACTGACGCTGCTCTGGATGTTCTCGATTGAGAGAAAAGGTCCGCCATTGTTAAGTTTCGAGAATTGAGACAGAGGTGGCCAGAGGCACATTTTCAGACTCCCGACACCGCTCCTGTTCCAAAAATTTTGAATCACGGTCCAGAAATAGGATCTGACTCCGGCAACCATCGACGCAACCGAAATTCAGCAACGCTTGTACTTAAGCAATGACATTTATACAAACATGCGGACTCCTGATACTGCCGAAAAGATAAAGTGACTCCGGATCCGGTTTTTCACAAATTCTTGACTCCGGATCCGGGTCCGCAAAAAATGCAGAATCCTGCCGGAGTCGACTTCGGGACACTGGATCCGTGGCCACATCTGGATTGAGACTCCCCTTGAAAAATGATCACGTGCCACAGATAACAGCTGTATGACTATTAAAGCCACGCCATGTCGACTTAAAGTCCACCTAACTGCAATTTGGCATCCGGTCTGGTGTCGCACATCGATTAGCCCGACTAAGCCGATAGAATTCATCTCTATTACTGTACTGAGTTTCGCAACAACTTGATTGAATGTGACAAGACAGATGTCCGTAAACCCACTGCTGGACAACAGCCAATGCTGCGCTGCAATAAACGCACAAACACTGAACTATCCCGCTAGAAGAGGTTGTTTGAACGCCAACGTTTTCCGAAAAAGGCGTTGACGTTCCCTGTTTGCTTGATGAACTAGAACTATTATGTGTGTGGGGAACCAATGTATAGCTCTAAACTAGCGTAGGGAACCTGCGGCACGCGGTCCAAACGCGGCCCTATGGCCAGCATTACAATTTTCATTACCCATGTTAGAACACATCGTGTCAAAACAAAGCTGCATGGTAAGCAGATTCTTGACAGTAAGTCAGGGGAAGTCTCTCGTTCTTTCTCGTAGTTTTCTCTCCTTTTTTCTCCTTAGGAAGACGAAGGTAGAGTTTTCGGATGAAATTATTTACCTTTACGGCCCGCCAGCGATAACCCACAATTTATATGGCCTGTTATATAGTAAATAGGTTCCCCAACCCTGAACTAGACTGCACATTTCTGAAAGAACTCACGTCTCGCCGACCAGCTTGGGGTGGTTTTTAATGTTGTCCTTGGAGCGTAAGATACTTGTAAAGCGCCTGGTTTTAATGAGTGCTTTGTTTGGAAGTGTCAAAGTGTGCATGAGAGAGAATGTTTCGTCTGTGGACCACGTGAAGTAGTACTTTTTGCTTGCCTGATCGTGTTAACTGGCGTGGTTTAATTTGCCTTGAAAGACCACTGCCGGAAAGGAGAACTTTGGCTGAGGAAGAAGAAGAATTGGGTGCATAGCTGTTCTTACACAGTGTGTCAAAGGCCTTGATGTCAGTGCACAATGCACATCGGTCATTGTGCTTCACGAAAACCAAAGCTACTGCTGAGAAAAGCCCCGAAAAGCACCTGGCATCAGAAAGCAATGGCTTCGGAAGGATTTTTTTCCAGGAGAGGAGCAATAGTGAATTTTTCCAGGGGATAGCCAAAAGGATTTTTCCCAGGGATGCCAACAGTGGTAAAATTTCATTTTACTACCAAAGTTTTAGTAGAAAAACATTTTTCTACTAAAACTTTGGTAGGAAAATATCAAATTTTAAAATCCAGGGGGACCTTGGCTGCCCCCTTCCCCCCTTTCCGACGCCCATGATCAGTAGTATATTTTAGGGTATCACTAAGAGCGTAGAATGTTTGACCTCACAGTCTCAATGAAAATGAGGAAAGGACGGAAAGCACGGGAAGCACTTTTCCCACCACACACACTTGTGTGAGGCGGTCCGAAACAACACCTGTAGATGGGACGATGGTGATCAGCGTGGAGCTTCGTAGAAGATCCCGAAAAAATATTATATATTTTTTCTCTCTTTTCATAAGATACAAAATAACGTTTTCTATTCCTGCCTGGCTCAACCAGCACTGCCTGTCGGTTGTCATTATAACCTCCTACTTGCATGACTTCCCCTTTAAACCACTTGTTGTTCGTGCGAATGCATAAACACCTTTCTTTTTCGTGGCGCATTTTCCCGTCGCAAACTGGTGATCGGCGACAGTTTTACTGCGGGCACTGTGATGAAATAGGTGCGATTGTCTCGCAACAAAACGAAACTTCTGCGAATGACAGGCGATCGCTGCTGGTAACGCGGCGATAATTCCGGACCGAAGATCCGGTGCGGATGCGGTTTTATGACGCTTTGTTGCGATTACGTGACCGCGGACAGGTGTGTCCCCCTACCTTTGCTGCGTAACTGATGGCGAGATCGAAATGCTGCGAATGAAGTTCTACTTCACATGGCTTCGCCACGCGAAGTCGAATTGATTTTTGTGTGATTTGAAAGACCAAGAAACGTTCCAATTTTAGCAAAAACAATGCTTTTTCTGGAAAGGCTCTACTATAATGCAGGTTTTTTTAAGGTGTTTTAGGGACCCAATTCGGGTGCCTAGAATTGAAAATAGGGTCCATAGAATCAGCGAAAATTATCATAGGGTCCCTAAAATCAGAGAAAATCTGGTCCCTAGAATCAGAGAAATCGGGTCCCTACAGGTCCATACCGGGTACCTAACATTTTCCTTAAAAACAAACTGCTTGACTCATCCCACGTAATGCTCTCAATGTGTGCCAGGATTTTTTAGGTAAATTCAATCAATCAACCGTTTTGACGACTGGCTGCGTTTTCAGTTTTCACTGGCCTGCCAATCCACTCCAAACAGTGTGAGCGTGAAGGAATCAATTGACTTCAAGCTGTATACGTTTCATAACGGCCTTCCCGTGTTCTTCAAATGTCTTTAAAATACAATACCCTATATCTATTGCACTTTTACGCGATAGGCGTGGAGTGACGTATGTGATATCTTTGTCAGAGGTCATTTTGTTGTCTTGATCGTGGCGTAAACGACACTCCATAAAGTATTGTTTTTCAGGCTCCGGCAAATTTGGTTGTGGACCCAGATGTGGGTTCTAACGATTCTTTGACGTCTGACAGAACCTTGGTTCAGAAAACGTTGGGTAAAAAGACAGCAAAATGTTTTCAAATTTTACTAAACCAAGCGCAAGCGTGGACATTTCGGAGTAATTTAGGCAACGTGTGTAAAAGCACAGGAAAATTTTCTAGATTTTTTACAAAAATATAGTTGTATTTGTAAAAAGGGAAATTTTGTCTATAATTTGAAGATGTACCATGACATTCAACAAAAGATTTAAATGTTTCACGTTTTTTTTTCAATTTTAGGATGTCACACTATAGCAGCAATATGAACACGAAACTTCTGCGTTCCTTGTTTTGCGTAGAAAGTTGGCAAAACCTGAGAACAGTTATTTCCTAAGAACACGGAACGCTTCCGTCTCCTTTAAAACGTGTTTGTTCCATGGTGTCATCGATCGTGATTTGTGCATTGTTTTCAGTGCGAAAAAACTAATGTATCTTTCTTGGAAAAAACACGCTCCTTACATGTTTTGGGCAAATCGGAACGTTGTGCGCTCGTGTTCAGCCTCTTTGTGGCTTCATTTCGCGAGGAACACGCCGAAAGCTCGCGTCTGGCCCTGAATGCGGTCCCTATCTCTTCTCTGGATCGCCCGTCTGCGGCGGTGGTCTCGCTTATCACTCACATCTGTTGTGGGTCATCGAGGCCTCTGTTGCCGGCCAGCAATCAACGGAAAAATCGCTGTTGTTTTCCGTCGTACGATTTTCCTCTCTTGCTGCGCTGGTCCTTTGTCCCATGTCGTTGTGGGCGAAGGTCAAAATAAATTAGTGTTTCGATTATTTTGGGTGGCTTTTGTTGCTGCGCAGAGAAAACGTGTCATCATCTTTGACTGTGCACATGCGCTATTTACCTACGTTTTTCGGACGAAAAACATTATTTGCCTTAAGTTTCCGGACGAAAGAGTTGCAGATTGCTGAAGGTTCTTTTCTTGCTATAATGTCTCTTTAATCCTGAAGATGATCTTTGCCAAACTCTTAACAGGCGTTTGAAAACTCACCAGGGTGAAGGTTGCATAGCTTTTTCCTGCATTTTTCAAGGGAGTTGTGATTCACCCCCTCAAAATGGCGGTAGCGCGCCACGCCGCGGCAGCTTACCACGCCTGTGTTGAAACCATTTGCATTTTGACGTGAAAATCGAGTGCGAAGAACGGATTGAGTGGGGCCGTTGAGGTTATCGTCCCATACACGAAAAGAGAAGTTTTGCTTCGTTTGAGCCGCTTTGCCGAGGCACGCGGCTGGAAGTATAGTCGCTCAGAAAGTTTTGCAAGGTGAACGAGTTCAAACTGGTTTTCGACGTTCGGTGCGTTTGTTTTTTACATTCCTGCGCTGGTGTTACATGTTGCCCGGCATCAAGGAGAAACTGTCCTGAAATTCCTGGGGCTCAACCACAGGATGTCGCTGCCAGGAGGGGATTGAAGATCGTGAGAGCCTGAATCCACGATTAGCTGATAAAGGGAGGCAGCCTCCGCAGCGGACGATATTCTGACTATAAGTTTGAGGAACTGTGTGTGTCACTTGTTTGTCAGCAAAAGTTTGAAGATTTGACGTCGCCCTTTGTGCTTTTTCGTCGCATACTGAGCACTGCAAGAAAAAAGGGCCCGTATCTCTACATTATATCGGCAACGCGGCATTTGGGTCGTTTTTTGGCGTGAATGTAAATCCAAAGTGCTTGTTCCTCTGTAGTCTTAATAACCGTCACCTTTAACTATTCGGCAAACTAACGATCAGTAGCCGTTGCACGCTTGGGTGACTTGTTCAAAGCCTCACCGTTGGCGTAATCAACACTGCTCGAAATCGAGTTTTGCTGCTTTTGAAAAACGTTTGCGCTTTTACGTCAGTCGCTTCTTGTAACAGATCGATATTGTGACGTCGCAGATAAACTTCTGTGAGGAAAGAGTAGTGCTTGTTCTTACGTTAAAAATATGAACCCTTCGGACTGGAACCGACGGTTGTTCAGGAAGTTTTTAAAACTAAGCTTAAACTTTTCCCTCCCACTCGTCTTCTGATTAAAGCTATTCTCCAGCATTTGTCAAATCACTTGTAGATATTAAACTATGTGTAATATCTATAAATAGCCACCCCTAAGCGACGTGTTGCATCACAAAACTTGAAGTTGTAGTAGCGATTCAACGATGCTGTGCCTTCAATTGCGTTCATCCCTAAGTTGATCTCATGAGCATGAAATGTTTGATCACGGAATAGCTGCGTCAATCAAGCTCGCCATAATGCTTGAGAGCAGATTTGCAGGGCGGCGTTTTGACGCTCATCGCATCGCTGATACTCGACAGCCGACATAACGTTGCACTTTTGTCACTTGCAGTAAGACGCGAAAGATCTTTGCGGAATCGATTCTGCAGTAACTGAAAGCTCGTCGTTACCACGATGCTTTTAACCCATGTCCAAATTGTCCGTGTGCGCTAATCTTACGACACTCTGGCACTTGACAGTTGCAAGCGTATTTTTGTTGCCGATGCTTCCCTAAATAGCCAATATTGCGTGCGCCCGTGAGCAGGTACAGTATTAAAAGCTGCACAGGCGGAAGATGTAATTTCTTTTCAAAAGCACACATTTCACTTTCGAACGAAGTTATGCGAACTTTCACATTCGAAACTTCATTATCTTGTGCATACCTGTCAGGCAAAATCAAGCTTCAACATGATGAACGAGCAGCTTGAAACCATTGATTGTTTGTATGAACAACTGCTGCTCTTGACTTTTATTTCAACAGTTTTAAGTTCCCCGTGACAAACACATAGCGGCGCATGCACTTTCCTAAATTTACCCACATTTTTGCGGGCAACCTGCAAGTGGCGGCATCGAAATATTTCTGCTGCGAGTTCAAAGTTTCACATCATTCCTGCTGCGCGTTTTGCCAATCTCCGTCACTACATGTGAGATGCGAGACACAGCTACATCCGGGATACAGCGACTTCTTGGGCACAGCTTGCTGACGTTCTTGACTTGTTTTCATCGTGCTGTATTTGTCGTAAACGGGATCCTCTTTTTCTAATCTCTACACTATATAGCTACTCACCCTGAAAATGTGCCGCGTCGATTTCAATGACATTCCGAGTTAACCGTCGCTATTTGCACAGTATCGTCTGAACAGGGTCATGTTTGGGGCGACTAGTTGCTTGTAAAGCAAAACAATAGCAGGGTGTTTTTGGTCGAGGTGCTGCAGCTGGCGCAATGCGTATAGAATCACCTATTTTGTCAACATCGCAGGCTGAAATGCTGTTTTCAGATTTTAACTTTACTTAATGAGCCGATGAAGCGGCTGGGAATGAACCCTCTCCTTGGTTTGGTTTCTCCTGCTTTTACGCAAACGTGCTGGTCTGACATAGCCAGGTATGTGCCAGCATCAGATCGGTTACTACCATTAATCCCCAGAAACAATTCATCAAATCCTTGACAACATTTTTCGCTTGATCACTGACGTCATAACACCTGGTCTGGACGTGGCGTGATGCATTAAAATTCTTGCCTGTTTTTTAGTACCAATGTCGCAAAAAATGAACAAAGCAAAATGAACTGCTTCAGCCTGCAGTATTAATATATTAGGGACATAACGAATAGATGTGTTTGAATGATAATGGCGCACCAAAAATTCGAGTATTTTTCTTGAGGAATGAATGATGGTATAGTTCGCTTGCAAAAACAGTAAGTTGAAAGTTTTTGAATATTTCTCACTTTTTACTGCCATAACAAACTTAAAAATATGTTGTTTTTTATTTCTAGTGTCCTAAAGATGCTATGCCTTCAGAATGCGCCATTTACTGACGAACACTAAAATTTGTTGACGATCTTAAACAGTTAACTGTGAATAAAAACAAGACTCAACTTTTCACGTTGTATGAACTGAGGTGAGCGCGGGAGAACGACTCGAAGACCTTGTGGTCATTCTCCCCCCGTGATATCTGATTTTTTCAGATATTAAATAAAAATATGTCTGTCTGTCTGTCTGAGCGCATTTGTCTTCGCTCTTCTGGGTTTTTTTGTTTTTTTTTCATTTTCTTCTGTCAAACTTCTGCTTTGTATCAGTGATTGCAAAACTCATATCAAACAAGCGATGTCTTTTTCATGAATTGGTTCGTCTTTCTGTGGAAACTGTAAATTTTCGCGGGAAGGATTTTTCTGCAAATTCTTTGCATTTTACCCCGAACCGCATGTTTTTACACAAAGAGCAAAGATAACGCGAAGCGGTCGCGTGTTTGACCGAAAAACGATGGAAAAAAGGCTTCTTGCATGATGATTTGTTTGGTCGGGTGTCTTTCGATTATTTCGCGCCGGAAGCAGGGAAGTCCACTCAGTGTTGAAAAACATGAGGAATTACTTCACGCTTGGACATAATCGCGTTATCTTGTCGCCTTAATGCCATCGTTCTGAACTATAGGTTGGGCTAGTGGTGGGCAAACATTTTCTACGGAGGGCCACATTGAAAACTTTATTGTTACCGGGGCCGCACATATTACATTTGTCTCCTTCAGTTACAATCTACGTTTCAAAGTATGAATTAATGATAATATTATTATAACCTTGTATTGTTTTATTTCAGATTGACACTGTAGTACACACAGACGGAATAAAATCTCGAGAATTCTAATCTAATCGATGAATTTACTTTAACATAGACACGAAATATGTACTATCTACGTACGTGTGGCTGCCCTGCGGGCCGCATAAAATGCCGTATCGAGCCTTAGTTTGCCCACCCCTGGCTTAGGCCAAATTAAGCTTCTTTGTTGGCAAGGTTACAAAACCGTTGGCTCGCAGCTAAAGCCAGTTTTTATTTCCAACTCGCGAACGCGATTCCTTCTGACGTTAAGAGGCTGCTCGCCTGTCCAAAGTTTCTTTCAAGTGATTCTATGGCTGTTTGCAGCGTCCGGTGCTTTGTTTTTACCAAACGTTGATCAACGTCATTCCCGAAAACAGAAAACCATTTTGTAGTGAAAGTTCGCTTCACCGAACCACAGTCGTATGCAAAACGACTGTATGCGTTTGCATACATATGACGTAAACGACTCGTTTGTCATTTTGCTTTTGACTTTTCCTTGACGTGCCTTCAAAAAAAAGTTACCTTTTTCGGTATCGCAAAAAATCCATGACAGCAAGTAGACCACCGCCGTGAGGAATCGAACTTCGCTCAACCGGAAGTGCGTTCGAGTTGGAAGGTCGTGGTCGGACATGTGTCGTTGGAAATAATGCTGCTTACGCGCTTCCGGCGAAAAATGATCATATTATCATCATCCCCGTTCGTAGCTTTGCGAAAAGTCGATGATCAGCGTCAAAGCGCGTTTTTAGGGGAAAGATAACACAGCATTTGATAAAGCTGAAGTGTACAAGCGCAAAATCACTGGATCACAGAGAAGCAGTTTAGAACTGGAGCCAAAGAACCCTCTCATGTGCTGCATTTGCTGATCCGACTGCTTTAAGCTTTGACTGTATTTCTGTTTTGAGTGGCTCATCGGGTCGTTTTTGCAAAACTAAATAAACATATTTTTATAAGGCGAGGTATCGGGTTTTCGGTTTAAACCAACGCTGTGAGCAGAAGCATCGTATCCATGTTCGCTGTGGCTTTGCGTCTTAAAAAATATATGTGGAATTGCGTTTCTAGCAATGAACGTATCAAGAAAGTATCACACCTTACTCCCATGACCGCACAGCGAATTCACGCTGTGTGAAGAACGCACTCCACGCCTGTGATAGTGCAAAATTTTCAAATTCAGGGGTTTCTAGGAGCTCGCTTCTTTGCCAACTCTTCAGGCGGCTTCACACAGAATCCGGTTACGGCTCACGATCCGGCTTATGGCCAACGGCAATCTTCCCGCATGCAGCAAGAACA
>Ga0210059_1015454_pt1 | contig 11145 bp, 7 predicted proteins | sample Ectturendosymbi2_FD_188042 | JGI IMG/M metagenome (GOLD analysis project Ga0210059, IMG submission 188042) | Ecteinascidia turbinata endosymbiont from Florida, USA - Sample 2 (SPAdes) (version 2) | ecosystem: Host-associated > Tunicates > Ascidians > Unclassified | place: Key West, Florida... | reverse complement strand
ATATCATTCGCAGGAAAAAAGATGCAAAAGCTGTTTCTAGTAAGTTTCAGGTACAGCCTTTTTTGCGTCAGCGTCATATTGCAGCTCTAGAATAGTCATAATGCGGCCCTGTTTCTTTTTCAAGTCCTCGTTTGGTCCTCGTTTTGAGTTTGAGGCCAGTGGTCTATGGCCTATTTGCGTAATCAAAAAGACTTTGACACTAGATTGCTCCTCACACAAAGTTTGAGCTGCAAGGCACATGAAACGTACATTGCCACTATTTACTTTAAAACTGTACAAAAACAAAAACATACGATGTCCATTTAAGGTTACGGCTGATGCTACTGACAAAAGTAATACTGTATTTGTAGCACGGTAGGGTTAACAGAGAGGAATTTTTGCGATGGTATTGAATTGAAGTTTACATCACCATGAGGTGACATACAGCAAGCTGGTGCGCCAGAAACAGCTGCGAAAAGCGTTACTCCTTGTTTTACTTTTAGTTAGTGATTACAAGCACTTAGATACAAGTTTGTATTTCATTATCATCAACTTGCACACGAAGCTTAAAACTCAGGTAAATGCCAGATATGACATGAATTCTCTAGCATTTGCAATGTTATATGCACACAGGCTCGTAACTGAAGCGCTTCCCTAGAAAATTTCCCTCTCCCTGGAAAAATGTGTTGAACATATTTAAAACTATTGGACATAGTTTAAAATATTTGTCCTCCTCTCAGAAAACTCTTCTCCCCCCTGGTGTCCCAAGCTAGTTATGGGCCTGTCTACACAATAATGAGCGTCGAAAGGGGAGGAGTAGAAGGGGGCTTTGGAGAATTTGACATCTTCCTATCAAATTTTTAGCAAAAATTTTGTTTTCTTGGTTTCGAGTGGAAAAAAAATCCATCATTTTTGGTCCCCCTAGAAAAATCCTTCACTTCACTTGAAAAAATTACTATTTCCCGTCCTAGATAACATTTTTCGACCCTCATGTACACAAAGTTTGATTAATCATGGACAATTGGTGAAACATAGTGCTTTGGTCAGGGTCGACTAAAAGCTGATGTTATAGGTTCCGTAAGAAGTGTCGTTGATTTGCACTGAAGTATTTCTTTGGCTTTCGCATCAAAACCTTGATCACCCTGAAAGTTTTTGGTGCAACGTTCGGAATGGGGGAGGGGCATTGCCCCCATTGCCACCAACCCCTGGCTACGCGCCTGTGTCAGAGTCGGCTACAGCAGTTTCAAATAATTTGTAAATCTGTGGGAGCTTAACAGCAGTAATATGCGTAACAGTCAGATTCTCAGAGCCATAGACTTGATTCGTCGCAACCACATTCTGATTAACATCCTCTTGCCTGAAACGCAGCAGCGCGGACTGACTGAGCCTTTCTCACAGCGTGAGGACGAGGGTGAGGACGTGCAGATTTGAAGATTCAACAAGCCAGCGTTCTTGACCTGTCACAATGTCTGACTGTTTTGTTGTGTCACAATACAACCGTTTTGTCACAAAGCTTGGTGCTGATGCGACACTCCCGAATTATACATTTGTTCAGGGCGCTGTATTGATGCAGCTGTGCAGTTCAGAGATGCCACTTTTGAGGTTATAATGTCAGATTTTATGTTTTCAGACATTTTTTTGATGTTTGATGTTTACGCTACGAATTTGATGTTGAAAACAATTTTCGTATTGTAAGCAAAAGTTTTATAATTTTTTACCATTTTGCAAAGATAGTTTGCAAGTTTACCGGCGGTCTTAAGTTAAGGTTGTCATTTGATTGTGTTAGCTACTGTTTTCTGTTCGAAATGAGGTGTTTTGTTGTTCGGGAAGCAATGGTGATTACTGATTATAACATTGACAGTTGTAGGTATTTGCGAAATTGAACGGAGACGTACTACAGATCAGAGGTTCAAACCTATTTTGAGCAAAGTTAGTATAAAGACAAGTTGTGCAGATCATAAGTCCCATTGTTAAGCGAAATGGACTCCATGTTTGGTCCCAAGTTGAGCGTTCTGCCTATCTAAAGGCATGGGAGATCGGTACTTAATCTTCACTTTTGGTCTATTTTTCGATGAATCGAAATGAAGAAAAATATTTAGCAGGCGATTCGGAATTACGGAGTTGCAAGTGTTGTTGAAAACAAGTTTATTAGTGAAAAAATAATTTCCGTAGCTCTACTCAACCATTTTTCTGAATGCTGTCTGCTTGAAAATCGTAGCTTTTTCAGTCTTCCGCTATGAGCGGAATGGGCTAAAAACAACCATAAACGGAAGACGTCGTGGTCATTTTTGCTCATTTTTGCATCTTTACGATGTGTTTGCGCAGTGTGGAAGCAGGCAGCACAATCAGTCTCATTGAAAAGCTATACAGTACAGCAACCAACCACTTTCCTGAATGTTTCTTGCTTTTTCGCTTGCATTAACCAAAAGCACAGAAACGATACAAGAGCAGAAACCATTCAATCACGTGAACAGATTGGCAGTCGATCATATTGATCAAACCACGTGCAGCACGAAGGCTACATAAGAGCGTCGACAGCACGGGGCCCGAAAACGTCCAAGAATCAATCAACATTACTACTCGTAACATAACCGTTTTTCAATTGAACTCACCGATAAGAAATAAATTACGTTTTCGACACACAATCATAAAATCTCTTGGCTTACCTTTTATGAAACATCCGCTTTGCGATTGCTGTCAACATTACACATTTCAGCATGACAAAGCCGTTTGTCTCAAATACATTCAGCGTTGCTCTGCATGCTAGCAAAACTACCACTGTGAAAAGTTTCACCACAGCTGCTTTCCTCAAAAAAACGTAAAATTTACCATCCCTTCGGAACACTCGAGTGTACAATGAGTAAATACTGTATGAATAAAATTAGTAAAGACTAAAAGACGATTACTCGTCGACCTTTTTGGTCTACGTGATATTCGCTCGTGCAGCAGTTTTCTCATGTACATTTTAAAAATTAATTGCAATGTCAATTGTTCGCATTAATATGCTTTTTAGTTTCATATAGGGGGCAGCGATTCAGTCGGCCTAGTTGTGGCAAAAAGGAAAGGTATGGAATAATAATATAAAGCCAATGTCAGCAGGATTTCCAGTAGCAATGATTTACGGACAAAAATATATTAAAATTTTTTCGAAAAAGTAATTTCTATTGTCCGAAGCATCCACAGATCTTTCGACGAAAGGTGACATAACATTTATTTGGGTAAGTTATTTTGCAGTTATCTCATTATCTTCAATTTTAAAATGGGCTAAATTTCCGATTGCAGGTAAAAGGTCAAAATTGCATTTGCTTGTGGACTTTTCCTTACATTCTATACAGCTAATTTTTTTAAGTTGTTTAATATGCAGTCATTTTGTTATGTTCAGGGGAAAAGTGGTTTCCGCTCTTGTCCTTGATCTTCAATGTCGTCGCTGGCTTGAAGTACAAAGGTAGCTTCCTTACAACATCCAATAGATTTGGGGCATCGCCTTCTTCGAAGCTGGAAGTGCATGGAACCAGCATAAATTGGGCGATGCACATTTGCCGCATAATTTGCTTTCCGGGAGCATCTTAGCTTAGTCTACCAGACTTCAAAAACTTAAATGTCCCATTGATCACTATGTCCGCTTGAAAGAAATTAACTGGTGGTACTGAGCTTAAATTCGCTTTGAACAAGAATCCAAGCTCCATGTGATATTGCTCCTGTCCATGTCTTCGAATGCGTATAGGGCCTGAAAAACAACACATAAATAACTTTAAAAAAATTACATGCACTGTTTACTGCAACAAATTAACTTATTTTAACAGGTTGGGGCAGGTCGCTGTACTACCAAACACAGCACTACCAGAAAGTTGGCTGTTCATCAAATCAAACAATTGGTTTGCTAATTCACAAAAGAAATTTATAATCAATGCTGTTTCGTTTGTTTATGGAGTGATGGCAGGGATGGCTAAGATGATGACATAAATATTTTTTCCTAATATTTGAGCGGTGTTGGCTTTTGTTTGTGACCGAGTAACATCACAGCACAAGTTGACAGTTTGCCTAAAAGGTGCGATTACATTCACAGTATTCATATGAATGGTAAAATAACCATACAGTGTAACACACAGCTGCTGTTTATGGTTTCATCTTAAAACATTTAGATTGCGTATGCACTGCTGCTTGAAATAAAACCTATGTTGTTACAGTGGCAAAGAATTAAACCTAATATATATATACCTCATCCAGCAGTAATGAGCAGTACAACTCATCATCTTTTAATTCAATCACTTTCTTTCACATCCAAACCATTGTTAACTGATGTAGACCTAGCTCACGCTTGTAGCCTTCTCCAGTTGCACACTGAATCTCCAATGCTCTCTTCACAGTTTCATCTGAACATCTCATAGCATGATGTGATAGGCTTTCTAGCATTTCCAGCTGGTCAGGATTAGCATTTGTATTTATTAATCTTTCCAAAGTAGCAATGTTTTCTTGGAGCAACTTCAACTGTCACATAAAAACATTAATTGATAGTCTTGGTCATGTTGTGGTTGTTGTCTTACAAAGCTGTTCACAAGACTGACAACAATAGCATTTTACAAACAGATGCAATCACATCACTGATTGTTCAAACAAAAATAAAAATCATGATCAAGGTAATACTGGGTGTGATGCAATGGACAAACCTTTCATCTTGGTTGTCATCGGCCAATGTGCAACTTCCTCCAATTTGACACTGTCTTCATAATTTTTCATAGTAGCCTATACTTTTCAGGTAACTTTCTAAAAAGCAAGTATGGTCATTGACGTTTACTGACAACAAACATAAAATTTAAATATTTTAATATGACTGGTACATATCAGCAAATTAGTAAACGTGATGAAACAGTTACAAATTCAAAAATAGTTTTTAAATCAATGTACTTGCTCATGCATGTTTGTGGGGATTAAGAGCTTTCCCGACCCTTGATAATTTGGGTCTTTATATTTTCAACAATTTTGGTAGATTTGGAACACCAAAGTTGGAATGGCATCATGTTTCAATTTTTGTTTTCCTCCAAACTGTGATGGTTAAAATATTACTACAAAAAAATTACATGCAGCATTTCTCAATAAAATGATTTGACATTCCGAATTTACATCTTTCATCCATTATTCTGCCAAGAAAGGACATCAAAATTATTTTGCATGTTTCTCATTAAGAACCATCAATCAAAAGCACGCATTAAACAAATTGCTGGTTCACTTAGCAAATGACCTAAAACTTTACTGACTTTGCACAGCTTGAGATTCCTTTTCCTATGTAACTTACTCTTAGGGGTCCATTTATCTCTCTGGCAAATTATTAAGCATCTCTTTCAAACTTCCCCTTTTTGAAACATAAAGATCTATTCAAGGAAATTTTCTTGAATGTATTGCACACTTTGGAGTAGCGCAACCAAGCATAATCGCCAATTTTGTTTTATAAAATGAATAGGCCTACTAACTTTGTGTTACAGTAACTTGCAGTAAAGCCTATACTAGATTAAGCTAACTAGGCTTACTCTTGACAAGATGAGTGTTATGACAGTATTGTCAATGAAAACATTGTAAATATACCAGTTCCTAACGTATGCTCATCAAGGCAACTTTGTCTTATACGGAATTTAATTAAGTATCATACCTAACTCAACGAGGAGAAACGTGAGTGAACCTACCTTGTCCGTAGCCTGCATTTTTTGATGAAACATTTCTGACTTCCACCACCCGATAACCGTTACCAAGCCTTACATCACGCAAAATCACTCCGAAATACAGTAATATTGGAAGTAAAGTTTAATTTTTATCAGTTTCAGCTTGTCTGAAATCCCTATCTTCATTGAAAAACAGTTATTTTACTACAGAGCTCTGTCGCCTGCATACAAACTAATACGACAAATCTGCACTTTAGGACCATTAATGGCGTCCATGCATGAGTGGTTTCACAACTTGTCTTTATAGTAACGTTGATTTTGAGGGCAGTGCGTTAGTTTAACGAACTTTGTCAAAGCCAGGGTGAAGAGAATCATGTTTGTTAATTGGCAGATATGATTTACGTTGACAGAAGATTAAATCATTAGCCTAAGTTGATCTGTGCGGCTTTTGTTAGAAGAATGCAAAAGTATCCTCTGCTGGAAAGCCAACTTTTAAAATGGTTTCACTGCATTGCGTTGAGTTCGCGTTGCATACTCAACATGAAACGTTTCGTGACTGTGAAATACAAACAAAGGAAGACTTCAAAAGCAAGTCAAGAAAGCGACTTACAAGCTTGTCAACGGTTTCAGGGAATATCAATGATTGGTACGAATATTGGAACACCCAAAGTCACATCACCGAATGGACTGAATTCCAAGAGAATGAAGTTGGAACAAAGCAACAACTAAAAACACTTAGTTTATAAGGACGTTGTATTGTGTATTTATTTAAACCATTGTGTATTTATACTCCGCATGTAATCGCCAGTCACAATCAGGAAGAGAGTAACCCAAAACATTATAGAAACTATTAACATTAACAATCCGTATAAATTCGTAAATGATATTCCCGATTTAAACGGATAGAAACAGGCACTAGCGGAAGACATTGAAAAACAAATGCGGATTATGGCAAGAACGGTTGCCGGAGCCTCCGGTGCCGCCGTGAAGCCGTCTTCTAACGTGATTCGCTGAAAGCGAGTGTGACGTTTTGGGCTGGTCAGTAAGGACTCTCGTAGACACGAAAGTTTCAAAATTTAAGTTACGGCTAAGCCAATGAAAATACGTGATAAAAATGATAAACACTCGAACATTCGCCAGGTTCAGTCAGACTTCGTCTGGCCACCTCCGAATAAGCAGCAAGTTAAGCAGTGGACGTACCAAGCTTAACGTCAGAACCAGCAGTGGGCGTACCAAGCTGGTTTAGTCCAAGTGGGCGTACCAATGCACTAGACTACCGAAAGGGATTTATAGCCTAGTGGCTTATTTTTAACCCTGGTGGTTTGGGATACTATGGTTTACTCTCTTCCTCCATGAAAGAATTGAACTCGTGTTAAGCCCCTGTTGTTTGCAGTAACTTTTACTCGTATTAACCCCTATTGTTTCAAAATAGTTTCTGACAGAAGTGAAAGTAATTGCACAGGGCTTAAAATTATATTAATAAAACCGTGAGTGAATACAATTTTGTCTCGTGTTAAAACTGAGCGCAAAGTCGAACGATAAATGGCGGGTCCAAGCTTCTTAATTGTAAACTTGGGCGTGCCCAGGACATGTTCCTGCTAAATTAACCAGTGATCTCGAGGAATTGTTCTAAACAGCAAATCGAAATGCTACAATTGGCGTGAATCATTGTCACTGCTTATCAAATAGAAAACTGTTTTGCTTTAACATTGCCAATGCCATTGTTTGTTGGGTACATTGATTACGGTATGTGAATTGCTTTTTCTCTGCATGTGCTGCTGCACTGATCTCTGCATTTTTATGTTTATGACTGAATATGTTCAAATTCCTTGGTTGCCCTATATGTCTTCCTGTACCAGAAAAAGTAGCATGATTCATTGGTAAGATTTCTTTTTATCATGCCAAACAGTTTGGAAAAGGAACTTGCAGTTGCTTACACTTAAATAAACTGTTTGGCGGCTTGGCCAGTTAACAAGATTTGATGCAACGCATCAACTAAATTCGAGCTAAAATCTTCATAAGTGATGAGATAAGCTATGAAACTCTATTGAAACAAAAAGGAAGAAATGGATATGAAAATGAAATCTGCGTATCATAAAAATGCTTGAATAGAGTAGGCTATGTCGAACTCAAGATCGCAAAATGTTCAAAGAATTTAGTTCTTAAATGATCGCTTTAGCCTCATAGCATGCGCCATAATAAGTATGGAAAGCCAGCTGTACCAAAAATATTGCAGCTTACTGGTATTGGTAAGCACGTTTGCCTTAATGACATAGCAGCAGTAGGTCTAACAGCGTAACAGTCCCGATGTCAACTAGTGATCATGAAAAATGCGATTTCGTAGGCATTGGGACATTTACATACACTGATGGTAAAGCCTGTGCATGCATGTTACTTGTTCTGCATTTCCTTCCAATACAGCTTTCATTTTAGTTTGGCACCTATTCTGTTGACAGTGCAATATAACCACAGTAAACGCACCCTAGGCTATATTCTCGTCACCCCTGATTTGGAAAAAGTGGAGCTGGTCTGCACTCTAACCTTCAACTAAGTGCAGGCTACCTCGACCCTTAGTTTTGTTAGCGCATGTCGACAAAACGTTGGCTGCCTTAACTTTGTTTGCAATATGTTAAGGCCATTCATACTGTCAACATCAAATGTTCTCATTTTAGTGATGTCGAGCTAATTTATTTGCTTGGATCCAAGCCAATTTTGTATTTCGTTTTTTACTTTTTAACCTTATGAAACAGAAATTTCAAGTGCCTTAGACAAAATGCTTGTGCTATAAATGAAGACCTCTGAGGCATTTTAACACTACCACGTTTTAGTTCCTTTTCTATTTAGAAGTAGCTGCAGTTTCTTAGACGAAAGTAGCATACTTGCCGGCCTTTAAGTATAACTAACAAGCCGTGGCTTGAAGACCTTACCTAATTAGCTGGCTGATGAAAACTGATGATCATGAGAAATATCAGTGGTGATGTTAATTAGTGCAGTACATCGTTCATATCCCCTTAAAAGGAGTGAACGTTTATGACACAAACACACCATATCACGTGTTGAAGCTATGCGCTCTTCAAATCACTCGATGAAATTGACTCAGTTTAAATTTAAAAGAAAGTTTCTGACATACGAGGTGGAATTGTGCTTTATAAGTTGCCTCTGCAGAGCTGAAGTTGAATGGATTTATTTTTGAGCATGATCTAGCATTTTCAATTGCAAATTAATTAATTGATCTTGCAAAATCCATCGATTTACTTTCAAATGCGATTACAAAATAGCCTGCGGTCGAAAGAATTTTTAGCTCTGTGAATGCTGCTAACAAAACAATGCAGCAAATCGGATACTGAGAACTTGCAGATAAATTATTAGCCAAAAAAATGGATTCATGAAGCGGTGGTGGATGTGCAATACAGGAAATATATTATAAATGAAATTTTAATAACAGTCTTATGTCTTCTTGATGTTGATGCCTGACATTTGGTGTGGAAGCCTAAAAAATTCGAAGTTGAAACGATTGAGCCCAGTGGCATCACTGGTGAAGTTAAATGGTTGTATGGGCGCAAAGAGAGGTTGAAGGAACTGCAAGTCACAAATTTTGATTTTTAGGAAGCAATTTTTTACCCCCATCAAATTGGCGCCCAATGCCTGCTACACCCCAGATACGCCACTGGGTGACATAGACGTGGGTGGGATATACCTTAGTGGCCACAGATAAAAACACTGCTGAGGGTCTGCAGAATTAGATTTCTTTTTGTGTGGAAGCAGCTCTATTCAGTAAATCAGATGACTCAGGCAGTGCGTCAACTTTACACGTTGGCACTTGAGAGTGGGAGTGCCCTGTTGTCTGCAAACCATCATCTTTTTGCCTTTTATACGACCTCAATGTCTGCGAGTTCACATAGTCTTTCATAAGTTGCTCGTCAGGCTAGTAGTAGTAGAGCGGGATCAGCCTCCGCATTATGGGGATGATTGAAGATAAGCCGGATAAGCCAGAGGAGCTGGGGTTTCCCCTGGGGTATGCGTTGTCCTGAGGCTTTCCCCATCCTCACCTCCCGACCTATATTTTGCGATTTTTCATATTTTTGTGTTATGGTAATTTTTTCATTTTCACGTTAATCTTTTTTCAATTTTTAATTTCATATTTTAAGTTAACTTGTTACTTTGAGTTTTTTTCTAAGCTGGTCACTTCATACTCTAACCTGTCACTGATTGTCGAAGCCCAAGGCGCGCCCGGGCATGCCACGCTTTAATCCGATAAGCAAATATTCACGCAACCGGCCAAGATCACTTCACTTGAACATCATTCGAAATGACCATGCGGATGCTAGTATCAAAGCAAAACGTTTACAGTTAGTCAGTTTCACCCTGCTCTGTAACAAAATTAATATAACCGTATCATTTTTGGAGAGCAGCACTTTAACAATGTTTCTCTGCCTTTTTACGTCATTGTTAACATTTCATATCTTACGATTTCTTTTAACGAAAGTAGCAATCATTGCAAACTTCGAATGTTAGATACATATATCTCATTGGCAGTTTAAATTTTCTTTCCTTCCGAATGTTTTTGCTTTCTGTGAGTTTAGTTTTTTCATTGTGCAGTGTTACTTCGCTCATTAACTAACTATTTCAACTATCGCATAGCCTATGATGATGTTCCACAAACGAACCACACCATTGCTTCAATCTGTAACTGCTTGCGTTGTGAAAAGTCATGCCCACTTCCTTTGGGTTTTATTCCGATAAGCAAATACTCACACTACAACATCATTTGATGACGTGTGGATGCTAGTGTCTCAGCAAAACATATTCACAGACAACAACCTGCTAACGCATTCTGTTCTTTTACACAGCATTCAACCCTGATCGTTTCCCTGTTTTAACAAAATTGAACAAGAAATTTCCCATTATGATTGCTTTGACACAAAGCGTGAATTACTTTATGGTAAGAAGTAATCACTCGACTTCCCCTGTTCTCAACAAAACTTATATCGACCGTGTGATTCTGCGGCACACAGTATTCACAAAACTTGCCTGTTTGTTTCATGTCATCGTTGACATTTCGTTTTCTCACCATGTATTTCTCATTACGACTGCTTTAATCTAAAGCGCGGATCACCTGACAGTAAGTAATCATTCAACTCTCCCTGTTCTGAACAAAACTTGTACGATCTTATGATTCCGCGGAACACAGTATTCACAAAACTCGTTAACTATCGTATCTTTAACTATTGTTTTCAAAAACTGGGAATGTTTCAGCGTCAGGTGACATTGACTACTGCGCACGTCAATAACTAATCGCACCTCCCCGACACCTGCTCGCTGTGTTGAAGCATCTTTTCAAAAACTGTATGCAATGTCACAGGTCTAGGATCGATAAAAAAAACTTATGAAACATGTCGCCAACGCACTATGCATCATTTTGCGAAAACACAAACCACCCATAACTGTTGCAGCAAGCGTTCACTTCTGTTTTGCGAGTTGTCAGTAACAACAACCGACACGTGGCATAAAA
>Ga0210059_1015453_pt1 | contig 11145 bp, 5 predicted proteins | sample Ectturendosymbi2_FD_188042 | JGI IMG/M metagenome (GOLD analysis project Ga0210059, IMG submission 188042) | Ecteinascidia turbinata endosymbiont from Florida, USA - Sample 2 (SPAdes) (version 2) | ecosystem: Host-associated > Tunicates > Ascidians > Unclassified | place: Key West, Florida... | reverse complement strand
GAGTCTTTTGATACTTTGGATGACCTGCTGGGGTTTCGGGTTCAAAAGTTGTGATGTAAGTTAGTAAAAATATTTGACTAATTAGTTAATTAATTAATTTGTTTATTTTAGATCATAACTTTTGAACCAGAAACACTAGAAAGTTGATCAAAGGCTGAAAAGACTCAGACTCGAGTCTAGTTTCCAATGAAATCTTCAGCGAAACACTTTGGCCTAGTGGTTGGGCCCTAGGCCAGGCAAGATAAGCCAAAATGACCCTAAAACTACTTCACTTATGACGTCACTCACAAAAAACCCGCACCCCCCAGGCAAAAAAATTTTGTTCGAGTGCAATCTACTAGACTGGCCGATCCGTTTGAGCCGTTGAATAGCTCTCTAGCGCAATCGGCGGAAGAGCTAGGGCGTTGGTAAGGCAACTGAAAACTGCTGTTTTTTTGCGAAAATCGCCAAAACCACCCAGACGCCAAGGTGTTAAACTGCAAACTGAAATGAAACAACTTTTTACTAGTCACTGATTAAGAAAGTTATATCTCTGTGCTTGCATACTTACGTAAATTAGAAGTACAACAAGTTGCGAATTGAAGTAAAACTGAGATGCTAGACCATTGCTGTTTACATGGCACACTTCATTGTGGCTTTGCTTCAATTGTGGCCTTTTTTCTTGCCAAGTCATCATCCATTTAATGGCATTATTGTAGTATTTAGCAGCATTGCTTGTGAGGTGATCCAGAACTCAGAAGTTGCAACAGATTGCAGCTGATTTTGCAGGTGGATGTGACGTTGTGGCCAATATTAGTTACATTTTCAGATAGCCACAATTGCATAAGTTGTAATTACTAAGTGCCACGTAAACAGAGTTAATGTATGCCTAACTTTCTGTCACACTGACATGCAAAACCTTGTTTAAGATTAGAAAGATCATAATTCATTTATTTCAAACTAAAATGGGACAATTTTTTAGTAGTCACAGAAATGAAAACAATTTACATCTCTGTGTGTGAATACTTGTGTATATCACAAGCACAAAAACCTGCAGGTTGGATTCAAACAGAATTGAAACGCATGACCATAATGTTTGCCTAACTTGTTGTCGCATTGACAGTTGACACGCAAAAACTTCTTTGAAATCAGAATGATTATCAGTTTGTTTACTTCAAACAAGAATGATACAACATTTTATTGGTCAGTGAATAAAAACAATCATAGCGCTGTATTTCTTTATTTATGTAGATCATATATAAGTGTGAAAAGCTCACAAAAGTTAGTGTTCTGCAAAGTTTATCTGAATTAATGTTTTTTTCTTATAAAAAATACATTTCCTTCAAACATAAGCCAAATGTACTTGTTATAAAACTAAAAAATATATATTTATCTCAATGTCAGTGCACTATGCATCTTTGTTTTTATCGTTTTGTCAATTTTTTTGGTGCAGAATTAAAATGCCCGAAGTGCCAAAACCGTTCAGATATTTTTCACTCAATAAAAAGCACAGTAGCACTTTGAATTTATTTTCTAGGCAGCAGAAAAGATGCTAAAACTACCGAATTTGGTGGCACTTAATAATGAGTTAATTGAAAACAATATTTGCATCCATCATTTTACTTGTTTGAAATGCATCTTTAGGTATTTTATTTACGAAGTTAGAAAATGCTGATTTTTCCCAAACTGCTCGGCAGCCAACATCACCTTGGTGAAGAAGTCACCTGGCAACGAAACTATCAAGTCATATGGAAATCAGGGTCACAATTATTACTCAATAAAGTGGTACAATACTGTATGGTATCTGCAAAGTGACTTTCCCTCATGTTGGAAAAAAAACACTATAATCCTGATAAGTGGATTTCAAACAATTTTAGATAGTTTTTTTTGTAAAGCTTGTCAATTTTTGCTTTTATTTAACCATTCTTAGGACACTCTTTTATAAAATAGTAATTGTTCTATTTAGGGTCAAAGCTCAATTGTGATCACCAAATTAGCTTACTATCATGAACTCCAAGTTCCACAATTGTTTTCTATAAATCATAAATTTCGAACTAATGGATTGTCATAGTTCCGGTAACATATTTACTCACAAAGTTTGCACTAATGAGACACCTTGTGACCTGTCAGGCCTGCCTTAACAATATTTTGTAAGGAAAACTCTTAAACAATACTTTTTAAAACATTATTTGAACAATACTACAGAAGCTTTCGTGATAAATATTATGTTATGAATTGTTGAATTTGTTTTGTCAGCATGTAGGAAAACTGTCATAAATTTTGAAAATGTGGTTTCACTAGCCTTTGGTATAGTTGTATAGTGCAGCAGTGAATTTGATTTATTATCAAGATGTGTGAAAGGCAGAAACTTAGAAATTTTTTGTGAATATTTCAAGGCAGGCTGCACTGTATGTTTTGCAATAAATCTCTGCCCTCAGGTTGTAGAGAAAAGAAGTATTTGAAATATTGTTGCCACCAGTTTTTTCGGTCATAGACCAAATTTTTTTTAAATGACTGAAAAAAATTAAGTCATTTTGGTCACAATGTCTGAAAATATAGACTAATGAATATACTGTTATGGCAAGTTTCAATACTGCTATGGGACAAATGAGTGAAATGTTTCAGTGACTAAAATGTCTCAGCAAACAAATGACTGAAATTCCTCAGTAATAAAAACAGCTTGACAACTATCTATTGATTTTATTGCTCATGGTATACCTCTTGCAATGCAGATTTTGATGAATGTTCTGATGAGAGAAATTCCTGCCATGACCCTTGGGGAAATTGCACGGACACACCTGATGGATTTGTTTGCAACTGTAAACTAGGATTCACTGGCGATGGCATCCTGTGTAGTGGTAAGCAGATTTTTTGTCAACACTATTCTCAAAATAGTTTTGATATCTGTGTAAACTAGTTAACTTGTTGCGCACTTTTGGTGAAGTCAAAGGTTAATCTTAATGTGAAAAAGCTGAGTTGCAGAGATATGACCTTGTTTATTTCATCCAGAATGTGCTATTTGTGGTGCAATGATTATTTCATGTAATTCTTGCTACAGATGTTGCATCCTGCATTTGCTTATGGCTACTTTTCAGATAATTTTGTTTTTCTGGAAAGAATAACTAATTTCAAGTCATTTGTCTTTCATAGATCAAAGGTATCATAAGATCTGAGAACGCTGTACCTTTTTTGTAAAATTAGTTGTTTTAGCTGTGCTCTTTTCTGTAAATTTTTGCTCTTTTATGCAAATACAACAAATTTACATGACCTGTGCTGATATCTGTTACATAAACCAACTCTTCATATGTGAAAAGGTGCCTCAAAGCAGAAATACTACATAGCACACAACTGTTTTTTGAAATGTACTTTTGTGTAGGTGATAACATAATTATTATAAATAAATAACCTACAACTTGCTGTAGATTTTGTTGGTCTGCTGATCTTGGATAACCCACCACACCATGAAAAAAAAATTAATGAATGAGGCTGTTGCAACCTCTCCGTTGGCCTTGAATTGAATGTTATGGCCTAAAAGCAAGAAAATTAATAGTAAATCCCCTAGGGAATTCATTAATTAATGGTGTATCAGCCATAACTTTCTAACCAGAAATGCTAGAAGGCTGATGAAGGGGTTTAAAAATGCAAATTTTCACCTGTTTTTTTTAATGAAACAAAAATTTCCTCTTGATTTTGGGGCCCCAGGGGCTGGTGACGTCATCCAAAAAATGTAAACCTACCCCAATTGTGAATTCAACCATAAAAAATTAAATTCCAAAACTTACCAATTGATTTAATTGAAACGGCAAGACTTTCCGAATCTTTAGAGGGTTTGAACAGCTCTCTAGCTTAATCGGCTTTTGAGTTATGGTCAAACTTGCTAGCGCCAGTTGGTGCATAAATAATGGCTCACCTGGAACATAAAGGGTAAACACATATGAACTTATAACTCAAAGAGTTACGAACATTTGCAAATCACAGAAAATTCTCCAACTAAAAGATATTTGTAATCTTGAAGTGAGAAACTTCATGTGCAATCACATTATATAACTCACAGCAACCACCTGTATTATTTTAAACTCATTACAGATGTTTATCCATATGACATGAAACAAAACAAACCCTGTAATTTGCTTTAACCAAAAGCACATTCAAACTCACGTGTGAAAATTTTTAAGTACTGTGCAATAAAAATCTGGTCTAAATGCCCTTACAAATGAATATAAACCGTGTTTGACACTTTACAGTTGAATATTGAAAAGATGTGTTGCTCTGGTACTAGCAACATTTTTGGTGTTCTTTTTTGTTGGTGTACATTAACCAGGTGCAATGATTTTTAAAATTATTTAACGCTGTTAAAATGACAATAGTTGAATCATGAGATATCTCTATTATATCTCACTCAGTTTGGTCTTTATGGCGTTCAGTAAAATTAGTCACATTAACACTTTGAAAGCCGGCAATATATTCGTACCTAGATTTCGGCCTAAAACCAAGAGTTTTTCGGTTGCCTTACTAACGCCATAGCTCCTCTGCCGATTGCGCTAGAGAGCTGTTCAAGGGCTTAAACGGATCGGCCAGTCTTCTAGTCTGCACTCATAAATTTGTATTGGTTGGGGGTTGCAGATTTTTTGTGAGTGACGTCATAAGTGAAGTAGTTTTGGGGCCATTTTGGCTCATGTTGCCTGGTCTAGGGCGCAACCGCTAGGCCAAAGTGCTTAGCTGAAGTTTTTATTAGAAACTAGGCTCGAGTTCCAGTCTTTTGAGCCTTTGATCGACTTTCTAGTGTTTCTGGTTCAAAAGTTATGATCTAAAATGAACAAATTAATTAATTAGCTAATTAGTAAAATATTTTTGTTACTTTAGATCATTACTTTTGAACCTGAAACCCAAGCAGGTCATCCAAAGTATCAAAAGACTCAGATTGTAGCCTAGTTTCCAATAAAAACTTAAGCCTAATACTACCATCTAATGGTTTGAGCCCAGGGCCAGGTGAAGTGGGCCAAGGTAGCCTAAAAGTCCTCCGCTTATGATGTCACTCACAGAAAATCTGCAACCCCCAACCAAACAATTTTTTTCAAGTGCAAACTACAAGACTTGCCGCGTCTTTTGAGCTTTTGACCAGGTCGGTAGCGCTTACCGTACCAGAGAAATTCCCGCAAAAAGCCACATGTGTTTCGGTGTTTTTTTCTCAAAAATCCCCGAAACCGGCCAGGCACCAAAGTGTTAAACTTTTGTAGAAACTTGTGGGATGCCTTTAGTCTCCAGTCGCAAAGCAGATAATGTGTCTACAGAACAGTTTCTATACAAATTTCTATTTCCTGGCATGAATCACCACATCGACTGAGAATTCATTTCCCAAACACATGATTGGACGCTTTGTTCTCAACCTGCTGAAATTCTGTGACAACATTGCAGTGCTGCACTAGTTTAACTGTTGAAGCATTTCCTCTTTAGCTATCACGAATATTTCCAAATATGTGAAAACAGCAAATGTTTTGTGTGACAACATCAAACAAATTTGTTTTAGTGGCTGGAACTTGCCTGCAATGCATTTCACTTCCATAAACCATGTAACTGCATAGCACACATTAAACCTTATAGTCAAAGCAACAGACTTTTTACTTACTGCTATAAACTATAAACTGTTCCCTTCACTATAAGTAGTTTTGCCCTAGCGAGATCTGTAGTCTAAATGACAACTGGTCCATCTCAGCTTCCCACTCCCCCATGCATTTAATGAATCGATCTACTTGGAACTCATTGCATCACGATATTTCAGAAACCATGACGCCATCCACGCAAGTGACTTGTGCTAGTACCACACAGCTATCTTTCTTGTGATCCATCAAAATAATTATGTTAGTTCCATCAATGCTAATTCTTCTATTTGATTGAAATTAACTAATTGGACGAACTTTCTAGATTTCAGAATGTGTTGAAATGCTTGGCCTTTCTTGATCTTTCATGAACTGTTACGCTCTGTTTAATCACATGGTTTCTGTCTGGCACTTGTCATCGTGCACGTGTGTTATCTCCAGAGGAAAAGTGCTTTAGTTAGGTCGCTACCAAATGCCAGTTTTCTTAGCAGTGGCTGGTTTATGGTGCTCTGGGAAAGTCAGACTTTCACCTTTGCAAATTTTAGTACTGTCGTTGTTACTAGCCACAATTTGTGTTTCTTTCTTTGCTCGTTTTAAAGTGCCAACATTTCACCTGTACGATTTGTCTTACATTTACAGGACTGATGATGCGTTGAAAAACGCGAAACTAGTTTCCCTGTTAATAATCTGTGATCGCTTTACTTGTTGCCATCTTTGTGGCTTATAACTATGAAAAGTAGATACACTTGCAAGTTTTAATCATTGCAGAAAAATGAAAGCAATAAGCAGGCAGATTCCTCAGAAGCTTGGCGCCAGGCTGAAGTTTTTTTGTTGTCTCCGTCAATGCATGTTTTTCTAATACCACCAATATCTATCTTCCTGTTCTTTCATGTATTTTTGTGTTCCTTCCTTGTTACTTCCATACATGCGTAAGTCTACTACACTGCGTGTGGGAGTGAAGATGTTATGCAATACTTCACCTGGTTTGGGTGTACATTAATATGCAGCCAAATGAACTAGTGTAGAAAAGGTTTCTGGGAAACATCAGGTGTTTTGAAAGGTGAAGCTATTGCTCTACTATCCTCCATGGATAAAACTTGGGTTTGAAGGTGAATGGATGAATGAGGATGAATATTTGTGGTTATTATTTAACATGATCACTAAACTACTTCTAGAAAAAAGATGACAGAATGAATTTTCTTCAAATGTATTGTTACAACATCAGCTCAAAACAAATACAATTTAAAGAAACTCTGTTTTGTGAAAGTGCCATGCTTGAAAGATTTTTCTTTCAGATAGGATCTCATAATTCATGCTTGAGACTGTCTTGTGCTTGTATTCTGCTTTCTGTCATTGAGTTAGTAAAGATATCATTTAATCTCCAAATAGCACATTTTTTGTGGTTACATTGGGAAAGCGAGGATGTGTGTCACCACCACTCCTCATCATTGTCTGTATCAGGGCTTCTCAAACTATGGGTCACGACCCCATTTGGGGTCGCGAAATATAATTTTGGGGTTGCGAAACAAATTGGCTTGACAAACCAGATATAAATGTTTTTGTAAACTTATGGGACGTTTGCATGTATCATTGACATCTAGACTATCCATCAAGGGGTCGCCTAGAAACTATTTTTAAATGGGGTCGCAGAAAAAAAAGTTTGAGAAGCCCTGGTCTGTATGAATTGGATAGACTTGAACAGCCAAGTCAACGAGTTTGTCACTGTTGGGGCTTTCTGCAGCTTGCGGCCAAGTTTGAATGAAAATAAGCACTAATAAGAATGGAGTATCATGTTTCTGCAAAAACCCAAGGCCATGTAAACTGCAAGCAAGCAGAAATACACTGCAGCAGATGGAGATGTGCAAGTGCCTTGGGGTGATATTCAATGGTGACAGGAGATGAAGCCAGGATATGGAAAGCACTTCTGCATGAGCTTTACTGCTCTGTGGTCACAAACTGGGAGCTTTCGAACACTGCAAAGCTGTCAGTTTTTAAATATGTTGTTGTTCCGATCCTGATGTGGTAATGAATCTTGCCTAATGACTCAAAGGGTGCTACATCGAGTACAAGTGGGAGACATGGGATTTTTGCAAAGAGTTTATGGCATGACACTTCGTAACAAGGTGCGTAGCTGTGAAATTAGTAAAACACTGAATGTCAAGCCACTTTTCCAAATCGAGAGATCTGAGCTACATTGGTTTAGTCATGTGACCAAAATGTCCCAGGAAAGATTGGCAAGGCAAGTCAAGTCCTGCTGACTACACCAATGGGAAGGCAGTGAAAAGGTCATGTTAGCAGCAGGTAGAGTGACTACATCTCTGACCTTGCTTGGTCGCAGCAGAACTATCTGATATTGCTGTTGACCATGAGGTATTTCGAACCCCAGCTGCCCCTGTGACCCCCTTGAGAAGAAAAGTGGGCATGAAAATGAATTAGCAAAGCATGCAGCAAATCTAGTAATAACCTTTACATCAATTGGTCAACCTATAATTATTGGATGCTCATCAACCTTTTTCTTAACAACAATTACTGTTTGATAAAAAAATTTTTCAATGTTGATATGTAAGTGTGATAGTTTTTACCATGCTTTTAATGTAGATACCTTTATACAGACATTGATGAATGCTCGGAGGACTTGGACAATTGCCATCCAACTAATGCTGACTGCAAAAACAATATTGGAAGCTTTTCATGTGCATGTCACAGTGGTTATAGTGGTGATGGAATTGACTGCATCAGTAAGTATTAGAGCACTTTTTTTCATTTTTTTTAAAAAAACCTTGTAACCATTTCACATGCCACTTTTGCAGTTTCATGCGAAAGACAAACTTGCATTGGCAAAATTTCTGCTTGCAGGAAAATGTTGCAGAAAACCTTGTATATGAAAAAATGCTAGAATCCACAAAGGGGCTCATGTATGCAGGTCTATGTGTGCATGAAGCTTGTATTCATGCATGCGGATGTATGTGCGGGTGTATGTATATACTGTCGGTGCACACTCAGGCTGTTTTACATGAAGCCCACTTAGGCAGGGCTTGAAAAACACGTTGTAAGCAACCCTGCAATATGCATAATATGTGATTGTTTAAGCTACGTGAGAAACAAACGGATAAAGTTTTTTGCTTTTCTGTGGCAGAAGTGGATTGTTCCAATTTCCCAAGTATGTGCAATAATACAATTAGCAATTGCTTGGAAACCACTGATGGTTTTGCATGCTTGTGTCTCTCTGGGTTGACTGGTGATGGCGACAATTGCACAGGTAAGGTTACGTAGCTCAATTCAGAAATAGAGATTATGTCAGAATTTTTGCATAGCTGGGGTTCTAATCTAAATAAAGACTATGCAACATTAACCACAACGAAGTTTGAAGTTCACAGCAAAGTTTTTGAAAGTTCTACTTTATGGATTAGGGCATCATCTTTGATAACAAGTTGCAATGTGTTCACGCTTCTGATATACAGACAAAATTGATTAATCGCATATTGGTTAAAGGTATAAATCGCTTTATAGCATAGCATTGCATAATCCCAAACCATTCCCATTCACTTGTGAAGAAAATTCAACGGTTAATCGCATAAATCGGTTAATCGAATAGGAATTCTTGATTGATTTGTAGACTTCTATCACTCAACCGCATATTTCCTTTGACGAAGTGTTAAGTTGCTCAAGATTATCCTTACCAATACACAAAAATCGTCACAAGATCTCCCACAACCTGCAGCAATTAAATACACGACGCCACACTGAAGATAGCAGCTGTGATTAAATTCACCGCAAGGCTGAAGGCTATAGGACGTAAAAAATGTAACAATAACAATGTAAAAAATAAATTATTTATCCTAGGACATAAACAGTAAATTAGCTATAGGAAGGAAGTAAACAATAAATAAAGATGATTTTAACAATAAAGTAAAACTGCACGAAAAAAGGCCTTCTCTACTGTGATTATGAACCACAAGACTAAGTTTTATTTAAGGATTGTTACTTCGTAAACAAGGATTGTTACGGATCGTTACGTCGCAATAGAACCACAAGACTAAGTTTTATTTAAGGATTGTTACGTCGCAAACTACTGCAGAAATATAGAATACTGTAGTCTACGTATACAGTACGATATAAAATGGCAGGAAATAGCAAGCCAGCAAAGCAAAAAGATATATGTCTGTCCGACAGAATCCTTGTTATCGAAAAATTGGAAAAGAAAACAACTCAGTGCGAAGTTGCCAAGGAGTTTGGAATTTCACAGTCCCAAGTGTTGCGCATTTAGAAGACGAAGCAAAAGTTTTATCCGCACATCAAGGCAACATAAACCCATCGCGGAAGAGAGCAAGGGATAGCACACATGCGGATGTAGAAGAGGCTTTACTGCTTTGGTTCAAGCAAGCTAAAAAGTACCGTATTTTACGGACCATAAGGCGCACTGTCAATAAATTGCTTTGATTAGTTTTTTGTTCATACATAAGGCGCAACGTATTTTAAGGAGTATGGGTTACCGTATAAAGCTCATTAAACAAAAATGCTCAATATTTTTTATGGTTATTGTATTTTATTCAAAGAAACGATCAAGCGAACAAAAATTAAAAACTCAAAACAAGTACAGTTTATTCCTCCTCCAGAAATCTATCAAATTCTTCATCTTCTGTGTCGGAATTCAGCAGTTGTGCGATTTCGACATCAAGCATTCCTGGATCTGTCCCGTCACTGTCAGAGCCTGCCTCATCGCTATTATCAGTATTTAATTGTTCAGTGATTATCTCAGCTTTCCTAAATGATTGCATGATAGTGGATACTGATATTTTTGCCCACGCATCTACGATCCATTGGCATATAATTGCGTAATTTGTCCGTCATTGTCTCCCTGTCTTAGTAAACGTGTGTTCGCCGTCTGTCATCCAATGCTCCCACGCAACTCGCAATTTAGCCTTAAATGGTCTGTTGATACCAATATCTAGCGGCTGAAGTTCTTTGGTTAACCCACCCGGAATAACTGCAAGCTCTGAATTTGTTTTCTTAACTTTAGCTTTAACTGCATCGGTCAGATGAGCGCGCATGGAGTCATAAATCAACAGAGATGGCGATTTATGAAAAAATCCGTCTGGTCGCCTCACGTAAACCTCTCGTAACCAATCACTCATCATCTCTTCGTCCATCCAGCCCTTTGGGTTGGCCTTGATGATGACACCAGCCGGAAAATTTTCTTTTGGTAAAGTCTTTCTTTTAAAAATGACCATGGGCGGTAGCTTCTGGCCATTTGCCTGGCAACCAAGAACTACTGTCAAGGATGACTTCTCATTTCCTGTGGTCCGTGTACTAACAGCACTGGTTCCTGTTCTTTCGACGGTACGATTTACGGGGATGTCAAAGGTCAGGGGAACCTCATCCATGTTTGTGATGTGTTTTAGCTGGATTTTGTTCATTGATCTTGTTTGTGTAGTAGGTGCAAAACAACATCAGTTTTTCTCGGTAATCATCTGGTAGTTGTTGCGAAACGGTAGTTCTGGTGCGAATGGAAAGATTGTGCCGCTTCATAAAACGAAAGCACCAAGAAGAGGTACCTTGAAAGTCTTTA